>Ga0308160_10004158_pt1 | contig 15661 bp, 23 predicted proteins | sample PhyFR1_FD_201036 | JGI IMG/M metagenome (GOLD analysis project Ga0308160, IMG submission 201036) | Phyllosphere microbial communities from UC Gill Tract Community Farm, Albany, California, United States - DLSLF.R1 | ecosystem: Host-associated > Plants > Phyllosphere > Unclassified | place: USA...
CATGGATCAAGCAACTTCGGAGCCAGTAATGAGCAGGCGAACCAGTTTGCCAGTGATGAAGGGATCTTCGATTGATCTGTCGCGTTTGGCTGGAATGGGACAAGTCGGGGAGGAGGATGAGGGTGAGATATAAAGCGAGAAACGTCAGTATGGGAGCGTCGCCGGCGGAGTCGCAGGGAGTGCAGATGACACATTGGAGACAGGGGGCGGGGGCTATGATTCGATGCTAGATGCGATTGTGCCGGCTACTGCTTATTACCTCTTACGATAAACATGGATATTTGTGCCTGTGTAGAGATGATCGACGACGAGTATGATTCCACGCGCAACGTCTGCGATGCTCAAGAAAGCGTCTATGTGTGCATTACTGTGCATATTGATTTCCGGTAGATCGGCTAAGCCCCCTTGACGGACTCATGTTTCTCTTCGGCTCCTTCTGGCTTCGACGTCGGCGCAGGTGTGGTCGACCGCGGTGTCTGTGCGACAGGCGTGTTGGCTCCGGACGGACCGAAAGAGCTTGGCGAGCCGACATCTCCCTGCGCACCTCCAGGAACGAACGAGGTCATGTAGGCGCTGATATATCAGCCGCCATGACTATACCGGCCTGTGCTCAGTCACTTACTGTAGGAAATGGCGCCAAGAAGCTTTGGACGGCGTGAAGTGCCCTTATACTTTAGCTTCTGCTCTCCGATCCCAAAGAGGAGCAGCGTGACTCACCACCATCGTGGTATTCTACCCTTGCGTTGAGACTTCCATCGATTAGCGACTGGCTCTTTTCCGGGGCGACGACAATGTCGTTTTTGCCGATAATGACGAGGACGGGTAGATGTGCGGGGAGAGGCCAGTACTGATCGAATGACGGGGTAGTGGCTTGGGGCAGGAAGCCTCCTACGGCGATGACGACTGAGGTTAGATATGCTCGGCTCCGGCGAGGAGGGGATGAGACGAGGCGGAGGATATGAGATGCAATGATGAGGCATTAGTAAAGCCGCACGATCATCGGAGCAGTTGCTGACGGAGCCCAGATTGCGGGAAACTACGCACATTTCATCTTCGGGATCGACGGTTCCGCCGGGAAGGCCGGATGTAACCCTGGCTTTTCGAGCTGGGCGTCAGATTCACTCCAGCGAGGGTCTGGAAACCAAGGCGAGCTCAACTTACCAGCGCAGCGACTATTGCCGCCATACATGCTCCTTGCGAGAATCCCATCACACCATCAAACGGTCCCTGCTTCACCAAAGCATCGTGGATATACCCTACGCTCTCGTCAAACCCTGGTCATAAGTACAGTCTACATTTCGCCTGAGACGCACGGCGATACGTCTGCCGGTCGGTACTGCTGAGCCACCAAGCCCGCGGTGTCGTCTCGGCCGTCTGCGTCTCGGCTTCGGTGGTTGCTGAGGAGTCAAAGTCGTCCATGTTGCTATTCCATGGCATGTCGACTTTCTCCACGACGATAGGCGGTTCTAAGAAGACTTGGATCAGCTACTTGCCTCGATACATGAGGTAGCTTCTCGCCCTAGACTTGCCAAATTCGACATCTTTGCAGGCTTTTCGTATAGCTCCTAGCTGCGTTGTCAGTCGGCTCAAGGGGGTTGCTCACCTGCTTAAAGTAGATTGTGGCGTTTTGGGTGAACCCGCAGAGGGCGAGGACTTTCATGGGCATTCTGTAGTTTATCAAACAGCTGAAGAACACGCAGTGAGGGAAGGAGCTGAAGGCGCAGATGATCCACATCTTTATCTCGGGTTGCGGTTTATCGTCGATGACATATTTACCCGAAGAATTACCGAAGAGGATGATCGGACCGCCAAATGACGACAACAACATTGAAATCAGAAATCAGTGTTCAACTTTCAATCTCGCTCAAGTCCTCGGTACCCGGCTGGATCCCCTTTCGCCTATCGCTTTGGAGTCGTAGATCGCTCATATGAGCACACGTTCCCTTCCGGGACCGCCGCTGTCGGGTTCCGGTCCCACAGCGACCGCTGGCTCGCCATCAAAACTGGCTTTCCCGTACCTATCCTCCCTCAATCCAGCTCAACACTCCGCTGTCATCTCGCCTCCATCAACGCCGTTACAGATTCTTGCCGGACCTGGATCAGGCAAAACGCGAGTGTTGACGAGCCGCGTGGCTTACCTCGTTCAGCGACATGGGTACAAGCCGTACGAAATCGTCGCTGTAACGTTCACGAACAAGGCGGCTAGCGAGATGAGGAAGAGATTGCGAGTCCTGCTGGGAGAGAAGCAGGCAGATAATCTCGTGCTTGGTGAGCATCTAGATTGGCTGTTTGACCGTTGCGAAAGGAAACGGGCCGACTCTGGCGACCGAGCTGACGATAGGCACGTTCCACGCCATGTGTGCCAAGTTCCTGCGGCGGTACGGGAGACATATTTCTCTTCCTAATAACTTCTCAATAACGGATTCGGACGATGCGTGAGTGACTACCTAGAAGCCACTACCACACCAGGCTCAACAGGCCTGATCGACCCGGCGACACCGTAACAGCGCTGAATAGCAAGCAAAAAGACCATGTCGACCTTGCTCAAAGCGAAGTCGGATATCATCCAAGCCTCGGGAATGTCGCTCAAAGATCGAGCTGTGCTGTCGGAGATATCGAAAGCCAAAGCCAAAGGGGAAACCCCGGAAGAAATGGAGCTGAGAGCTATGCGAGATCCCAATGCTTCCACTAGCACTTTGACTATAGTCGCGGAGGTAAGCTGAAAGAGACACATCGTTCTGCTGTTTAGCTTATGAAAGCTTTACGCGGAGTACGAGCTAGCTTTGCGAGAAGCTAATTCGCTCGATTTCGACGACCTGCTTCTTTTCGGCTTGAAGCTGTTCACGCAAGTCCCAGAGGTTCTCTCGTTTTGCAAGCACATCCTGGTGGATGAGTTCCAGGTGAGCTACTGACGCGTTTCACTGGGGATTACTCTGACGTCCAGGACACAAACACCACTCAATACGCGCTCATGAAGTGTTTCGCGAATGTCAATCACGGCGTAAGCGTCGTTGGCGATCCCGATCAGTCCATATACGGGTGGAGATCTGCGGAAGTGGAGAATCTTAACAAGATGACAGAGGGTTGGTCGAGGCCAGGTGTTGTGCTGATTATCAGATTTCCCCGGTGTCCAGGCGATATATCTTGAGGAGAACTACCGATCGACTGGGTCGATCTTGGCTGCTGCCCATTCTGTCGTTTCTCAAGGTAAGCTCCGTCAGACATAGGCACACTGCTGATCCCAAGATCGAGACAGGATACAGAAAAAATTGTACACTTCACACCCTAAAAGCACACCGGTCACCCTCAAAGTCTTCTCCAATCCGACAATTGAAGCAAGCTTCATAGCGACCGAAATTAAACGACTGATAGCGTATTCTGGGGGTGTGCTCAATTACGGCGACTTTGCGATACTTCGTGAGGCATCAAATCGGCACATCGAAAGGCAGCTGAGCTCTAGTACGGTACAACGCGTTGTCACGGGTCCTTGAAGCTGCGTTGCAGAAGGAGAGCATTCCCAATCGGATCGTAGGCGGACACAAATTCTTCGAGCGGATGGAGGTCAAAGATCTGCTTGCGTATCTGCAACTAGCGGAAAACCCGGGATTTACAGTGAGTAATCGGTGTTGATCGGGGTATCAGCATCGCTGAGATTGTCAGCCTGCATTCGTTCGAGTAATAAACTCTCCCAAGAGATCTATTGGTGACAAGGTGAGTCTCATGGCCTTCCGCCCGAACGAGGTTAAATCCAGTCTGTCGCAGACTTGCTTCGTGCAGCCAAAGCCGCTAAGATATCGCCCATGGAGCTCTGCGAGAGGATAACCGATGGCGATATGCTACCTGAAGGCGTGAGGCCTGCTGTGAAGAAGAGCTTGGCGAATTTCGTCGGCATTGTCAGAAAGCTGCGGAGAGCTGCGGATAAAGTACGTGCGCCTCTTTCTCCATGTACTGCAGGACTGATCTGAAGGGTACACAGGTAGCAGATTTGCTCCGACTCGCCATCGAGAAGACAAATTATGAGCAACACCTAAGGACATCGTATGGGCCCGATTTTGACTCTCGCTGGGAGAACGTGCAGGAGTTGGTGAGCTGGCGAAACGTACCTTCTCATCGGCGCTTACCCTCAGATTTCCTTTTGCGTCGTTGTTGCCGAGGAGCAAGTCCGCGAAGCCGAGAACGACAATCTACCTGAGCCTGGATTTATATCGGCGTCATCTGCGGCAGCAGAAGCCGCCGTGCAGCTCGAAATGAAACGCGAAGCAGAAGAAGCGGACAAGAAGGTGCATCCGATGTTCCGTCGAGGCTCCGCGGATTCCTCAAGAAGCCGGTCTGCATCTGTGACAGTCGAAGAGCGTCCTGCGAAGAAGCGAAAAGTCAGCGGAGGCCCAAAGAATGGCATGAAAGGCGTTAAGGAGGAAGTGATCGAAATCGACGATAGTGATGATGAGCTCCAGGCGATTGATGACCGGAAGGGCGAGGACGAAGACAAGTCCACGTACGCTCGCTTACGGACTGATTGTATCCGTTGCAAGAGCTAATGACCAGAATGAAACCTCTCACATACTTCTTGCAGACTTCTATGTTAGCTACAGACACCGAACAGTCTAAAGAGGGGGAGCAAGGAGAGGAAGAGAAAGACAAGAACAGTGAACTGGTGAGTGATGGCGCGGACGACATACTGACGTTCCAGAAAGTTACGCTCACTACTGTCCATTCAGCCAAAGGTCTCGAATGGCCGGTGGTGTTCATACCGGCGGGTGAGTTCCTTCGACAATGCCACGCTATTTGCTGACGGCATAGTCGAGCAAGGGACTTTCCCTTCGTACAGATGTACGGAAGCAACAGAGATAGCAGAAGAGAGAAGACTACTCTACGTCGCCATGACGCGAGCGCAGGGCTTTCTGGTGAGCGAGTCAAAGCGAGCTGAGAGGTGATGCTGATGGAACAGACGTTGTCGCACTGCCAGTTCAGGATGATGGGTGGGGAAGAGAATGACAAGTCTGCGAGCGAGTTTGTTCAGCTGTCGCTGAAAAGTGCCCCAGTGAGTTGCGTGATGCAGCAAGCAAGCAAAGCTGATACGCCAGAATCTTTACTCGGCAGGATTGCCAGAAGTAAACGTCGCGGTCCGGCGGAATTTGGCAAAAATGCTGGAACGGCCTAATCCTGATGAGGCGGAAACTGAAGAATTGATTAGGAAGCAGTGAGTTATCAGACCAACGTGCATGTCCCGCTAACATTTCAGTGTCAGAGCCGCGCCACCGCTGAGCATGTGGGACGCACCGGAACCTCGTGACAAGCAATTCAACAGATTCGCTCGGCGAGACGTCACGAAAGCGGCGCGGGCGGCTGATTATTGGGCATCAGAGGCGGACGAATACGATTTGACCAGTGCTGCGTCTGGTGCTGGCTTCAGCTCGGCCCGAACGCAGAATCCGAACAGTACCGGCGCCTCGAGGATGTCTAAGCCGTATGCCGCCCCTGGAGGCGTTCGATCCCCGCCAAAGCCGGTCGTCAAGTTTCAAACGAACCATAAGCTGCCGTCAGCGATGCCGTTCACATTCAACGCGCCACCGCAGAAGAAACCGGGCACAGAGCTCAACGATATTACGAGCAATAGTAAAGATCTTCTTGCGGATATGCTCTCGCTCGGGTCGGATCCGATGGCTGGAACCTCGCTCGCTCTGGGAGGTGGGGTAAGGAAATCGGGTGGGAGCGATTGGAGGGATCTTTCCCAACCTAGCAGGTCGGCTGGTTCGGCGGGAACGGGTAGCGTGTCAGCAAGCTCGGGATCGGGTGTGGGGTCATCAACATCAACGTCGAATGGACTCGGCGAGATACCCCTGGCTAAAGGGAAGAAGAGGCTGGGGATGGGCCGGCCCGCAGCCTGGGGTACAAAGAGATGAGCCGTGACGTGGTCGTGCACTGAGGAGAGGGAGAAGGGGGCGCGGGGGGGGAGGGGGGGGGGGGTCCGAGCGACCTGTCAATGCCTGTATCCATCATAGAATGTAATATCAACCTCATTGTCTGCCGTTTTACATTTCGTTATGCATGACCGAATCCAAGCCGAACGGGATATTGTCCTCAATTCACCGGATCAGCCGCCAATGTATTATCAAGAGTAATCTCATAACTTGCCATCCAACATCCGACAACATCTATAATTACAGGTATTCGCCCGAAACAACACACAAACGGCTACATTCACGGATATTCCACATCTCACGATCTGCCCCTCGAGTCTGCCGGCACTCAATTCCGCTCAATGGTCACCCTCACCGCGCGATGGTCACTCCATCTCCCGGTCCATCCGTCCACATCCCCCTCTTCCACCCAATTGTCGATACAAGCATATTTGACGACTTCCCACCCGCCTCGAGCGGTATCACCGCGCGATGTATCGGCCGGGCGGACGCTCCTTATCTCCGTATGCTGAGCACCGATTGGTCCGGGCGCGTTGCTGGGAGCCAAGGGCGGGGCAATGGTTGGCTCGAGGTCAGAAGCGAGCATGATGAAGTCTATACGTGTTGTGGCGGTCTTTCCCGCTCGAGTAAACCCAGTATACGTCTTGATTGGGCCGTACGGTGTGCTCTGCTTGGCACAGGACGCTGAGCCGGCGGAAGATGTCGAACGAGCCTGGAGTTGCGTGAATGAGTCGAGGAAGGTGAAGGAGGGCGAGCCCGATGGGACCGGTTCGGGCGATGTAATGTTCTTATAGCCGTCCTCTTCGGAGGGCGAGTCTGCTATCAGTCGCAGCACTGAAAAGCAAAGATGCGAGCCGTGAAAGCGCCGAATAGACTGCATCGCACTGCGAACCGAATAGACTGCATCGTACTGCGACGAGAAGAGAGGAATGTCGACGCCAGAAGGCAGTAGAACTCGAAGGGAGGACGTACTGAAATCGCCTAACAGAATGACGGGAGCTCGTGCTCGATGGGTTGGATCGTCGTCGTCTTCGAACCGGCCCACCCATTTCCTCGCCTGTTCACGGATGATGAGACTGCTCTCGGCACGAGCACGTTTGCCGGCATCATCGTAGTGTGTGTTCACGACGTGGATAAGCTCTCCAGAGTGTGTTGCGAGCGTCACAATCGTTGCGATCCGGGTTTGTGACTGCTCTTATCAGCGTTGACAGGAATACCACATGTTGGCTATTCTTCGAGTCCATTCTGGCCTCATCAACTCCACACGCGCTGGTCACAGCTCCTTCGACCGAAGTCTCGGCGAGGTCTCTGCCCCGGTTCCGATTACACATTCCGTAGCGGGGCATATTAACCGCTCAGCACTCACCGCGTCCCAGCCCTTCGACCCAGGCACGTCCGGCTCGGGCGATAGCCAAACCGTCTTCCATCTGACCAGCTCAAACACGTCTTTCCTCCAGAAAACAGGAGCGTATTCCCCTGCCTCTTTGCCATCATCCCGTCCCACTCCGACGTACCCGTATCCTTCTCCCAGTAACGCTGCGAGATCTCCCAGTTGCCCATGAAGCACTTCTTGGAAACCCAGGATATCAGGGGTGACCCCGGACAACAGGGCATCTACCAGCCTTGATCGACGCTCGGACCACGGATTCTCGGAGTATGAATCAGACCAAGGGTAATGGTAATGTGGCGGGACGGCGCCAGTGGGCGGGATGGGCACGGGAGATGCTGCGTGCGTATCGTATCGCCTAGACGTGAGTTAGGACCCGGCTCTCACTCACACATTAAGCGTGACGACGTTGAGCGTAGTCTGATCTCCTCTCATGCTGAATCGAGGGTCGGCGTGCAATTGTCGCGGATTAGAGCATACAATGCAGCACCTTTCTCTTGGTGGATCGTCCCCGCGGCTACTTCCGGGCCGAGGCGAATCGGATCGGAATCTGAAACAAAGCCGATTTGTGGCGTGTTTCGCCAAACTCTTGAGGATTACTAAGTGAGCTCAGACGACCATTTTTGATGCAAGAGAGGCGCTTGTTGCTAATTTCTACGGGAGACTAGCTCCAATTCATAGCATAGGGGGACCCAAGTGCGCTGCACTTGGACCATCCACTCGACTATAAACCCTGTACTTCTACTATAAATTGCTTGCGCCATACAATGGCTTGGGCGAGGTACAAGAAGAGCTAGGAGGTTTCTAGGGGAGGTTTTTCTGCACAGCAGCATTGAGATGAGGAACACAGTAAAAACCCGGAATAAGAGAATGAATCAGGAGAAGACGCTGAAGGGCGAGAGCGCTTTAAGCGAACGACCACTCGATGGGGACCATGCCGTCGGACTCGGAGGCGATGGCAGTGAAGGCACCGACGGAGAGGTCGAGGGAGTTACCGTTGTTGCAAGTGGGGCAGACATCGGCGACCATGGCGGTGACAGTCTTTCCGTTGTTGGTGTTCTTGATGTTGACCCATCGGCCGCAGTAGCTGGAGCCCTGGGAGAAGTCGGATCCCCAGTATCCGTTGGAGTCAATGGCGACGACCTTGTCGTTCTCGGAGTGGACGGTACCACAGGCACCGGCGTTACCGTTCTGGTAGAAGTAGGTGGCGTAACCACCGGACTTGGTGTCACCGCCCGAAGACTGTTGCTTCTCGGCAGCCTTGGAGGTCTCGGCGGGGGCGGTCCAGGTGGAGGTGGTGGTCGGGGCGACCCACTTGGAGGTCGGGGCGACCCAAGCGGAGGAGGCGGACGGGGCGGCGGAAGACACGGCGTAGGTGTAGTCGGAAGCGGCGGCGACGTCGGCGGACGCGGTGCCGGAGGCCTCGGAAGAGGCGGTAGCCTCGTAGGCGGAGGCGGACTCGACCTGGGTCATGTTGGGGGAGCAGTAAGGAGCTCGGTTGTCGACCAGGGTCTCGGTCGCGAGCATGGGTCGGCAGCACTCATCGAAGAACGAGGTGTTGTGCTGGTCGTAACAAGAGAGAGCGAGGTATCGGCTGTGGTCTGAGAGTTAGCCGGTGTGGCAGATGATTCGCAGAAGTGTCACTTACAGACAGCGTAGTCCTCAAGGTACTCGCCGGCCCAGTGCTTGGGGGCAGACTTGGTCTCCGAGGAGACGGGGGCCGCAATGGCGGTAGACGCGAAAGCGAGGAAGAGAGCAGCGAACATCTTGATGTGGGTGTTGTTGGTGATAGTGATTATCGAGTGAGTGTTGAAAGACTGATGTCTGATGAGCTTCGAGCTCTTTTTGGATTGTTTGAAGTGGAGAAGGGGTGGTAGAGGTGTTGTGTTGGAGGAATTGGATGGGGAATCGGACTCACGAGTTGGGGGTTGATATACCTCGAGGCAGAGGTGGGCTTCGGTGGATTTTCTGAAAGCGTCGGTAAAACGAGGGTGGTGCCGTGTACGGGTGTGTATTGTGCTGCTGGGGTCGAGACGCTTCAAGCGTGGTATTGCGAGATGTGGTGAGGTCGAGTAGACGCCGAAAAGAAGCGGAATAAAAAGGGGGGAACGGTAGCCTCGGGGTGGTCTAAAATGGGGTCGTCGGTGCCGCATCTCCGTAATGTTCTCGACGCGACATGATGATTTCGCCCGATCCAGCGTTTTCAAGGTTTTGATTGACCACCCCCGAAACGTAGTGATTCCCTGACCGTCTGGGCCCGTTACCCCTTGATTTGACAAAACCGGGCCAACCTTGCAACCACCACCCGGCGGCATGCCGGACAAACCTCGTGTTTCACTTGCGTCGTCGATCCTCCCCGTTCCAGACCCGTGCCGTTGACCCTTAGCGTCTCCAGCGACTACCCTCTGGCTTGATGCCGTTGATTACTTGCTGCACAGTCCTACCCGAGCCGCAGGTACCGCATCCATCGTGACGACTGCGAACGAATTTGCATCTGAACAAAGGTTGGCAAGTAAAGTTGAGACTGTGAAACTGGGCCAGGGGTCAAATGCAGGTTTTTCATCTGTATCATCGGACAATACACGATGATCATGATGTTCTATAGACAGACCACACACACAACCACGCTGGCAAACCCCGCACGGCCCGTTTGTTCTCTGATGGCCCTGGTATAACGGGGTGCTGGACGCTGTATGCATGACCTCATAACGATCCGCTGGAAGGCGTGTGTAATACATCCACCCCACCACTTCGTCGGGACCCTTTTCCGCGTGGCATGCAACCGGTCGGACCGGTAGTCTTATCCCTCTCGTTGATGTCATAGCTTTCTTCTGGCCAGACGACATTACATAGTTCCTGGGGGACATCAGGACCAAGCTTCGGGGTGGGCGGAAAGCAAAGAGGGTGATGTGATTCGGGGTCAAGCGGGCTCGAGCCTCCGTTCTGCTGGGTCGTTCGTTTAGGCCATGCATGCGTCGGTACCGGTCTGTGAGCGAGGCGCTCTGGCACCGGAATCGTAGCTGCGCGCTGCGCGCGGTGAAACTGCCAGCTATGCATCACGGCAAAATTTCGTTGTTCTCCGAGGCGCGAGTACGTCAGCTTAAGCCCGCAGCCCGCATCGTTTACGAGGCACTACCGCCTTGCCGCTCGGGAGACAAAACCCGTTATATGCGTGACAAGTTCGTGACAAGCTTCTGTATCAGCCGCAGCCTCAAGTCTCATTCTGGCGTTTGATGCGGCGCAAAGGCGCCCAAAGAGGGGTGCTGGCTGCGTGGCTTCGGTATGTCACGTAAACTTATCCGAGCAATCGGATCATGCGAGCCCCAGCAACGCAACAGACTGCAAACTCTGCATGATCGAAGTTTCGGCTGTAGATCGCTCTCCGATTGGGAATCGGCCGAGACAGCAGCGAAGAGCTTGACATGGCCTACGACAGCTGGACGGGTTCGGAAAGGGGTCTTGAGCGAAATAGTAACGGTGCTCGGGTACCGGATTTCGCGCAACGTTTTAGCGCGAAAATATTTACTAATCCCAATTTGGATCTCGCAAAATCGAGTCTGGACCGGTCGTTGACTAGCGCAAAATGTCAAGGCCATAATGCATCGATCGACACCGAATTAGAGGTCCACATCTCACCGCTCTACGCAGCAAAAATAGCAGTATGCGGCGAGTGCTATCCGATCAACTTGCGGTGTTGTACGATCAGGAACGAGGCTCCGGTGTATGCATTGCTATCGCGTGGAAAACCATCCCGTACTCTTGGTCGCGTGACTGCCCCAGATTCCCCACCGCATCCCGTCTCCCGTAACTCACTCCGGCGCCGTCTTGAATCTCGCCTCGGCCGCACGTGCTCGTCTCTCCCGCTCGATCTGCTGCCGCATTTCCTGGCTCATTCCTGATAATCCCGCGACACCAGCGGCCCCACCTAACCTTTGCGGACCGGTCCGGTTAGTTGGAGCCGGAATCTGCACTGCAGGCTTTGTGTCCAACTCTTGCTCCATCTCCAGCGGCTCTGGTTCCCCCCTGGCTACTGCTCGCTCCTTCATCTTCTCCCGTAGACCCTTCCGTCTGTCCGATTTCTTCTTCTCTTGCGCAGCTTCAGCTTCTTCGCTGAGACCGCTCGGCACTTTGGCGGCTGTCCAGTCGAAAAGGTCCGGGTTGTCGTGCGCAACGCGGCGGAAGACGTTTCTGACACCTTTAGTAGATGAGAGATCGTATGCACGTTTGCCGTTGTCATCCGCGCCGGCAGGGTCGATCTTGGCATCGAGCAGGAGATACCGAACGATGTCTTCTTGGCCAGACGACGCAGCAGCGGCGAGCTGAGAGACGTCAAAGTCGGCAGGGTATTTCTCAACCATCGGCTTGAGCGTTTCCAGTCGACCCTTGCGGATCATCTCGTCGATACGCTTTAGTCTCGATTGACGCGCCTCCTCCTCTGGCGACAGCTTTGGTACTGCTGGCTGGGCGGGAGCTGGAGCGGGAGCAGGTACAACCTTGGGCGGCTGGCGTTTCGGCTGGAGCGACTGGATGTACTCCTCGTCCATGGCGCTAAGAGCTTCTTCCGACAAATGAGACACCTTGACCCGGGTCAACTCGTGCCAGCATCTCAGCAGTTCTTGCTGGGTCTGGCGATTAGCAGCCGTTATCGGAAGGAGGAACACCATATCAACTCACTGGTCGGCGAGTAGGGAAGGGAAAGGTTCGTATTCTGTCATCCTTCCCGTCCAAGATCGCTCCGTCGTATCCCCAGAAGCTCTTCTTTCCGTGCGTGCTGGCTCGAACGAAAATTGTGTCCGACGCTCCGACATCTTCCTCCCACTCCAGCATCAAAGCCCTGATCTCCTCTTGAAGCGCTTGTTCTCCGTATCGACGCAGCATAGCACCAGCTGAGACTGCTTTCGATTTCGCATTATCGTTGAGAGCTTGCGAACCTCCTTGCTTCTTTCGCGCTGTGTGTCAGGGGTTGTTCACAGTTAGCACCGTTCTACTCACTGGTGTAACGGTGGAACGTCTTGTGTTGCAATATCCGCACATCACCTGCACCCTTGACTTCTTGTCGTTCCGTCTTCCCCTTCGGTCGCAGTCCCACGACCATCCCTGCAAAGTGACCTCCTGCCACCATCAACATCGTGATCCGCCTTTCGTCCTCCTCGACCGGTCCAGCCGCACCGAGCTGCATGCTCTTTAGTGCTTTGAGATAGTCTGCCGCGTTGTCGAACCGCGGAAAGAGCGCTCGAATAACGCCTAGCTGGGTATCTTTGGGAATTCCAAATTCGTCCATAGGCTTATTAGGCGAGAACCAGACAACAGCCGTACGCAGCTGAGCTCGTCGCTTTCGATCGGCAATTTCTGCTTCTTCGTCTGAGTCGACTTCCGCCGCGCCTTCTCCCGACTTTAGCGTTTGCTTCGCCAGCAGCCGAGATAGCTTCGATTGGGGCTGAGACTGCTCCGAGCCGGATGACGATGATGCCGAGCCTGAGATGGATGAGACGCCTGCAAGTCAGCTCACCCTGCACTGATAACGCTAGACAAGTCGCCAGACTCACCCTCCACCATACCCTCCCACTCGTCAGCAGCAACGGTACGTCCGGTGAGCTTAGCCTTCGCGTTGAATCGGTGCCAATCGCTCTTGAAGTGGGCTCGTTGTTCTTCCACTGTTTCAAATCCTGCTCCCGGACAGGTCTGACATCGTAGTGTCCCATTTGTGGCTGCAGGCGTAGCCGACGATGTGGCAGCCTCGTTGGCCTCCTCTTCAGGTGTGTCCTGGATAGATCGGACTGAGAGATTGTTAAGGAGCGCAGGCGGTAGGGCGAAGGCGAACATCGACCGTGATAAGATGGGTTGCTGTGACGCCATCTTTTTTGAGCTCCTCTGAGAGCTGACCAAGGTTGAAAGATGATGGTGTGTTTGCGAGAAAACGTATGTGAGTCAAGCTTTCAGAACTTTGGATACTCGGAGCCGATGAAAACGAGCACTGACGTAGTTGACGGAAGTGTGCCTGATAGGCGGAGATCCGGGTGACGCCTGCCATCGCGTCGAGCCGCGAAATGTCAGGCTGACAATGACCACCCCGTGCTCTCCACCGCGCCGTGCCCACGCCCCGTCGCAGTCGTATCTGCCGTTTCTCTACAAGTCTCCTCCCCTCTTATCACAACAACTCTCAACATGGCTGAACAACTTGTGCGTAACGTGACACAATGGATCGACCCAAAGCAGAAGACAAGCTGATCTCGTTCTTCCCATAACAGACCAAAGGTATGTCGACTTCCAGTCACTCAGACCGGATGTGAATGAAACGCTGATGGTAGAACAAATTGCCGGTATGCGAGCAATCGATGACCAGCAGGAGGATGTCAGCTGATAACGTAGAATTCAAGGAGGCCTTCTCCCTGTTCGACAAGGGTGAGCATGAAGCTTGAGCTCATTTCCATCAATGCTGATCACTCGCTTCTTCGCATACTGCTCCTGATTGGTATCTCTAACGGACTCTATAATCGACATATCCCCCTTTACTGATCGCCGCTCTTCCACACGCCTTTCTGAACTTCGACACACAGATGGAGATGGAACAATCACCACCAAGGAGCTCGGTACCGTCATGCGCTCTTTGGGCCAGAACCCGACCCAGGCCGAGCTTGAGGACATGATCAACGAGGTGAGTTTAGGCATTTCGCTTAATGGCAACAATTGGACGGACCTCGATCGGCCAGTCCCCCTCGCGGATGCAGCCCTCGGCAAACATCTGTGTTCTAGCCGTGACAGACGCTGTAGACGCATACAGACCTAACGTCAGGTCGACGCCGATGGAAACAACTCTATCGACTTCGCCGAGTTCATGACCCTCATGGCCAGGAAGATGCACGACACCGACTCGGAGGAGGAGATCCGAGAGGCTTTCAAGGTGAGTTGCGACGCGTCCCGAGGGTTGCGCAGCGCTGACGATAAGGTCTTCGACAAGAACAATGACGGCCACATCTCTGCTGCCGAGCTCAAGCATGTCATGAGTAAGTGCAGAGCTGTACTGTCGAGTGGTCTGCACAAGCCCACTGGCCGGCTACGAGGGCCCTCGAGACAGGATCGAGTGGTGCATCTCACTAATGATAGCCAACCTGGGCGAGAAGCTTTCCGACGCCGAGATCTCGGAGATGATCCGAGAAGCCGACAAGGATGGTACGTGTTGCTGCATTGTTCTTTGTTTCTCGCTGACCAGTAGGAGATGGAATGGTTTGTTTATCCTTTGCTGTAAGATGTTCCCAAGCTGACGCTCCTTCTGCAGATCGACTACAACGAGTGAGTCTCATCAGCCTGCAACGCCCAGCTATAGCATTCGAACACAGCTAACATCCAGGTTTGTCACCATGATGATGGCCAGTGAGTCGTGCAGCGTTCAGCGCCCTTCATTGACTGACCCGCTCAGAGTAAACCGAGCGAGAAGAAGTGTGCAGTCGTCAAGGGAAACAGGGGTAGTCTACCAAATGATTCATACTCGAGATGTATCTCTGATGTCTGGAAACCATGACCTGGTGCGCCTGAACATCAATCACACGTTCCGTACAACCGGTGAATCGGTTGATCCCGCCGGCTGTCCGGCGTCAAGGGGCGTCGATTGGGTCAAAGCACGGTCCGTCGCATGGCACCCTTTTCCCTCGTTCTGAAAAGTCGTGACGACAGCGGCGCGGCGAAGGTTGCCCTGAAAAAGTTGAATCCAGCGCTCTGCGATCTGCCCCCACGCGCCCTCTGCTTGCTCGTCGGCGACACTCTGTAGCCCCGCCTGCTCGCCCCTGTGAGCTTTCGCAGCATTGCATCCGACGAGAACTTTTCTCACACCCAGCGGCGTCAGATCAGGTTGAATGCCCTGGTTCAACGGCATATCAGGGTAATTAGACATCAGGACCGATTCGTGCGTCACCGTTTTCGTTCAACTGGGCGGGATTGTGCAATCCAACCAGGCTGGAAATATGGGCAGACGCTGGCGAAGAAAGCATGGCGACTGTGCTACTGCTTCTTATCTCTCACTTGTCCTTGTAGCATACTCCGGTCTCATACCCCTGTCCTTCTTCTCCTCAAAGTGAGTGAAGTCTTCCCATCGTTGACGCGGCCTGTGAGGGCGACTAAAGCGGATTCAGCTGGGCATCTATGCTTTTCCGCTTGACCGGCGTCGCGATCAAACCGTTTTGTTGGATCGCGCTCACGATGCAGAAACAAATACCAAAATGGCTGTCACCGGTGAAATGAACGCGCTGCAGTACAGCAAGGTGAGCTGCTATTGTGGTAACAACGAGCTTTCGCTAAACGCACTCTTTGATTCCTCGTCGCCCCCTTCTTATCGTCGTGCCCTTTTCGTGATCTTCGT
>Ga0308160_10004159_pt1 | contig 15657 bp, 9 predicted proteins | sample PhyFR1_FD_201036 | JGI IMG/M metagenome (GOLD analysis project Ga0308160, IMG submission 201036) | Phyllosphere microbial communities from UC Gill Tract Community Farm, Albany, California, United States - DLSLF.R1 | ecosystem: Host-associated > Plants > Phyllosphere > Unclassified | place: USA...
CCGCGAAGTGAATACCTCGCGCGAACGCAAGTCGATCAGCACCGAAGAAACCTACACGCCCGACGTGCCCGACCTGGCCGCGTGCCTCAGGTTGCTGCCCGAGCTGCACGAGCACCTGCTGGGCCGCATCAAGCGCGCGAATGCCGAAAAATTCATCAACAAGCTGTTCATCAAGATCAAATTTTCGGACTTCCAGCAGACCACGGTCGAGTGCGTCGGCTACGCGCCACATATCCCGACCTATGCGCGCCTGATGGAAACCGGCTGGGCCCGCGCCAGCCGGCCGGTGCGTCTGCTGGGCGTCGGCGTGCGCCTGGCGGAAACTGAAATTGTCGAGCAGTTGCGGCTGTTCGACGACGTTCTGGACGATTCGATAACGTCCTGAGCTTTTTGCATGGAGTTGCTATTCAGCAGCGTATAGCAGCGTAGAATATCGTCCTTTGAAATACTGATAAAAACCGGATAGCCTATGTGGTTCAAGAATCTACAGATTTACCGTCTGCCGGCCCCATGGGCCTTCACCCCTGAACAGCTGGAAAAAGCTCTCGAGCCACAGAGCTTCGTGCCAGCCACCAGCAACGAGCTGCTGCGCCAGGGCTGGGATGCACCGCGCCCGAACGGCGGCCTGGTCCACGTGGTCAACAAGCAGATGCTGATCATGCTGGGCACCGAAAAGAAACTGCTGCCATCGTCGGTCATCAACCAGGTAGCCAAGGCCAAGGCGGCCGAGATGGAAGAGCAGCAGGGCTTCCCGCCAGGTAAGAAGGCGATGAAGGAACTCAAGGAGCGCGTGGCCGACGAACTGCTGCCGCGCGCCTTCACCCTGCGCAGCAACGTCTGGACCTGGATCGACCCGGTCAACGGCTGGCTCGTGGTCGATGCCGCCAGCCCGGCCAAGGCCGACGACGTCGTCAAGCTGCTGCTCAAGGCGGTCGACAAGATGCCGCTGGAATCGCTGCGCGTGCAGAAGTCGCCCGTGGCGGTGATGACCGGCTGGCTGGAGGCCGACGAAGCGCCGTACGGCTTCACGATCGACCAGGACACCGAGCTGCGCGCGACCGGCGAAAGCCGCGCCGCCGTGCGCTACGTCAAGCACACGCTGGAGCCGGACGACATCCGCCGCCACATCGCCGCCGGCAAGCAGTGCACCCGCCTGGCCATGACCTGGAACGACCGCGTCAGCTTCGTGCTGACCGAATCGCTGGCGATCAAGGGCATCAAGCCGCTGGACGTGATCAAGGAAGGCGAGAGCCCGACATTCAACGACGACGAGCGTTTCGATAACGATATCGTGTTGATGACGGGTGAACTGGCCAAGCTGCTGGCCGATGTGGTCGAGGCGCTGGGCGGCGAAGCCAAGGCTTGATCCTCCTCCACTAGCCGGTGGCCTCGCCGGGCGGCGGGAACCCCGCCGACCCGGCGCCGGCGATCACATGGGGTGAACGGCAGGCTGTCCACCCCGCGCCGTGTCAACGGCGTATCTCAGGTGTATCTCGGGTGTAGATCATTTCGCCGCCGCGACCTCTTCGCTGGTCGCCGGCTCCGTCGCCCCTCGTTCGCCAGCGCCGTTCTCGCGCTCCCCGCTGGTATAGGTCGGCCCCTGCCGGTCCTGGTGCGGCGCCGGACGACCCGGCAACGGCGGCAACGCCTTCGCCTTCTCGAGGTCGATCCCCGCCACCTGCGCCACGCGGCGGCCGTAATCCTCGTCGCAATGCCACAGATGCCACACCATGCGCAGCTGGATCGGTTCCGGGCACTGCTTCAGGTCGCCTCCCACATTGTTCACCAGGTCGTCGCGCTCCCAGTCTTCGAAGGTGCGATAACGCGCGCCTGCCTGCTGGTAATCGTCGCGCGTGGTGGTCGTTTGATAGCGGCCCAGGTGGCCCTCGACCCACGGCCGGTATTCATGCCCCGGCGTTTCGGCTTCCCGGTAGCCGCCGATCAGGCTCGGCTCGTAATTGATGTGCTTGTTCTCGCCATCGCCATCCACGTAAAAAGTCATCTGGCCGTCGCGCTGGTTGGTCTGCGCCCTGGCTTTTTCTTGTGGGGCGTTGATCGGTAATTGCAGGTAGTTCGGCCCGACGCGGTAGCGCTGGGTGTCCGAATATGACAGCGTACGGCCCTGCAGCATCTTGTCGTCCGAGAAGTCGATGCCTTCGACCAGCACGCCGGTGCCGAAGGCCGACTGCTCGGTTTCTGCAAACACATTGTCTGGGTTTTTGTTCAGCACCATGCGGCCTACCGGCAGCAGCGGGAACCGGTCTTCCGGCCAGCGCTTGGTGTCGTCCAGCGGGTCGAAGTCGAGTTCGGGGTGCGGGCCGTCGGCCATGGTCTGGACGCAGAATTCCCATTCCGGATAGTCGCCGCGCGCGATCGCATCGTACAGGTCGCGCGTGGCGTGGTTGGTGTCGCGGCCCTGGATGTCGGCGGCCTGTTGCGCGGTCAGGTTGCGCACGCCCTGCCTGGGCTGCCAGTGGAATTTGACCAGCTGCGCGATGCCTTGGTCGTTCACCAGTTTATAGGTGTTGACGCCCGAACCTTCCATCTCGCGGTAGTTGGCCGGAATGCCCCAAGGGCTCTTGACCCAGGTGACCATGTGCAGCGCTTCCGGATGGCTGCAGATGAAGTCGTAGAAGCGCCACGGCTCTTGCTGGTTGGTGACGGGATCGGGCTTGAAGGCGTGGATCATGTCCGGGAACTTGATCGCGTCGCGGATGAAGAAGACCTTGAGATTATTGCCTACCAAATCCCAGTTGCCGTCGACGGTTTTCAGCTTGACCGCGAAGCCGCGCGGATCGCGCGCCGTCTCGGGCGATTCCTTGCCGCCGATCACGGTCGAGAAACGCACGAAGACCGGGGTCTGCACGCCGGTCTCGGTGAGCACGCGCGCGCAGGTGTACTTGCTGGCAGGCTCGTCACCGATCTTGCCATAGGCTTCGAAATAACCATGTGCGCCGGTGCCGCGTGCATGCACCACGCGCTCCGGGATGCGTTCGCGGTCGAAGTGGGTGATCTTCTCGATGAACTGGTAGTTCTCGAGCGTGGCCGGGCCGCGTTCGCCGACCGAACGCAGGGACTGGTTGTCGCGGACGGGATGCCCCTGGCGCGTGGTCAGTGTGGGACGCTTGTCGTTCATGTCTTCTCCTCGGATGCAGGTGATAGAGAAGGGCAGTATAGAAAGTTGAACGGGAGGGCAGCGCGCGGCTGCCCACGTTTTTAATCTATATCAAACAACGCAGGGAACTCTTGATTACAACTGCTGGAACACGCCTTCGCTGCGGTTCTTGGTCACGTTATCCCACGGGAAAACCTGCCCGTTCATGGCGACGTAGACGCCAGCCGGCAGCGTCTGCGCCACGCCGCAGGCAAAGCCCAGGTTGAACAGCGCGTCCGAGTTGGCGATCGCATACGGGATCATGGCGCCGGTCAGCACGATGGTTTGGTCGAGCCTGGCTGCGCCGAGCACGGCGGCGGTTTCACGCATGGTGTCGGTGCCGTGCACGATCACGATCGCCTTCTCGCTGGCGCCCTGGCACACCGACAGCACGCGCTGGCGGTCGGCGTCCTGCATGTCGAGCGAATCGAGCAGCGGCAGCACGTCGAGGGCGACCGGCACCGTCATGCGGCTGCGCTTGATAACCTCTGGCAAATGGCTGTCAGCAAAGCCGAGCACGCCGTTCAGTTCATTGTAGTGCTTGTCGAAAGTGCCACCGGTGGCGATGAGTCGCAAAGTCATGTTGGTTTATCCACTCGCTGAAAAAAGGTGCGTCATGATAGCCGCAAACCGTAGTGTATCCACATGTGACTGCGCTAGAATCCATCGGATTGGATGAGTACACTCATCGCCTTCCCCCTCACACTATCCCCAGTCCAATGAAAGCCGTCGCACCCGGAACCGTCATTTTCCACCGCCACAGAGGCTATGGCGTGATCACCCACGTCAACCTGCTGACCGGCTGGATTTCGGCGCGGTTCAACGACGAGGCGCGCGCGCTCGACCTGAACCTGTCGAGCGACGAAGTGCAGCACGCCGACGGTGAGCCGATCCTGTTCCGGCGCGCCCCGCCAGACCGCATGCCGCATGCGCGCCTGATGGCCGTGGTGCGCGCCTTGCACGCGGCCGGCTACCAGAAGCTGTACCTGTACTCGTGGCCCAAGCCATCCGGCCTGCATTGGCGCTGGCACCTGTTCACGGGCCCGCGCAACTGGATGCAGCGCACCTGGCGCGAAGGCTGGTATGGCTCGGGCGCCGAATACAACAACAACCCCGTGATGGGCTGGGGCGACGTGCCGGGCGCGACCACCGAAGAACTCATCCACGCATTGGCAAGGTTCGACCCGCAGGGGCTGGCGCAGGCGCTGGGCCGCGACGAGGATCACAGCGCCTGGTTTGCCCAGGCCTGCGATCTGCTGCTGCCGGGCTACACGTACAGCCTCAATATGGAGCGTCCCGCGGGCGGCGGCCTGGTCGAGGCGCCGCCAGTGCCGGTCGTGCCGGTGCGGGCAGGGCTCAAGCCATACACGGGGCCCGACATCGGCTGGCCGCCGGGCTGGGCGGGGCTGTGGACCGGCACCCATGTGATGCCGGCGCCGAAGCTCAACCTGACGGGCGAACCCGAACTGCGCTGAGCGCGCAGCCAGCCGCGCTCAGCGCTGGCGCAGCGCTGCAGGATTCAGGATATTGCCCGGCTCGCCCTGCGCGAAGCGGACGACGTTCTCGAACGCCGCCTGAAAGTAGATCTCGTAGCTGTCCTTCTCGACATACCCCAGGTGCGGCGTCGCCAGCACCGTCGGGATGCGCAGCAGGGGTGCATCCTGCGCTAGCGGCTCGCTGGTGAACACGTCCAGCGCCGCGCTGCCGGGACGGCCCCGCTTCAAGGCCTGCTCGAGAGCGTCTTGCGCCACCAGCTCGGCGCGGCTGGTGTTGACGAACAGCGCGTCCGGTTTCATGCGCGCCAGGTCATCGGCCGTCACGATGCCATGCGTCGATTCGGCCAGCCGCAGGTGCAGGCTCAGCACATCCGATTCGGCGAACAGCGCCGCGCGCGACGCAGCCGCCTGATGGCCGTCGCTGACCGCCGCCTGGCGGCTCGCTTCGCTGCCCCAGACGATAACCCGCATCCCGAAGGCGCGCGCATAGCCGGCCACCAGCTTGCCGATCTTTCCGTAACTCCACAGGCCCAGCGTACGGCCATGCAGCACACGGCCGACGCCGTTGAGCGCCGGATTGATCGAGGCGGTCTGCCACAAGCCATCTTTCAGGTTAGTTGCATACGGCACGATCTTGCGGCTGGCCGCCATGATCAGGGCCCAGGTCAGCTCGGCCGGGGCAACCGGCGAGCCGACGCCCTCGGCGATGGCGATGCCGCGTTCGGTCGCGGCCGCCACGTCGATGTGGCCGCTGACCTTGCCGGTCTGCGAGATCAGCTTCAGGTTTGGCAGCCTGGCCAGCAGGGCGGCCGGGAAGGCGGTGCGCTCGCGGATCAGCACCAGGGCGTCGAATGGCGCCAGGCGAATGGCAAGCTGGCCCAGTCCGCGGGCGGAATTGGTGAAGACCTTGACCTCGTGGCCGTCAAGCAGGCGGAAGGCATCGAGGCCGCGCACGGCGTCCTGATAATCGTCAAGAATCGCGATGTTCATAGGCGTTGTCAGAGTTATATCAATCGATCGTAAGGAAATAACAGGATAGGGCATTCGCACAAATAGCCTACTACATTACTAGGGTATTTCTCCTACTTTTTTGTAGTGAAAGGGCACGAAATGCGGTTTTTGGGGTGTACAATCGGCGCAGAACTTAAGTGAATGACACGTATTCAACGGTGCTCAAGAGCAGCACCGACCAGCCTCATCAGAGGCTGCCGACCCGACCGCTGCCCCGCCGCGTTCCTGATACCAGCCCCTCGCCTTACTGCCGGGTGCGACTGCAGGGCGCCTGGCCAATGGACGATCCAGCCAGCGGTCCACCGAATTCTTTATTGCATTTGGAGGTATCCCCATGAACCAGCCAGTGATGGGCGGCGTCGCCGCTTTGAACGTTCCAGCTTACATCAAACACCAAAAACTCATCAATTGGGTGGCAGAAATCGCCGCTCTGACCAAGCCTGACAGCATCTACTGGTGCGACGGCTCGGAAGAAGAGTACGACCGCCTGTGCGCACAGATGGTCGACGCGGGCACGATGAAAAAGCTGAATCCGGCCAAGCGACCGAACTCCTACCTGGCATGGTCCGATCCGTCGGACGTGGCGCGCGTCGAGGACCGCACCTATATCTGCTCGTCGACCAGGGAACAGGCCGGCCCGACCAATAACTGGATGGAGCCGGCCGAGATGCGCCGCACCCTGCACGGCCTGTTCGATGGCTGCATGGCCGGCCGCACGCTGTACGTGGTGCCGTTCTCGATGGGCCCGCTGGGCTCGCCGATCGCCCACATCGGCGTCGAGCTGTCCGATTCGCCGTATGTCGCGGTGAACATGCGCATCATGACGCGCATGGGCAAGGCCGTGTACGACGTGCTGGGGGCGGATGGCGAGTTCGTGCCCTGCGTGCACTCGGTCGGCATGCCGCTGGCCGCCGGCCAGCAAGACGTGGCGTGGCCATGCAACGACACCAAGTACATCGTCCACTATCCCGAGACGCGCGAGATCTGGTCGTTCGGCTCCGGCTACGGCGGCAACGCGCTGCTGGGCAAGAAATGCTTCGCGCTGCGCATCGCCTCGAATATGGGCTACCAGGAGGCGCAGGCCGGCGGCACCGGCTGGCTGGCCGAGCACATGCTGATCCTGGGCGTCGAGTCGCCCCAGGGCGGCAAGCAGTACGTCGCCGCCGCCTTCCCTTCGGCCTGCGGCAAGACCAACTTCGCGATGCTGATCCCACCGAAAGCCTTCGATGGCTGGAAGGTAACCACCATCGGCGACGACATCGCCTGGATCAAGCCGAGCGCGGACGGCAAGCTGGTCGCGATCAACCCCGAGGCCGGTTACTTTGGCGTGGCCCCGGGCACGAACGAAAAGACCAATCCGAACTGCATGGCTTCGCTGCGCGAAAACGTGATCTTCACCAACGTGGCGCTGACCGACGACGGCGACGTGTGGTGGGAAGGCATGACGAAAGAGGCGCCTGCGCACCTGATCGACTGGCAGGGCAAGGACTGGACCCCGGCGTCAGGCACCAAGGCCGCGCACCCGAACGCGCGCTTCACCGTGGCCGCCACCCAGAACCCGGTGATCGACCCGGCCTGGGACGATCCGGCCGGCGTGCCGATCTCGTCCTTCATCTTCGGCGGCCGCCGTTCGACCACGGTGCCGCTCGTGACCGAGGCGCGCAACTGGGTCGAAGGCGTGTACATGGCCGCCGCCATGGGCTCGGAAACCACCGCCGCCGCCGCCGGCCAGATGGGCGTGGTGCGCCGCGATCCGTTCGCCATGCTGCCGTTCATCGGCTACAACATGAGCGACTACTTCCAGCACTGGCTCGACCTGGGCAAGAAGCTTGCCGGGGGCCAGCTTCCAGTCGCTGCTTCTGGCGCGGCCGTGCTGCCGAAGATCTTCTGCGTCAACTGGTTCCGCACCGACGACCAGGGCAATTTCGTGTGGCCGGGCTATGGCGACAATATGCGCGTGCTCAAGTGGATCCTCGACCGCTCGAATGGCGCGCAAGGCGGCAGCGAACACCTGTTCGGCACGACGCCGAATTACGGCGACCTCAACTGGGAAGGCGTCGACTTCACGGAACAGCAGTTCCAGCAGATCACCTCGATCGACAAGGATGCCTGGCGCGAGGAACTGAAGCTGCATACCGAATTGTTCGAGAAGCTGGCTTACCACCTGCCGCAAGAGCTGGTGGCGACCCGTGACAAGCTGGAGAAACAACTGGCTGCGTAATCTGCGTTAATCAGCAGCCTGAGTGGGGGAGATGGCCATCGTCGAGGTGGCCATATAAAAAAAGAACAGGGGCAGCGCCGGTGGCGCTGCCCCTGTTTCATATCGCTTGCAAAAGCGCTGGGGTCGACGGGGTCTCCGTCGACGCGTCCAGCCTGTGTCAGCCTTTCAGCAACGGCTTCAGGTACTTGCCGGTCGGACTATCCTTGACCTTGGCCACTTGCTCCGGCGTACCCGACGCCACGATCACGCCGCCACCCGCGCCACCTTCCGGCCCCAGGTCAACGATCCAGTCCGCGGTCTTGATCACGTCCAGGTTGTGCTCGATGATCGCGAGCGTATTGCCCTGGTCGCGCAGGCGGTGGATCACCTTCAGCAGCAGGTCGATGTCGGCGAAGTGCAGGCCGGTGGTCGGTTCGTCCAGGATGTACAGCGTGCGGCCCGTATCGCGCTTGGACAGCTCGAGCGACAGCTTCACACGCTGCGCCTCGCCGCCCGAGAGCGTGGTCGCGCTCTGCCCCAGCTTGATGTAGCCAAGGCCCACATCGAGCAGGGTCTGCAGCTTGCGCGCGATGACCGGCACCGGCCTGAAGAACTCGTGCGCATCCTCGACCGTCATGTCCAGCACTTCGGTGATGCTCTTGCCCTTGTAGTGCACTTCGAGCGTTTCGCGGTTGTAGCGCTTGCCATGGCAGACGTCGCACGGCACGTACACGTCGGGCAGGAAGTGCATCTCGACCTTGATCACGCCATCGCCCTGGCAGGCTTCGCAGCGGCCGCCCTTGACGTTGAACGAGAAGCGGCCAGCGCTGTAGCCGCGTTCCTTCGCGGTCGGCACGGTCGCGAACAGGTCGCGGATCGGCGTGAACAGGCCGGTATACGTCGCCGGGTTCGAACGCGGGGTGCGGCCGATCGGCGCCTGGTCGACCGAGATCACCTTGTCGAAGTGTTCCAGGCCGTGGATCGAGTTGTGCTCGGCCGGCTCGGTCTGCGAACCGTACAGGTGGCGCGACAGCGCCGGGTACAGCGTGTCGTTGATCAGGGTCGATTTACCCGAACCAGAAACACCCGTCACGCACGTCATCAGGCCCACCGGCAAGGTCAGCGTAACGTCCTTGAGGTTATTGCCTTTTGCACCCGTGATCACGAGCTGGCGCGCGGGATCGGCCTTGGTGCGCTTCTTCGGCACTTCGATCTTGCGCCGGCCGTCCAGGTACTGGGCCGTCACCGAGTGCTCGTTCTGCATGATCTGCTCGAGCGTGCCTTCGGCAATGATCTGACCGCCGTGCACGCCCGCGCCCGGCCCCATGTCGACGATGTAGTCGGCGGTGCGGATGGCGTCTTCATCGTGCTCGACCACCAGCACGCTGTTGCCGATGTCGCGCAGGTGCTTGAGCGTCGCGATCAGGCGGTCGTTGTCGCGCTGGTGCAGGCCGATCGACGGTTCATCGAGCACGTACATGACGCCGGTCAGGCCGGAGCCGATCTGCGACGCCAGGCGGATGCGCTGCGCTTCGCCGCCGGACAGCGTATCGGCGCTGCGGTCGAGCGACAGGTAGTCCAGGCCGACATTGTTCAGGAACTTCAGGCGCGACACGATCTCCTTGATCACGCGCTCGGCGATGTCTTTCTTGGCGCCGGTCAGTTCGAGCGTCTCGAAGAACGCCAGCGTTTCGCGCAGCGGCCGGTCCGACACTTCATAGATGGCGCGCTGCTGGGCGCCATGACCGATCTTGACGAAACGCGCTTCGGTGCGCAGGCGCGCGCCTTCGCAGGCCGGGCACTTCTTCTCGTTGATGAACTTCGCCAGCTCTTCCTTGACCGCCATCGAGTCGGTCTCGCGGTAGCGCCGCTGCAGGTTGTTGACCACGCCTTCGAACGTGTGCTCGCGGATCACGGTGCGGCCGCGCTCGTTCACATAGGTGAACGGGATCGAGGTCTTGCCCGAACCGAACAGCACGGCGTCCTGCGACGGCTTCGGCAATTGCTCGAAAGGCTTGTCCAGGTCGAAGTCATAGAAGGCCGCCAGGTTCTGCAGCATCTGGAAATAAAACTGGTTGCGGCGATCCCAGCCCTTCACGGCGCCGGACGCCAGCGACAGGTGGGGGAACGCCACGACCCGCTTCGGATCGAAGAACTCGATATGGCCCAGGCCGTCGCATTCCTGGCAGGCGCCCATCGGGTTGTTGAACGAAAACAGGCGCGGTTCCAGCTCTTGCAGCGAGTAGCCGCAAACATTACAGGCGAACTTGTTCGAGAACACGGTCATGTTCTCGGTATCCATCTCGTAGGCAACCGCGCGGCCATCGGCCAGGCGCAGCGCGGTCTCGAAGCTTTCGGCCAGGCGCTGCTTGATGTCCGGGTTCACCTTGACGCGGTCGATCACGACATCGATGCTGTGCTTCTCGGTCTTCTTGAGCTTTGGCAGTTCGTCGATTTCATAGATCCTGGCGGGATTGACGCCGCTGGCGATGCGGAAGCGTACGAAGCCCTGGGCCTGCATGGCCTGGAACAGGTCGCCATGCTCGCCCTTGCGGCCGGCCACGACCGGCGCCAGGATCATCAGCTTGGTGCCTTCCGGCATGGCCAGCACGGCATCGACCATCTGCGACACGGTCTGGGCCGACAGCGGCTCATGCGGGTGCTGCGGGCAATACGGCGTGCCGACGCGGGCGTACAGCAGGCGCAGATAGTCGTGGATCTCGGTAACGGTGCCGACGGTCGAGCGCGGGTTGTGCGAGGTCGCCTTCTGCTCGATCGAGATCGCCGGCGAGAGGCCTTCGATCAGGTCGACGTCGGGCTTTTCCATCAGTTGCAGGAACTGGCGCGCATAGGCCGACAGCGACTCGACATAGCGGCGCTGGCCTTCGGCATACAGCGTGTCGAAGGCGAGCGACGACTTGCCGGAACCCGACAGGCCGGTGATCACGATCAGCTTGTTGCGCGGCAGGTCGAGATTGATGTTCTTCAGATTGTGCGTGCGGGCACCACGAATGCGAATTTCTTCCATTAAGTTGGGCAGACTTTCTATCAGTTTATGCGGGGCCGCAAACGCCAGTCGTGCGGTCGGCGGGCCAATCGGGGAGAACCCATAAGTGTAGCGCGTTTTTGTTTCGCCTGTACATCTATCCAGTAGTTGGCGTGCTAGCAGTGCCATACCGGAAAGACTTTGGTGAACGTTGAACGCCGGAGTCGTGGTATGTGGGCTGTTCTTGCGACGCTTCAATGACAAAGCGTTCAGAATCCGAAAATATTTTTGCAGGGCTAGGCGCAGGCCAGTGGATAGTTGTTTATAGAGAGACACCGCGCGACGGCAAAGTATTGCTCGTAGGTTACAATTTATGCATTCAGACGAAAGCTTCCAATGCAAATCCTTACCGAAGACGACTTCAGCGGCGAAGTAACTGACCACCCCTGGGCTGCACAGTTCATGGTCCTGGGTTATGCGAGCGGCGGCACCAGTTCGATCCCGCATGGCTTCTTCCGCAACTGGCTCGACGAGGAGCCGGCCGATGGTCATTGCTATATCGGCCGCTGTTCAGGATTCGGCGTTGGCTCGATTGTCAAATACGATTACGGCGCGCAGGGCCTGGCGGTTGGTCGTTTCGTCGCTGGCGGCTTGCGCCTGCGGTTCCTGCTCAATGGACAGCACGAAATGCGCACTATTTCGACCGCCATGTTCTCGGTGATGGGGATGGGCCTGCGCAACGCATCGCCGCCGCAGTACGGTGACACCGTGATCAGGAACGACGTCTGGATCGGCGATGAGGTCATGGTGCTCGGTGGCAGCGTGATCGAAAACGGCTGCATCATCGGCGCCCGCTCCCTGCTGCCGCCCAACTTTCGCTCGGAACCGTACGGGATCTATGGGGGATCGCCTGCGCGCCTGATCCGCTACCGTTTCGCGGAGAAGGTCAGGGCGGCGCTACTCGAACTTGCCTGGTGGGAGATGCCGTTGACCTGGATTCGCGACAATAATGAGCTGTTCCTGCAAGACATGACCGCAGACGAAAACATTGCGCTGGAGATCATCGCCAAGTTGCTGGCGAGCCGCCGGGAGTACGAGGCGCAGATGGGGCCACAGAGCTGACATGGGCGCCGCTTGAGAGCGCGCATTGCCGGGGGAATTATCGGATTCCGATGTATCAAAAACCACGAAAAAATCCTGCTGAACAGGCATAATATCGGGTTGCAGCACACAGTTCCCTGACGCTTAGTCAACTGCAGAGTCAGGGCTCACAACATTATCCAAGGACACATCATGGCATCAGTAAACAAGGTCATCATCGTCGGCAACCTCGGCCGCGATCCGGAAATCCGCTACATGCCGAGTGGCGACGCCATTGCGAACATCGCTGTCGCCACGTCGTACAAGTCGAAAGACCGCAACACCGGCGAGCAGAAAGAGCTGACCGAGTGGCACCGTATTTCCTTCTTCGGCCGCCTGGCTGAAATCGTCGGTCAGTACCTCAAGAAAGGTTCGTCGGTCTATGTCGAGGGCCGTCTGCAGACCCGCAAGTACACCGACAAGGACGGCGTCGAAAAATACGCAACCGACATCGTTGCTGAAAACATGCAGATGCTGGGCGGTCGCCAGGGCATGGGCGGCGACAGCATGGGTGGCGGTATGGGCGGCGGCATGGACGACGACTACTCCGCACCGCAGCGTCCGGCGCCACGCCAGGCGCCACCGGCCCCGACCGCGCGTCCGCAGCCGAAACCTGCGCCGAATTTCTCGGACATGGACGACGACATTCCGTTCTGAGCATCCGCGCCGATCGGCCAATAAAGCTCTGCGGGTTCATGACCCGCAGGGCTTTTTTCTTTGGGATGCATCTTGCCTGATCTGTGGGCGAGTTCGGCCGCCATTGATGTCCACGCTGGCGCCAGCCCTAGCCGGGAAGGTTGGCGCGATCGACCGGGGCAGACGAGGCACGCAAAACCAGTCGATTTATCATTGATCCGGTGACAACAGCGCGTTCTTGCCTGTAGAATCGCGCCCAATCAAGTGAATGGTGCCCTCCTGCTCGTCTGCAGGAAGGTGAAACGGGAAGCCGGTGACGTGCGCGATAGCTATCGCGCGCCAGTCCGGCGCAGCCCCCGCTGCTGTATGCCTGACGACCCTGGTCGAACGCCACTGTGCCCAAGTGCACGGGAAGGCAGGACCGGGGAAGGAAGACGGCAAGCCAGAAGACCGGCCATTCGCGATGCATATGCACGTCCCGGGGTGAGGGCGTGCCTGTTGGTGGTCCGCTGTTTCTTCTTTCATCGTTCGTGCCGTCGCGCTGCGCGGCTGTTCGCTCCTACCTGCGCGCCGTCGAGGCGATGCATGCCTGCGCATGCCGGCTGGTCGGGAAGGAAGGCGGCCGCCCGTTGTCGTGCGCGCCTGGCGCGCCGCTGAAAGGTCGACGTTCACATGAACACTTCCATGCTTGTCCGCATCTGCGCCGCGCTGCTGCTGGCGCTCGCCTGTGCGGGCGCCAGCGCCGCCACCCTGTTCGCGGTGGTGACCGAGCGCGCCGCGCCGGGCGCGATCGAGGCCGCGCACCGCCACCTGGCCAGCCATCCGCGCGACCGCATCCTGCTGCGCACACCGGCCCAGCTGATGGCCGCCAGCGAGCGCGAAGCAGGGCAGTGGATCGCCGGCGCTGACACCATCCTGGCCGTCTCGCTGTTCGGCGACCCGGCGCGGCGCATGAAGGATGGGCTGGCGCGCCATGCCAGGCCGCGCACCGCGGTGCTGGCCATGAACGGCGAGGCCAGCCTGAACCTGATGACACGCTCGCGCCACGGCAGCCTGGCCGGCTTCCCGCCCGAGCTGCTGCGCCAGCTGGCGAGCGAGGCGCCGCCGCCCGCCGCGCTGCAGGCCGCGCAGGACGATCCGGCGGCCGGCCACTGGCTGGCCGCACGCCGCGTATGGCAGGCGGGCGGTGTCGACAACACCACGGCCCTGATGGCCCACCTGCTGGCGCCGGCGAGCGCGCTGCCGGCGCCATTGCCCGAACCGACCCTGCGCCTGCGCGCCGGCCAGCGCGAGCTGCAGGACGCCGCCGCCTGGGGGCATGCCGGCACACTGGGTTTGACGGATCGCCCCACCGTGGTCGTGCTCGACCTGGCGAATATGGATGGCGTGGTGCCCGCCGCGCTGTGCCGCCGCATCGAGGAACGCGGCCAGCCCTGCGTGCAGTTGCTGACGCGCTGGGGCGGCGCCTCGCGCGAAGCGCTCGAGCGCTTGCACGAACTGGTCGCCCCCGCCAAGCCGGCCGCGCTGGTCGTGTTGCAGGATTTCGTGGTCGGCGCCGCCGAGGGCCGCGAAGCCGTCGAAAAGAGCTTCAAGCGCCTGGACATCCCGGTGTTCAAGGCGATCCGCCTGTCCGACCGCACGGCGATGCAGTGGCAGCTCTCGCCCGACGGCCTGCCGCCGGATTCGGTGCAGTACCGCGTCGCGCTGCCAGAACTGCAGGGCATCGGCCAGCCGATCGTGGTCGCGGCGCTGGGCCAGCCCGAGCGCGATCGCCTGACCGGCATCGAGAACCGCCCGCCAGTCGTGCTGCAGGACGAAATTGAGCGTCTGACCGGGCGCGTGGCGCGTTGGCTGGCGCTGCGCGCCAAGGCCAATGCCGACAAGCGCGTCGCGGTGGTCTACTACAACCATCCGCCGGGCCGCCAGAACATCGGCGCCGATAACCTGAACGTGCCGGAGTCGCTGTTCGACATGCTGCACGCCCTCAAGGCCGCCGGCTACACCGTCGGCGACCTGCCCGCGTCGCCGGAAGCGCTGCTCGACCTGATCATGGCGCGCGGCGTCAACCTGCCGGAAGACCGCGCCGCCCTGCGCGAACTCGCCGGCACCGTGAACAGCGTCAGCGCCGCCGATTATGGCCGCTGGTTCGCGACCCTGTCGCCGCGGGTGCAGGGCGAGATGCAGAACGGCTTGCTGGGTCGCCTGCACGCCGACGTGCTCAGCGCGGAACAGGCGGGCGAGCGCGCGCTGGGCCGCAAGCAGGCCGAGACCGTGATCGAGGAATTGCTGCACCTGGTCGAAGGCGCCGACCATCCGCAGCGGATCCAGGCCACGCGCGACCTGCATGCGCTCGAAGACGGCTATCGCGCCTGCCTCGACGAGGCCAGGCCTCGCCCGTGCAAGGCGCTCGCGCCGCTGTATCGACGCCTGATCGGCTACGGCATCGAAGGCATGCGCGGCTGGGGGCCGGCGCCGGGCAAGGTGATGGTCGACAGCGGCAGGCTGCTGGTGCCGGGCCTGGTGTTCGGCAATGTATTCATCGGCCCGCAGCCGCCACGTGGCTGGGAAGTCGACGAAGAGCTGCTGCACGCGAACACCAGCATCACGCCGCCGCACCAGTTCCTGGGCTTCTATCACTGGATCCGCGACCGCTTCAAGGCCGACGCCGTGGTCCACGTCGGCCGCCACTCGACCTATGAATTCATGCCGGGCAAGGCGGTGGGCCTGTCGAGCGACGACTATCCGAGCCTGATCGCCAGCGACCTGCCCGGCATCTACCCCTATATCGTCGACGGCGTCGGCGAAGGCACGCAGGCCAAGCGCCGTGGCCTGGCGGTCATCGTCGACCACCTGACGCCGCCGCTGGCCACCACGCCGCTGTACGACGAGCTGCTGGCGCTGCGCCAGATCGTCGAGAGTTTCGAGGCCGCGTCGTCCGAGTCGCTCAAGACGCAGGCCGCGGCCCTGATGCGCGAACGCGTGACAAAGCTGAACCTGCGCGCCGAGCTCGAAGCGTCGATGTCCGACGTGCTCG
>Ga0308160_10004160_pt1 | contig 15653 bp, 9 predicted proteins | sample PhyFR1_FD_201036 | JGI IMG/M metagenome (GOLD analysis project Ga0308160, IMG submission 201036) | Phyllosphere microbial communities from UC Gill Tract Community Farm, Albany, California, United States - DLSLF.R1 | ecosystem: Host-associated > Plants > Phyllosphere > Unclassified | place: USA...
CGCCAAATGCTGTAGCCGCCGGCATTCCCGCCACCAAAGCTCTTAGGCTCTTTTCCGCAACTTTGTGATATATACAGAAATAAGCAATCAGCGATTTCCGCATTTGCCATTGGCCTGATCCGCACAGTAATATCTTTGAGGCAAAGTAATAACCTTTTTAGGCTTAGCTTGGATGATATAGCAGCCTCAGGATCGAGCAACCGAAACGGATTCTCAGCAGCTCGACCTTTTACACCTTGAATTGCAATCACCGGCGTCCCAGCACGATCCCTGTCGAAATCGATGTCTGCCCACTTTAAAGCCAATACGGTTTCAACATTAAAGACAGTTGCGATACATAGAAGTAAGACGAAGGGAACCAAGTCGCGACCTGTCGCAACAAGATATGAGTATGCGTCCCGATGCCCGTGGATATATTGCAGAGCAGCACCTAACCGAGGATTGTCCCTTACCACAACTTCGAGGTCTGGAATAACGCTAGGGTACAACGTATCTAATTCCGCCAAACATACAGCCAGATCGCTATAATCAATAGAGGCAAAGTCTTTGGTCCCGCTTGATTCATAGGCGTTTGCACGCCCCTGCGCCACTAACTCTCTGCCGCGTGAAAAACGGCTTTCGATAGCAAGCACCTCCTTCTCTGCGGCATCGATGATTGATATCAACTGCTCAAATCCGAGTACTTCAGTGGGTTCGGTTTTACGGTGACTCCCAACCGGCCCCGGCGGCACGCGCTCCACAATTCTTCTTGCAGGCAGTACCCATATTCCGGATTCAAGCGCGTCTAAGACGTACCTTACAACTCCTAGTAGAGATCGCACATAACTAGGGTGCGATGGCTTTCCATTCGCACCCACATTAGTTAGCAAATATTCGCGAAATCCGCTTAGAAGCTCATCGTCGATTTCGTCAGGCCGAAGGTTATAATCCTGCCGAAATTCCAAGTACTTAAAGAACCCTATTTTTAATAACGCCGCCGTTGTCTGACGTGTACTCGGGGCGCAAGGCGCTCCCCATGCTTTATATGCCTCTGCGAACATAGGCGCTAAATTGCAAAATGGCAACATAAAGCTGAGATCCACCGTATCGGGATCCAGCCCATTTTTTCGGGGGAAAATTGCATTCAGCTTTGTTTCACCCGTAATAAGGTCAAAGCTACGCTCGACCCGGGTTTGAACCAACGGAACCAGATTTTTATTTAACTCCTTTTTTGCTCTCAGTTGAGCAGCAACGACTGCAGCTGATGAAGGCTTCTTGCGCGTTGTCGATTGTGGATCAGATTGTCTACCGTCAGCAGCTCGGGCACTCATAACCCTATCATCTTTCTAACATCGATCAGGCCTGGCTTCTCGTTAAATATTTCGACATATTTTAAGTAAGTATCAATTGTCGTCTGCAAATTTTCATGGCCGAGCTGTGCTTGAATTTTTTTCCAAGGCTCCGAATTTCCTCCTGCTCGTTCCGCATGATATGTCAACACGGCATAGGTATGTCTTAAGTCGTGAATAGAATGCTTTGGCACCTTAGCTCGGATATCGATATTGGCAGTTAGATCTTTCTTGTCGACGGTGTTAATCAAGCCTGTCGCGAAACAACTCTGCCGAAACATCTTCTGTATTGCTCCGTTCGTAATCGGACTACCGGCCGACTTCGAGCTTGCATGAGCTAGCAGTAACCGAGTTGAGAAGTTTCGAGACTTTGTTTTTTTGGCCTTAAGGGATTGTGCGCGTTCCCCTGCTATGTAAGCAAGAGCATCAACAACCAACCAAGTTGGGATTGCTACTTGCCGTGTCTTTTTGCCTTTTCCGTTATGGATAGTCAATGGCATATTCACAAGGGGGGTCGAAGTGTCCGCATTCAGATTAAGAAACTGTAAAGTAGTCAAGTTGTTTATTTCGTCTAAGCGCAGTCCCACGACCCAACCCAAGTCACAAATCAGCCTATCTCGTGATGGCCGTTCGTCGCCGCGACGGTCGCCGGCCTGCGGACCGATATATTGCAGCAAGGCCGTCAAGTCTTGCACCCGAATTGGATGAATTTTCGTACCCGGCCTGACTTTTGGCAGAGCCCTGTCTCTTGATTTAGTCTGCGGAAGAAGACGCGTGTGAACCAAGGCGTCCTGGTCCATTGGTCGGTGATCCGTTGAAGCAGGCACTACCCCTCCAATATCACCGTAATACAAGCCATTTCCGGAACAGTGCTTATAGAAGAGTCGGACGACTGTCATGCTGTCGCGCACTCCACTCCCACTATATGGTCGTCCAGTCTTTGGACTGATTCCAGTTAGATAAGCATCTCTGTACTCGCAACGATCCTCTTCGGACGCGTCCGGCCAATCGCGATTGATTGCTTGGAGATATTGGAACCAGCTTTTCAGTGAGTACGCGGCTTTTGCCCAGGTGTGAGGACTTTCTGCAGTGCTGCCATAAACATAATAGCTGTTGAGAAAGTGAGTCGGCTCCTCGAAAAGCTGTTGTCTCTTCTCCCCCTCAAGAAAGAATGCTGGTTGGCCCTGCTTGAGCTCTTGGTGATCTGTCTTGTTGAAGAACAGAGTCAAGTGAGCGTTAAGAAATATGTTCATCTCGTCCGATCAACCCATGGAACGCACAGGTAACGTAGGACGTGATGGTAGAGCCCAGCTATACGAAGAGCAACATTTATCTAAAAATGATGAACATTTTTAATTCTCGAATTCTTCGAACAGGAAAAGCAGTTGAGTGTCATCTCTCCTATGAGGGCGTGTCTCGTTCTGCAGTCTACATTTCATGCTCGCAGCCGCGATAAGGATTCAGCGAGACATTGAAGGGAATGTCGGGCGAAGTGTTGCGAGACAGGATGGATTTCGCGGTCTCGTCGCTGACCACCGTCTTGAAAGGGGCCGGCACATCGGCATCCTCCCTGCCCGCCCAGCCATCGTCGAAGCCTTCGCGGCCATTGCGTTCGTAGCGGCCCTGCAGATTGCTGACCGCGCCCCGCCCCTTTGTCGCGGCGAGCGGACGCGGCAGGACGATTTCTTGCGCACTGTATCCCCGATCAATTGTTCGCTCAAGCTTGGCCATATGGCACCCATGACTGTATATTTATACAGTATGGTACGCCGCTATTTCAGGCAATTCAAGCGCATGATGCGCCCGGCGTGCAAACCGGCACAAACCCGGCCTGTTGATCGACAAAGTCCGCGAACGCCGTGAACAGCGGGGCGTAGCGTACGCGGTCACCTTCGATCTGGCCCAAGGCATGGGCGCTGGCCTCGAGCGTGGACAGCTGGTCGGGCGCGTGGGCCTTGCGGATGCGGTAGCCGGATGCCGGCATGTCGCGCAGCGCCATGCGCGGCAGGGTTTGCAGAGCCGGATTCAGGTACAGCATCTTGCGGCTTTTACGCCACGTTGCGTCGAGTACGACCAGACGCAGGCGTTCCGGTGGCGGCACGGGCGCGGGCGCGGGCGCGGGCGCATCCAGCGTGTCGGGATACAGCAACACCGGCGTGCGTCCACCGGCATGCAGCAACGCCGCCAGCTCAGTCGCATCGAAGGCCTCGCCCACCGCCAGCACGCTGCCCGTTACGCTCAGGTGCAGCAGGCGCGCACTGTTCTTGGCGTTCGCCACTTCCAGTGGATGCTGCAGGATCAACAGTTCGGCAATGGATGCCAGCGGCCGCACCCAGCCGCAGATGCAAGCCGATTGCGCACGCAGGCAAGCGGCGCAGGTGGCGCGGCGGGACGGGACGTTCTGGTTCATGGCTGACTTCAAAAAAGTAGGCGCGGATTGTAGCAGCCCGAACCGCCACAATCTTCGTCAGCGGCGTCCGCTCAGCCGTCCCAGCAGCCCGCTCAACTGCTCGACGTCATACGGCTTGGCGAGGATTTTTACGCCAGGAATCGACACGCGCCGCTCGGTATAGCCGGTCGCCAGCACGACCGGCAGCGCCGGCCAGCGTTCGCGCACCGCCGTGGCCAGGTCGATGCCACTGACGCTGCCCGGCATGACGATGTCGGAAAACACGATATCGACGGCCGGCCCGCGCTCCAGCTCGACCAGTGCCGCGTCGCCGTTCACGGCTACACGCACCGCAAAGCCGGCAGCCGTCAGCGCTTCGACCACGGCTTCGCGCACCAGCACATCGTCTTCGACGAACAGCACCGTGGCGCCGGCGGCGGGTTTGCCGGCAATACCTGCCGCCGCAACAGACGGCGGCGCCACGATGTCCGGCGCAAGCTCCTGACGGACCGACGTTTCCCCATTAGCGACACCAGGCGTCACAAGCTCGTCTTCCTGCGCGCGCGGCAGATAGATCTGTACCCGCGTGCCCTGGCCCGGCGTGCTGTGCAGGGTCAGCATGCCCTTGGCCTGGGTGGCGAAAGCGTAGGCCTGGGGCAAACCGAGACCGGTTCCCTGCCCCGGCGACTTGGTCGTAAAGAAAGGATCGAGCGCGCGCGCCATGACTTCCGGCGCCATGCCCGCGCCTTCGTCCTGCACGCTCAGGTGCAGGTAGTCGCCCGGCGGCAAACCTTCCGGCGGATCGGCCAGCACGGCGTTGCGGGCGGCGATGCGCAGGGTGCCGCTGCCACCCATGGCGTCGCGCGCATTGATAGCCAGGTTCAACAGCGCCAGGTCGAATTGCAGGGGTTCGACCCGCACCGGCCACAGCCCGGACGCAAATGTGGTCTCGATCTCGACACGCTCGGCTACCGCGCCACGGATCAGCTGCAGCGCACTGTCGAGCTGGGCGGCCGGGTCGACCGTGACGAGCCGCCCTTCCTGTACCCGCCCGAAGGAGCCGAGCTGGCCGGTCAGCGTGGTGGCGCGGGTGACGGTGCGCTTGCAGGTATCGATCAGGCGCTGCAGATTCGGCTCTTTCGCCTGCATCGCGGCCAGTTGCAGGGCCGTGGTCAGGGTTTGCAGCAGGTTATTGAATTCGTGGGCGATGCCGGCCGTCAGGCGCCCCAGCGATTCGAGCTTTTGCCCGCGCAGCAGCGCGCCCTGGGCCTGTTCGGTGGCCAGGATGGCTTCGTTCACGCGGTGCTCGAGGTCGCGCTTCGAGCGGCGGATCTGCTTGCTCGCCTCGACCATGCGCCAGGCCACGGTGTCGATTTCTTCCAGTCCGTGCGGACGGTAGGGAATTTCCTCGCCGTCGGCCAGGCGGTCGGCGCAGCGCCCCAAATATTCGATCGGTGCGATTGCGCGGCTGGCAAACCAGCGCCCGGCAGCCAGCGCCAGCACCAGCAGCAGCGCCATCATTCCCGCCAGCAGCGCAGCGGCTTCCAGCGGCACGCGGCGGATCTCGGCGCTCGGGATCGCGATCAGGACTTTCCAGCCCGAGTTCGGCACCGTGGTGATCTGGGCCCGCACCGGCACGCCGGTCAGGGTAAAGCTGGGAAACACCAGGTCCTGGTCGGTGGTGGCGGCCAGCTTGCGTGTCTTTTCGCGCAACAAGGTGCCGACATAATGTTTCGGGTCGCTGGAGCGCGCGGCGATGCGGCCGTTGCGGTCGAACACGGTCGCGATCCAGGCTTTGGGAAATTGCTGGCGTTCCAGCAACTGTTGCAGGATGCCGACATGCATGCCGAGCACCAGGTGGTAGCGCGGCTTGCCGTCGACCTGCACCGGCACCTGCATCATGAAATCGTAACGCTGCACCGGTGGCGCATAGAACACGTCCGACACCAGCGTGCGCGCCGCGCCGTGGCGCCGCATCAGCGCCGGCAGATTCGACGGGTCGTGTCCTTCCAGCGCCACGCCGAGCGGGCGGCGCGTGTTCAGGATCGGCTTGCCGTCCAGGTCGTACAGCACCGCCACCGCATCCACGGCCTCGGCCGCGCGCCGCGCATGCTGATAAAACTCGCCGAACTCGCCTGCCGCCAGCGCCGGCGATGCCGCCAGCGTGCGCAGAATGCCTTCCTGGTGGCGCATCTCGTTGTCGATCAGCAGGGCAAATGCACGGCCGGTTTCGGCGATGCTGCGTTCCTGGTCTTTTTGTTGCTCTACATACACGTAAGCAACCGCCAGCGCCGCGCCGACAAACGAGGGCACGAGGATGGCGACGACAAGGATCAATAGCCGGTTCCGGAAACGCATTGGTGCTGGGATCCTCCTGGGGCCGGCAAACGATGGCGAAAAAATGACAAGTCAGCGCCGGGGTCATGGCCGCTGAATCCGATTATACAAGAGGCAAGCTTGCCCACCAGCTCATGCTTTTTGCTGAACTTTTTTCAACATCTTGAACGTTCGCTATTGATATACGTAAGCATCTTTACCACACACAAAAATTTACTTCAGGAATTGCGTAAACGGATATTGCTCTGAAGGTTTTCGGTGCCTAGAATAAATTTATTCCTACCAGCAATTCTGTCGCACCGGCAGACACTTTCAAGAGTCGCCCATGTTCCGAGTTCGCACCGCCGCAGTCCGCAAGACCGTTACCGTCCTTCTCGCCGCCCTCGCCATTCTGCCGGGCGTGGCAATCGAACAGGAGCTCCAGCTCGACTACCGCATGAACGAACGCGTCGTGCAGGTGCCGGCCGGACGCGACAACCGCGCCATGCTGGAAACCACCGTGTTCCAGCCGAACGGTCCGGGCCCGTTCCCGCTCCTGATCATCAACCACGGCAAGGACCCGGGCAGCCCAAGCGCCCAGCCGCGCGACCGCTTCTATCACATGGCCACGGCGTTCGTGAAGCGCGGCTACGCCGTGATGGTGCCGATGCGCCAGGGCTTCGCCAACTCGACCGGCCGCTACCGCGACCGCGGTTGCGACATGACCACCAACGGTTACCTGCAGGCCGAAGACATCCGCTCGGCCGTGGAATACGCCCGTACCCAGCCCTGGATCGACAGCAAACACGTGGTCGTGGCCGGCCAGTCGTATGGCGGCCTGGCCACGATGGCGCTCGGCACCGAGCAGCTTGCCGGCGTGCGCGGCCTGATCAACTTCGCCGGCGGCCTGCGCGACGACAGCGCCGGCTGCGGCTGGCGCTCGTCGCTGGTCTCTGCCATGGCCGAGTACGGCGCCAACAACAAGATCCCGAGCCTGTGGATGTATGGCGAGAACGACTCCCTGTTCGGCCCGGACCTGGCGAACCGCATGCACGAAGCCTATGCCCAGGCCGGCGGCAAGGGCCGCCTGGTGGAATTCGCCTCGTTCAAGCGCGATGCGCACGGCATGCTGGCCAGCCGCGATGGCGAAAAAATCTGGCTCGCCGACACCATGAAGTTCCTGCAGCAAATCGGCATGCCGACCGAGGTGATCTACAACGTGCCGTCGCCGCCCACCGCGGCGCGCACCGACTACGCCAAGGTCGAGGACATCGAGGCCGTGCCCTTCCTGTCGGAAAACGGCCGCCTGGCCTATGCCGACTATCTCACCAAGATGACGCCGCGCGCCTTTGCCGTGTCGCCGAGCGGCGCCTGGACCTGGGCCGAAGAAGGCGAGGCGCCGGAAGCGCGCGCCCTGGCCACCTGCTCGGCCAAGAGCAACCAGCCCTGCAAGCTGTATTCGGTGGACGATTACGTGGTGTGGAACGGCGAGCGCATCGATGCCGCCGAGCGCGCCACGATGATGGCGTCGGCAGCCACCGCCGCGCCGGCCGATCCGAACGCCCCGGGCGCGGTGGGCAGCACGGTGCCGGTCGCCAGCGCAACTGCCCAGCCTGCGGCACCTGCTTCGCATTAACACCATTCGTTTCGTCAACCCGTCGGCGCACCTTCCCGGTGCGCCGGCCGCATGAACCTGCGGCGCACACGACTTTGCGCAAACCGGCGGCGGCGCCGCACTCCGACAATGAAGCGAGCAATCATCGGAGCCGTTCATGCCGCGCCTTCTCCACACCATTCTCGCCCTGCTGATGCTGGCCCTGCTGCCGGCCGGCGCCGCACGCGCCGCGAACAACGATCCGGTGGTGCTGGTCCACGGTTTCCTCGGCTTCGGCCCCGAGCAGTTCCCCGGCACCGGCTATTTGTACTGGGGCGGCTACCACGACATCGCATCCCACCTGCGCGTCTACAAGGGACCGCGCATGGTGGTCACCGCCACCGTCGGCGCCATCAGCTCGAACTGGGACCGCGCCGCCGAACTGTATGCGCAAATCAAGGGCGGCTGCGTCGACTATGGCCTGGTGCACGCGCGTACCCCGCCTCCCGGGCAGGAGCAAAAGCCGTCCGGAAAATGCTGGGCCGCCGACCATGCCCACAACCCGCAAGGCTACCCGCTGGCGCTGTATCCGGCCTGGGATGCCGCGCATCCCATCCACATGATCGGCCACAGCCAGGGCGGCACCACCATCCGCGCCCTGGTCGAATTGCTGGAGCACGGCGCGCCCGGCGAAGGCGATGGCGACTTGTACGCCGGCGGTAAAATCGGCTGGGTGCGCAGCGTGACCACGCTGTCCTCGCCGCACAACGGCACCACGCTGCGCGACGCCGTGCTTGACATTTTCCCGCTGCTGCGCTCGCCGCTGCGCGACTGGTTCAACGCCGGCCTGTGGAGCTGGGAGCTGGCCCCCGACGGCGCCCGCAGCTTCAATAGCTGGGCCCGCACCTCGCCGTACGTGGTGTATTTTTCGATCGGCACCCAGGCCACCGAAGCCGGCGCCTGGTGCTGCAACGCTACCGACCGGGCGATTGCGCCGATCCAGTCATCGAATTATCAGTACCCGCGTGTCGACATGCTTCCGTACTACAAAACCTATGCCGGCGAATGGATCGTGCCCTCGCTGCGCCAGCATGGCATGGGCGGCTACACCCAGAATGCGCCGGGACGGGTGCGCATCGACAGCGAATGGTTTGCCAACGACGGCGTGGTCAATACAGTGAGCATGCGCGCCCCAGCCGGGCACCCGGTGCGCGACTACGACGGCACGGCCGTGCGCGGCAGCTGGAATTACCTCGGCACCTACAAGGGCTACGACCATTTCGACATCCTGAACTGGCCGAACAAGGGGGCGTCGGCCGATCCGATTTACGAGCGGATCAGCGATATCATTTTTGGGTTGTGATTGTAAGGCGATGGCTGAGCACCCGCCATTCGAACGTTCCCCATCACGCCGCCGACCGCAAAGCCCGCGCCAGATCCGACAAGCGATACGGCTTGTTCACAAACGCGAACTCGCTCAAATTATTGTGCTCGAGCTTCAAGGCCGGCAACGGGTAGCCCGAGGCCAGGATCACCTTCACATCCGGATAATGCTCGCGCACGAAGGTCGCCAGCTCGACCCCGTTCATCCCGTTCGGCATGATGACGTCGGTGAACAGGATATCCACGCGGCGGGTGGACAGCAGCGCCAGCGCTTCCTGCCCGCTCGACGCCGTCAGCACCTCGTAGCCCATGCTGATATACAGCGCCGAGGCCACGTCCATCAGGTCCGGTTCGTCCTCGACGATCAGCACCATCTCGATGCTGTCCTGCTGCACCGGCGCGTCCTGGCCCGGCGCAGCCGGCAGGTAGATCACGATGCCCGTGCCCTCGCCCGGCGCGGTGCGGATCTTCACTTCGCCGCCCGACTGCTTGATGAAGCCATACACCTGCGACAGCCCGAGCCCGGTGCCCTTGCCCACTTCTTTCGTGGTGTAGAAGGGCTCGAAGGCGCGCTGCGCGGTTTCCGGCGACATGCCGGTGCCGGTGTCGGCCACCGTCACCTTCACGTAGCTCCCCGGCGCCAGGCCATTCACCTCGCGCTCTTTCAATTCCACATTGGCCGTTTCGATGCAGATGCGCCCGCCGTCCGGCATGGCGTCGCGCGCATTCACCACCAGGTTCAGCAGGGCCGACTCGAAGCGCGCGCTGTCGATCACGGTGGCGCGGATTTCCGGTTCCAGGTGCACTTCGAATTCGATGGCCGCATTCACGGCGCGCCGCAGCACCGACTCGAAACCCGACACCAGGCGGTTCACGCTGTGGGTTTCCGGCTGCAGCGGCTGCTGGCGCGCAAAGGCCAGCAATTGCTGGGTCAGCGTGGCGCCGCGGTCGATGGCGCGGCGCATGCTGTCGAGGGTCTTGATGTCGCCGATGCCGCCCATGCCGCCGATCCCGCCCCTCAGGGTCAACACCTCGAGCCCGCTCGACAGCACCGACAGCAGGTTGTTGAAGTCGTGGGCGATGCCGCCGGTCAGCTGGCCGATCGACTCCATCTTTTGCGACTGGAACAGCGCCGCGTTCACTTCGGCCAGGGCGTCGGCCGCCGCCTTCTTTTCGGTCAGGTCGCGCGTGACCTTGGCAAAGCCGATCAGGTCGCCCGCTTCGTCGTGGATGGCGTCGATGATCACGTGGGCCCAGAAGCAGGTGCCGTCCTTGCGCTGGCGCCAGCCTTCGGCCTCGTAGCGGCCTTCGCGCGCCGCGGTGCCGAGTGCGCGCGCGGGCAAGCCGTCCGCCCGGTCGTGCTCGGTGTAGAAGCGCGAGAAATGCTGGCCGACGATTTCCTGCTCCGAATAGCCCTTGATGCGCTGGGCGCCGGCGTTCCAGTTGTTCACCACGCCCTCGGGCGAGAGCATGTAGATCGCATAGTCCGACACGCCCTGCACCAGCAGGCGGAAGCGTTCCTCGCTGGCGCGCAGCGCGTCCTCGGTCTGCTTGCGCTCGGTGATGTCGCGCGTGATCTTGGCGTAGCCGAGCAAGGCGCCATGCTCGTCGTAGATCGGGTCGATGATCACGCTGGCCCAGAAGCGGGTGCCGTCCTTGCGCATGCGCCAGCCCTCGGCTTCGTATTTGCCCTCGGCCAGCGCGGTGGCCAGGGCCCGTGCCGGCAAGCCGCCGGCCTGGTCCTCGGGCGTGTAGAAGCGCGAAAAATGCTGGCCCAGGATCTCGGGCGCCTCGTAGCCCTTGAAACGCCGTGCGCCGCTGTTCCAGCTGCTGACGAGTCCTTCGGTGTCGAGCATGTAGATCGCGTAATCGCGGATGCCGGAAATCAGGTACTGGAAACGCTGTTCGTCGGTCAGGTCGTGCCTGACGTGTATTCGGTTGTTCATGGGCAGTAGCGAGGACGCGGACCTGGAAACGATGTCGGAAAAACACCTTATCATACCCTCATGGACGCCCACGCCGCCACGCGAACCGGCGCTGCCGCTACGCCGATGTGCCCGCCGCGTCAATTACGCACCGTCCCGAATTGCTTGCGGATCGTTCCGATGGCGCCTTCCCCTGCAAGGGCAGCCGTCAACGGCCTTCGCGCATCGCCTTGCTCGTCCCGTTTCAGGCTAAAATGGCGCTTCCGTAACCCAGCCGTGCCCAGCTCGCGCCTATGTCTTCTGCCCCAACCGCACCGCTCGACCTGTCCAGCTGCGACAAGGAACCGATTCGCACGCCCGGCAGCATCCAGCCGCACGGCTTTTTGCTGATCCTGTCGCCGCAACTGACGGTGCTGCAGGCCAGCGCCAACCTGGCGCACTGGCTCGGCATCGAGGCCGGCGCCGCCGTCGAACGTCCGCTCGCCGACGTCATCGGCGAAAGCGCCGCCAGCCTGCTGGCGCCCGCGCTCGCCGGCGGCAAGCTGGGCAACCGTCCTTTCTACCTCGGCACCGTCAGCGCCGCCAATGGCCAGCATTTCGACGTCCTGGCCCACGTGTGGGACAGCGTCGTCATCGCCGAATTCGAAGCCGTCGAGCGCGACGCGCCGGCCGGTTTCCGCGAACTGTATCCGCTGCTCGGCGACTTTTTGCTGAACGTGAACGAATCGGCCTCGCTGGCGTCGCTGGCCGCGCTGGCCGCCCACCACGTGCGCGCGGTCACCGGCTACGGCCGTGTGATGATCTACCAGTTCGACCCCGACGGCCACGGCCACGTGATGGCCGAGTCGAAGGAAGACGATTACGTCTCGTACATGGGCCAGCGTTTTCCGGCCTCGGACATCCCGCGGCAGGCGCGCGAACTGTACACACTGCAGCGCATCCGCCTGATCCAGGACGCCAACTACGTACCGGCGCCGCTGCTGCCGGCCCAGAACCCCGTCACCGGCGCCGCCAACGATCTGTCGTTCGCCGCCCTGCGCAGCGTCTCGCCGGTGCACCTGCAATACATGCGCAACATGGGCACGCTGGCCTCGATGTCGGTGTCGCTGATCGTCAAGGGCAAGCTCTGGGGCCTGATCTCCTGCCACAATGCAGAACCGGCGCCGCTCGCATTCGAAAAACGCACCGCCTGCGAACAGCTGGGACAAGTGCTGTCCCTGTGCATCGAATCGCGCGAAGACGCCAGCGAACTGACTTTCCGCCTCGAAGTGCGGCGCATGATGGTGGCCATGCTCGCCAACCTCACCAAGGGCGCCGACATCATCGACAACATGCGCAGCGTGTTCCCCGAACTGCTGCGTTTTGCGCGCGCCGGCGGGGTGGCGATCGTCGCCAACGAACGCGTGCTGACCTATGGCGACACGCCCGACGAGGCGGCCATCGAGGACATCGTCGCCTGGCTCGAAGGGCAAGGCCATGGTGACGAGATCTTCCATACCGATGCCCTCGGCATCGTCTGCCCACCCGCCGCCAATCTGAAGCGCAATGCCAGTGGCCTGCTGGCGATGCCGATCTCGCGCGTGCACAAGCATTACCTGCTGTGGTTCCGTTCGGAGGTGGTGCATACCATCGAATGGGCCGGCAACCCGCGCGGCAAGCAGGCCGCACCGGCGCCGGACGCGCCGACCCAGCTCAGCCCGCGCACCAGCTTCGCCGCCTGGCGCGAGGAAATCCACGGCATCAGCCTGCCCTGGCACAGCGGGGAAATCGAACTCACCGGCGAATTCCGCAGCGCCCTGCTCGGCATTGCACTCGAGCGCGCCGAGCAGATGGCGGAACTGGCCGAGGAACTCGGCCGCGCCAACAAGGAACTCGAAGCGTTTTCTTATTCGGTGTCGCACGATCTGCGCGCGCCACTGCGCCACATCGTCGGTTTTTCCGATTTGCTGATGGAGTCGAGCGGCAGCGAAGACGCCAGCCTGCGCCAGCGCTTCCTCGGCAACATCAAGGAATCGGCGCGCCTGGCCGGCAAGCTGGTCGACGACCTGCTGAGTTTTTCGCAGATGGGCCGCGCCGCCCTGCGCCCGGTGGAAGTCGACATGTCGCACCTGGTCAAGTCCTGCATCGACAAGCTCAGCCCCGACCTGCAAGGCCGCAATATCGAGTGGGACGTGGCTGCGCTGCCGCGCATCGTGGCCGACCCGACCTTCCTGCACCTGGCGCTACAGAACCTGCTGTCGAACGCGGCCAAGTTCACCGGCGCGCGCGACCCGGCCGTGATCCGCGTCTGGGCCGAACAGGATGACGTCGAGACCGTGTTCCACGTGGCCGACAATGGCGCCGGTTTCAATATGGACTACGTGCACAAGCTGTTCGGCGTGTTCCAGCGCCTGCACCGCATGGAAGATTTCCAGGGCACCGGCATCGGCCTGGCCAACGTGCGCCGCATCGTCGAGCGTCATGGCGGCCGCGCCTGGGCCGATTCGAAGCAAGGCCAGGGCGCCACCTTCTCCTTCAGCATTCCGCGCAAACTCGCATTATCTTAAATACACAGCCCCTATGCTCAAACCCATCCTGCTGGTCGAAGACAATCCGCACGACCTCGAACTGACCCTGGTGGCACTCGCAAGAAGCCAGCTCGCCAACGAGGTCGTGGTCGTGCGCGATGGCGCCGAAGCGCTCGATTACCTGATGCGACGCGGCGAATTCGCCGAGCGCCCCGAAGGCAATCCGGCCATTACCCTGCTCGACCTGAAGCTGCCGAAAGTCGACGGACTGGAAGTGCTGGCCGAAATCCGCAAGACCGCCACGCTGAAGAGCATGCCGGTCGTGATGCTGACTTCCTCGAAAGAAGAACAGGATCTGGTGCGCAGCTACGAACTGGGCGTGAACGCCTATGTGGTGAAGCCGGTCGACTTCAAGGAATTCGTGCGCGCGATCGCCGACCTGGGGGTGTTCTGGGCGGTCCTGAACGAACCGCCGCCGGGTTCGCACCGTTACGTGCGCCCGAGCTGATCGGAGCAGATCAGGAAGCCGCGGCCGGCGCCATGCCGGCTGCCGGGCTTCCCGCAGCGCCAGGCTGCTGGCGCAGCAACTGACGGATGCGCGCACTCAGCGCGTCCGGATGGTAGGGTTTCTGCAGCAAATGCACCGACGCGTTCAGCTTGCCCTCGTGCGCCAGCACGCCTTCCGCATAGCCCGACGTGTATAAAATCTGCGCCTGCGGCAAGTGCTGGCGCAGCACCTCGCCCAGCTGCAGGCTGCTCACCGGGCCCGGCATGATCACGTCGGAAAACACCAGGTCGATGTGGCGCCCGGTTTCGATCACGGCCACGGCGGCGGCGGCGTCCCCGGCTTCCAGCACCTCGTAGCCGAGTGCCGACAAGAACGCACAGGTGGAATCGCGCACATCGGGTTCGTCGTCCACCACCAGGATGGTTTCCAGGCCACCGCACAGGGGTTCCTGCGCCGCCGGCGCCACCGCCACCGCCTCGGTCTTGCTGCGCGGCAGATAGATGCAGACGCTGGTGCCCTGGTTTACTTCGCTGCGCATGACGATCTCGCCGCCGGACTGCTTGACGAAACCATAGGCCATCGACAGGCCCAGGCCCGTGCCCTGCCCCACCGGTTTGGTGGTAAAGAAAGGCTCGAAGGCGCGCTGCAATACTTCCGGCGCCATGCCGCGTCCGGTATCGGCAATCTCGATCATCACGTAATCGCCGGCCGGCACCTCGGGCCTGGCGATACCGTCGGTCTGCACATTGGCGGCGCGGATCGTCAGCGTGCCGGCGCCATCCATCGCGTCGCGCGCGTTGATGGCCAGGTTCAGCAGCACGTTGTTGAGCTGGTTCGGGTCGGCCAGGGTGCTGCCCAGCGAGGGGTCGATGTCGGCGACGATGCGCGCACTCGGACCGAGTACCCGGCGCATCATGTCGTCCATCTCGCGCAGCAGGTGGCCGGGATTCATGACCACCGCCTGCAGCGGCTGGCGCCGCGCAAAGGCCAGCAGGTGCGAGGACAGCTTGGCGCCACGTTCGACGCCGGCCAGCGCCATTTCCACGCGGGTCAGGCCGGCAGCGTTCAGCCCGCCCACCAGTTTCAGCAGCTGCAAATTGCCGCCGATGATCTGCAGCACGTTATTGAAGTCGTGGGCGACACCGCCGGTGAGCTGGCCGATCGCTTCCATCTTTTGCGCCTGGTTCAGTGCCAACTGGCTGGCGGCCAGGTCTTCCTGGCTGCGGCGCAGCGACACAAAGGCCTGGTCGCGCTCGCGCCGCGCCACGCAGGCAGCGCTGTGGTACTGCACCCGCGCCACCAGCTCGCGCGCATCGGGCCACTTGACCATGTAGTCGTTGGCGCCGGCGGCAAAGGCGCGCGCCTTGATTTCGGGATCGTCTTCCGAAGACAGCAGGATGATGGGGACGTGTTCGGTGTCCGGATTGGCACGCATCAGGCGCGTGAACTCGAAGCCGTCGATCTCGGGCATGCGCAAGTCGACCAGCACCACGGTGCAGCCGATATCGGCAGCCAGGGCAACCGCGCGCCGTACATCCGATTCGTAGCGCAGTTCGTGCTTGATGCAGTTGCGTAGGCCATGCTCGATGATCTGTTCGGCGAAAGGCTCGTCGTCGATCAGGAGAATGGAGCAACTGCTGGTGGTGTCGTCGGTCATTCTTGCGGCCTTGTCTGCTTTCCGGGGCCCCGTGTTGTTATTGCTT
>Ga0308160_10004161_pt1 | contig 15651 bp, 18 predicted proteins | sample PhyFR1_FD_201036 | JGI IMG/M metagenome (GOLD analysis project Ga0308160, IMG submission 201036) | Phyllosphere microbial communities from UC Gill Tract Community Farm, Albany, California, United States - DLSLF.R1 | ecosystem: Host-associated > Plants > Phyllosphere > Unclassified | place: USA...
CGTCCGAGGATGTTGCTGTTTCTCACATGCAAGCTCTGGAGGATATTGGATACAGGACTGTTGGAACTGAAGAAGCACTGGCAGGGGAGGAATATGTACTGGAGCAAGTCAATCTCATTGCTTCAAGGTGTAAGCTGCTGGAATGTGAGGTGTCGGTACAGAAGGGGTCGGGCTATCACGAGTGAGTTTGTGTCAGTTATCTCTGAGAATTGGTAAGTTAAACAACAGGTTCAATATCCTCGACCACGACCTACTCAAAGTCTACAGCGGTATCCGAAACATCATCCTCCGTATCTCTACCCCCGGCCGCAACTCGTCAAACGCACTGTTGCTCGGATCGCATATCGACTCGACTCTCCCATCACCCGGCGCAGCAGACGACGGAATGGGCGTAGGAGTCATGCTGGACATCGCCCGAGTCCTAGTAGACAGGAACGAACCATTCGACAACTCGATTCTATTCATGTGGAACGGAGCTGAGGAAACATTACAAGATGGATCTCACCTCTATTCCACCCAACACCCCTCGGCAAGAGATATCAAGGCAGTCATCAACCTCGAAGCTGCTGGTACTACCGGTGGCGCCTTGTTATTCCAAGCAACCAGCAAGGAAATGATCGAAGCTTTCTCTCACGCTCCTCACCCAAGGGGAACTGTCGCTGCAGCGGACGTGTTCGCTTCGGGCATCATTCTTTCCGATACCGATTTCGGTCAATTTGAGAAATACCTCAATACCTCTGGTCTGGACTTTGCAATCGTCGGACATAGTTACTTCTATCATACTCGAAAGGATATCGTCGAATTTGTCGAGAAAGGATCAGCTCAGCATTTCGGGGATAATGTACTCGCAATCGTTGATCATCTTTTGACAAACTCGTCAGCCCTTTCAACAGGTGCATTTTCACCTCCGGATATGGTCTACTGCTCGCTATACGACACCTGGTTCTTTTCATGGAGTATGGACGCGGCAGATAAGGCATACCTCGTCGTCGCCGCTCTCGTCACCATCTCGACATTCGCCAATGTCAAATGGGGCAAGCCGATGCTTTTGACGATACTCGGCGCACCACTCGGATTGATCGCAGGTTTACTGAGTGCGAATGCGTTGGCTGGAATTTTGACTTTGACAGGGAAGAGGCAGCTATGGTATGCACTCTCTTTTACAGACTCTCGCTAATTTATAGGTTCTCTCACGAACATCTCCCCCTCGTCCTATACGTCCCAGCAGGTTTTCTCGGTCACCTAGGACTTCAATACTTCCTGTCCTGGTTCATTTCTCCTGTCGACCGCAAACCGCTCGAGAAGTATCATTATCACGCTCAAATGATCTTTTCGACCGCCCAGATGCTCGCTCTTCAGGCATTCCGTATCCGGTCAGCTTACCTCTTTGCCGTGATTACCAGTATCATGCTATCTGGTGTCGCTGTTCGAGGAGCTGTTGGAAAGGGGGTTTGGAAGTTTGTTCTGCCTTTCACTCTGTTGGTTGGTGCTACAGTCGAGGCTGTCACAAGTGTAAGTCCAACCTCCGAGAATAGTTTCTAGACTGATATTAGACACTGGACATCTTCACTCCCCTCACTGGTCGAATGGGCAAAGATGCTCCGTCCGAATTCATTATCGCAACTCTATCGGTAGCTGTCGCTTTCATGATGGCACCACCTATCGTACCTCTTTTCCACCGAATACCTCGTCGGAATCAGCTCCAGGGTCTGATCATCCTCGCTCTCGTCCAGATTGCGATCGTACTGTTCATGATCAGCCCAGCCTGGTCGCCATACGATCAGATGCACCCAAAGCGGATAGCTTTACAATACCACTACAACGTGAGTCACTCCATCTTGAACTAAGAGAAGCTGACAAGCAGCATACATCAGGACTCTCCAATGCCCATGTCGCATTTATGGACATGGCCCAGAACAAGCCTATGGCCGAAGCTATTCATTCACGATATGGTGCCGGACCACTCAAAGCGACAACACTCTCAGATTACGATTCCGACTGGGACGTACTCTACCCTTTGCCCGACTTTCTCGATACTTGGGAATTCCCATTGGCTCCACCCGTCTCCGATTTCATTTACCCGAAACCTGTAATCGAACATACCGAATCCTCCAGTACGAATGGTATACGGCACTTGAAGTTCAAATTCGACTTTACAGGTCTCGTATGGCCCGTCCTAGCGTTCGAAGCTGAAGTAGTCAATTGGTCATTCGATTTCGATCCTCCAAAAGAGAAAAAGAGGCATCACCTCAAGATTGTGGCTAGTATAGATGAACCTATCGTTCACTTTGATATGGACGTGAGGACCGATTCACCGATCGATATCCATTATTCCGCTTTGGACTTGAATCAGATGGTCCCCGGTACGGCGAGTCGGAGGGGACCTGATATGCCCATGTCGAAATTTTTGACGGAATTTGACGAATGGGCGAATGATAAATGGAAGGGAAGTTTGGATATCGTCTGCTGTGGGACAATTGCTGGTATAGTCACTATCTAGGACTGCTGAATAGACTACAAGGGGATGCAGATCACCAAATACATGAGGACTCTGAATTTGGATAACAACAATGACTATGAATAGCTGACAACTGACTCAAACACCCTGCTCAAGTTTTGACGAATGGGCGAATGGCAAGTTGAAGGGGTGTTGGACATGGGTTTCTGCGCAACGACCGCGGGCATAGTGATCATCTAGAGCTGCTGGTCAGACTCCAAGAGGGGATGCAGGTTACCAAATTCATCATATCTCTGGAATCGACCAAGAACAATGACCACAAATAGCTGACAAGTAGCTCAAGCCCCCCTGACCACCCGCTCATCTTCTCTCGTGAGCTCCTCCTGGATCTCTCGGAGTTTGGCATGATCACGCTCAAAAGCGTTCACCGTCTGTATCTTGAACTGCCGAGCGGGGACGTTGTTCTCGAATAGCTAATCCTCAGCTTCAAGCCCAACCAGGCTTAAGCACGACTTACAAGATCGAGCTCGGCATACGATAGCCCTGTCGGTTCTGGTAATCTGAAGTAAATCCATACCAGGCATAACAAATTGAATCCAGCCCAGAAGAATCTGCTATCAATATTTGATCTGCTAGGTGAGTATGAAGACTCACGCAGTCTTGCCTTTCCAGTTCCAGGCAGTCGGATTGAGCATGTAAGGAGTAATTGTACCCTTGACGATCCCGATGATACAATACAAGGCTCTTCCCAGGTTAAGTGATTTGATCAGAAGTCGTCGAGATGAGATTTCAGAAACAATCGCATAACAGACACTCCCAACCTAATCTCAGCAACATATCTTCTGAAGGACTTACTGAGAACTGGTAAGCGACCGACCAACAAAGCAACATGACAGCCGAAGCCCACGCAGCGTCGGACCCCGGAATAGTCGATACTCCTCCAATGATGATTAAGAACACAAACATAAAGCACGTCCCGTAGAGGTATAAAGTCCGACGACCGACGCCACTACCCATCAGGAACCAAGCGATGAGGGTTCCACCGGTATTTATCGCGTATTGACCCATTGAGAGGTCGAAAGATGAAGAAACTTGGAGGCCAGCTTGTTGACTATCGGTCAGCTTTCTGCTGCAACCAGCGCGCGAATTACAAGAAGTATGTGCTATAGTTCATGAACGCTGCTTGTCAGACGTAGAAGCAGGGTTGATGGAGGTACGCACCACTACCACAAAGCTGCTGAACAGCCCAACATCCAAGAACAATCTCCGTTCGCCTCAAATTCGACCCTCTGAAACAATCGAGGTATGTCGCACCAGCAGTAGCCTTCCATCAGTATTCTGACCGTACTATCCCATGAAGGATGGCCTACCTCCTTCTCGGAAGCGATAGTATGCCTCATCATAGCAATAGTCTGTTCAGCATCGAAATCCTCCTTCCCTTTCGCACTCGTCAATCGAGTCAAGGATCGTTTAGCATCATCAAATCGACCTTTCCTGACCAGCCACCAAGGTGATTCTGGGGCAAAGAAAGCGACAATAAAGAGAGGTGCTGGCCACATCCACTTCTTCGTCAGCAAAAGCTTACAAGCGCAAAACATAGAGATAGCGCACCTGAAGAGCATATGGGATTCTCCATCCCCAATCATCTTGCCTTGGAAGTAAACCTCGGAGAACAGCAAGGGCTAGAAGCTGTCCAATACCCCAGCATGCGTTCACCCAGGTCGTTAGATACCTGACGGTAAGTCGTCCGACATAAAGTCATTTGGCAGGCGGGACTTACGCTCGAAGTGCCACTGGAGCGACATCCGCTGCATAACTCGTGGTAAGGGTCTGAAAGACTACCAGTCAGCATGGATATAGGCTACTCGTGGATATACTCACTACCCCAGGGAATCCCAACCAATATTTGCGCAGCGAGAAGCATCGGTAGGCTCTGAGCGAAGAAATGGAGAAAGAAGATACAGCTCATGTAAACCAGAGCACACATCATGACTTTTCGGTAGCCATATCTTTCGGCAACGATCTGGTAGTCAGCGTGGAATATTGGCTCCTCAGGGGTCTACCATACACCATTGAGCTGTTCATCAGCAAGTATTAATCATAACGGCGAAGGATGACATACCAGAAGACCACAGAATTGACCAACTGCAGCACCATTGCCCAGTCCAGCCTGCCAGGCCGCAGGAATCTGGAAAGTCCCATCAGGCTGTTCCACGCCAAACCTATTCCTGAAAGCTGGATAGGCATAAAAATTGTTTATCAAGATAATATCAAAACCTGCGATCAGTGTTACTTTTAACAGAACTTACCCTCCATCACAACGGCAAGACTGATGGCGATACTCCAAGCTGATGCTTTGGGGTAAAGCTTCAGAGCGGCAAAAAGCCCCATCTTGACTTCCGAGTCATTTCCTGCTTGAGCATCTGCGAGAAAGATCTCCGCCTTCGCAGTATCCCCTTTGGTGTCCGGCTCGATGATTTGGGTATCATGTTTCTCAATTGGCGTCGACATTCTGTCCTTGTACCACTTATTTGCCGATGTGGGAAGAACGCAAAGGAAACCTTTAGGATGATGTCTTATTAGATCAATTTACTTGGCAAGCATCACGGCGAGGGATCTACCGGGTCCCCCACCCCACTCCGATATAATGAGCCGCAAGGAAGCATCGCATCAGTCGTCATCCATTTTATTCCAGATCGCACGTGTGGGACAACTACATCTCGCGAATCCCTGCCCGCAATCATGGTGACGCTCCACGCCCCGCACGCCAGGTCGTGATCGGTCATCATCCTACATCGGGGCTCAGGATGGAAGAAAGGCTTGGAAGATGAGTAATTCTGACAAATACGTCCTCCGGATTGGCAATTTGACAGCCCCGGTGCCTTTGATCTCGCACTTCTCCGAGACGAAGTGGGGAAGTTCGCCGGTCAGGCCGGATGTCGAGTACTCAGCCATTCGGTTTACCAAAGCGACACCAATTGCGAGTTCTGTAGATGTATATTCGAACATCCCAGCTATGCCGCGTCCAAACTTCCTTCTGATTGTGGCAGATGGTAAGTGAGAGGTACATAAGGAGCTGAATCAGCAGATCTAGGATATTCGGATTTAGGATGTTTCGGCGGGGAGATCAAAACGCCCAACCTCGATGCACTTGCCAAGGAAGGAGTCCGACTTTCAGACTGTGAGCTTGTATGCTGAGGACGTTGAGCTGATATCAGTCCATACGGCCTCGGCATGCAGTCCAACACGGTCCATGCTGATGTCCGGGACCGACAACCACATTGCAGGAGTAGGGGTAATGAGTGAGCAGAGAGGCTGGGACCTTGAACGGTGGAACAAGAAGGGACATGAGGGGTATCTCAGTCAGTATATTGATCGCTTGATCAGAAACATAGCTCATGATAGACTTTGATGTTGCTGCGCTCCCGGAGCTATTGAGAGACCATGGGTACCATACGCTTCTTTCGGGGAAGTGGCATCTGGGTCTGAGGAAGGAGACAAACCCAGCTGCGAGGGGATTCGATCGTTCTTTTGCTCTGCTGCCAGGTAGGCTTCAAAACACCCTTGGACAGGTTCACGTCCCCCACGGAAAACCTACAGCTAACGCTAGGCTGTCATAACCACTGGGCATGGGAACCCCAGTTCTACGAGCCTAGCAGTTTCTTTGAAAAGATCCCACCCCTATATACCGAAGATGGTGAGAAAGTGGAGATGTAAGTCAAAGGCCAATATCGGAATATTGATTACTAGGAAGGGCAACAAGTCAAATGACTACGAAGAAGGATTCTATTCCACCGAGTACTATGCCGACAACCTCATCCGGTACTTACGAGATCGATCCGGGGCACGCCAGCCCAAAGAAACAAGCATCGGAAACCTGAGCGAAGATGAGCCATTCTTTGCATTCCTTCCCTTCTCCGCACCACATTGGCCGCTTCAATGCGACAAAGCAGATCGAGACAACTATAAAGGCGTATACGATGAAGGCCCTGGTGTCTTACGAGAAAAGAGATTGGCGAAACTCAAGGAATTGGGATTCTTTGACAAGGACGTCAAGGCGCATGGCGTCGTTGTGGATGCTACTCCGGAGTGGGAGGAACAGAACGCGGAAGAGAGGAGACTTTCGGCTAGAGCTATGGAATGCTATGCGGGCATGGTGGAAGGCATCGATCGGAATTGTGGCAAAGTCTTTGATTACCTCAGAAGTACCGGAGAATACGACAGTACGCGATATCTGCACAAGTGAAGACAGGGCTGATTCGGTAGATACGATGATCATCTTCATGTCGGACAACGGGGCAGAGGGAGCTTGGGTCGAAGGACATCCAGTCCTCGGGCCAAAGATGCACGAAGTGATCGCGAGACTATATGACAACTCGCTCGACAATATCGGTAATCATAATTCGTTCGTGTGGTATGGACAAGAATGGGCTCAAGCGTCAACAGCCCCAAGCAGGCTATACAAGATGTTTACTACGGAGGGTACGTTATATAATGACCACATACTGACCTTCAGGTGGTATCCGAGTACCATTCATTCTTCGATATCCCGAATATACCGACAGTCTAGCTGGTCAGATCCTACAGCCATTCTCGACGGTGATGGACATTATGCCAACCATGCTCGAACTAGCCGGCGTCCCCCATCCAGCAACAGGTCCTGACACGGGTACATACCGAGACCGAGAAGTACACCCGATGAGGGGGAAATCGTGGTCTTCATACTTTCAATCCCCCACGAGTGATCGAGCGGCTATCCATACAGATGATGACCCAGCCATAGGATGGGAGATGTACGGCCGCGCAGCTCTGCGGAGAGGGGATTGGAAGATCCTCTGGATGCCTGTTGATGCGTATGGGAAAGCGAAATGGGAGCTATTTAACTTGTCGACAGATCCTGGAGAGATCAACGATCTGGCGGACACATATCCGGAAAAGCTTGAAGCGATGTTGGTGGATTGGGAAAAGTATGTAAAAGAGACCGGTGTGGTTTGGGGAGCCCCATTCTCGGATGCCGGTATCGAAGATTGGCTTCATCTCCCCGAGGACAGCGTGGGTATGTCAACGCCGTCGCAGAAGCACCATAAAGACTGATGGCCAGGCGGAGATCCGTTGGGCGAAACCAAAGCTTGGATGCAGATCAAGGGCAAACCTTTGCCGAAAGTCAGGAGATGAAGAGAGCGCCAGTAGGTTAAAGTTCAATATTTGCCATGCTGGAAGTTCAATGTTTGGGTTTCGAGAAGTCCGTCAAAAGGTAGCTAAACTTCCCGTTCGGAAGAGACATGGATTCGCATTGGATCAGTGAGCTCAATATACAATATCTTTGCAATGAACTCGGTCAAGGCTGCATCTTGTGTTGTGGAGCGACAAGTCATTACGATCCCCCGTGTACTCGCTCGGACCATCTTGCAAGACGTCCAGAGGTACATCCACAACTTTTGGCAGCTGTGTTCCATCCCAGAGCTACGAGATGACCGGATCCATGTCATCAAGTCATGATATCAGCCTAAGTTGAGGTTGACAATCTGCGGACGAGCCGTTTACGACTTTCGTGTTCTCATGCCGGTGCCGATGCGTGACTGATTGTTGAGGACTCTGGATAGGTAGCAAGATGTTATACTCCGGGTGACAAAAGATACATCTGTGAGGACAATACTCCTACTATCTAGTTATATAAATAGTGAGCCGGACTCAGGCTCCAGCAATCAAAGGTTCCAGTACTGAGGTCATGACAGCCGGATGCTACACGCCTCTACTATGGCGGAGCTGTAATGGACCACTAACCTCGTACTCAGAGAAAGAAGTCCGCGCTTTTAACAATGATACAAGTCCGCGGTCGTCTGAATTAAGGTAGGTTTCTGCCGGAAGGCGAAGCGGCTCAATTCAAGCTCTGCAATCGTTCTTTCAAGGCATCCAAATAGGTCGTACATCGCGTCCATACACTTTCCATCACGCCAAGGACGGCGATGAAAGGCGAGACATCACTGGTGGACATAGGGAGCGAAGATATACTGGCGGTCCATGGGTCCATGTCAAACAAGAATCGAAGATGATCCGTTTCATCGGAAGTCCTGGCCATTGTCGATTGCGACAAAGCGATACGCATCCAATCGGTTGATCGCTCGAGATGCAAGTGGCTGGTCGCTTCCTCGTTGCCATAAGACATATAGTCAAGGAGCACCACAGCAGAATCGTACAGTGTCACTGGTAGGAAAATCGATTGAACAGTTGTGAGCACACAAGTCTGCATAGCCTGACGGACAGCGTTGGCGTGGAGGAGGGCTCGACGACCGGCAATCGTTGCAAAGACATGTCTCGATGATCCTGAATTTTTGATTCGAGCTCGCGCCAGGTTGGTAGTCATACATATTGCGTGCCATCGAAGTAGCAGGACCACCTCGTCCAAATTGTTGACTAAGTATTCGGCGTAGAAGCGGTCCAGCGAGTAGTTCAGCTTCGAGGCTTCGTCGAGACATGGACCGATTTTCATCCCTTCTATCTCGATCACGAGCATCGAATAAAGTCCCTCGAGCAGTACTCCATATGCGAAGCGGGTCATCGACCGAGGCATTGGTCCGCCGGAAATGAATGGACCAAATAGGCTGCCCAGGGAAAACTCGCCAATCGGTGCCTCCTTGACGCGAACCGAAGTCCATTCGGCCGCGGTCGTGGCGCGATACACCAGGTCGTTACTTGGCTGGTGTAGAGGATTGAGCGCATATTGGACCGTGGGGAGTGCATTGGTCATCGACACGATCGTGCTGTCCAACAGATACAGGGCGACAAGCGTCCGAGTCAGAGTCTCTCGAGCTATCCACTCTTCCCATCGAGTTTGAAGATCGTTTGCGCCTCTACCGGAATCTGCGGGATCTTCGAGACATTCGTGGTATAATTTGGCAGCTTTCGCAAGGCGGATGGGTACGGGTTGAAATACAACGCATTCGGTGATCAGGTCAATGTCCTACTGTCGGCGACTATCAATTGTCGGACCCACCTTTGACAACATAGCGATCATTTGTGAGAAAAACATAGTCATAAGAAGTTCAGTACCCCTACACCGATCAAAATGGTCCTTGCGCTCGACAAGTCCTTTCCACAGATATTAGCAACGCCCTTCTCATGCACCTTACATCACCCTTGATTATGGTCCGCACTACTCCCCACATGGAAACACCCTGAGTGTCAGATCATTCTGCCGCTGTAAGTGATGCATACTCACTTTAGCTTTACTCGGGCCACCTTCGATATGCAGCGATCCCAGCGTCAACATACTGATTAGCAAAGGCTCCCAGATCCTCGAACACTGCATTGTGGGGCTATGCAGGACGGGGACGATAGGCAGAACCTTCACCCAGAACAAACGATGACATGTGTCGAGCCAACGATCCGAGAACAGAGTAGGATCCAGCTGCGACGTCAGCTCGGAGACTATATTTGACAAATCCACACTCGCAGCTGCTCCAGCGAGAGAGATCGTTTCCACTAGTGCTCTTCGGAGAATCTCGGGCGTCACCGCCGGTACATAAGCGGCGGGGCTTCCCAGCGAGACCATCCATTGCGATTCCATACCCGACCATTGTGGTAATGCCCGATCGATCACGGGCAGTTTCTTCGAGAATACGCCTTGACCAAGTGAGTCTGGCGAGGGGTCCGCCAACGGAGGTAGTTGCCCAACACGACTAGATGAATCCGACGCAAAGTCCGAGTTTGTCGGGAGAAAGGTCCATCTCTCTGAGTCGATGCCAGCGTCAAGGTGAGAATTGCTAGGAACATCCAGTGTGGACTCCTGGTGTAGGTTATGGTCCGCGGGCGCCACCTGACTGGCCTGGCTCGAACTAGCGTGGCCTTCGAAATCCCAATCGGAACGGAATAGGCGATTTGGTGTTGGACTGTCGGCTAGAGGAGCAGTAATCGAATCAGGTTGATGGACACGAAGGTGTCGAGCAAGCGCATCCGGCCGAGCAAAGCCGCGCCCGCAGGCGGTACATTGGTGTGGTTTGGCAGAGGTGTCTACGATGTTCAGTTCCGGTATGGACTCAAGAGATCGACGTACGTGTGAGATTGTGACGCTGCGAAGTAAACAAATGTTTCCCCGTTGTTCAGAACTCACTCGCAGGTGTTCCGGCTTGTTGAATACCTGGTTGCACGTGTTGCATGCGAGGGTCTTGGACTTGCTGGCACGCTTCATTTCCGATGACTAATGATGCACTGGCGAGTCCTGAACCGGTGGCCTGATCTTAGTAGTTTCAAGTATTAACAAATAACGGGGGACTCGAACCGGCTTATCGAGTATGATGTCTGTTTTCTGACTTCGGTCATCGGGTGTTTCCATTACTGCCGCGTTCCGCAAGGGATCGATTCCGTAATCACGGCCACAGATTGCTGAAGGCTAAAAGTCAGCCACGTGGGAAATCAGTTAACACAGGTGAGGTCAAGTTGTCGGATCATCACCATGGATCCACTCATACGACGTGATAGCAGTATGAAGCTGATCCTGAGATAAGTCACCATCACGATCTACCAGGTCAATGAGGATCGCATGTGGTTCTCTGTGAGGTTCAGCAGATATGTTCGATTGGATAGTCTGATCTCTCGGTGCCGATCATCAGTTATCGGTGAGCTTGTCATACGGTCCGCGGCAAGCCACATGTGTTCCCCTGGATCTCGACTACGCGACCTCGGTCATCACTTGTCGATGAGCGTGTCATAAGATCTGCGTCAAGCCGCCTAAGCAGGCCCTTGTGGATTGAGCCTAAGCGAACGGCTGTGCTCCCCTATACCCTGACTAGTGCCGAGATCCAGAAGGAGCTGAGAAGTCTCAGCAATTTGAGCTGTGGAGAACACGGATAGCGTGTGGAGACTTGACGCGTGGAGATCGGATTGTGGAGACGTCTTTTTTACTTCCGGATCATGGAAGTGAAAAATAATTGCTTGATCCAGATATTTTCTGCGTCAATCAATCTCCATTGACTCGGCGGGCGACAATAGGTCTCCACACCGGGTCGACATGGCTATAGAATCATCGAGCCACCTTCGAGACCGAGGTCCGTGTTTAGATTGTTGACAGATGCGTCGCTGCTTGACCCTGACACGACTGGGTATAAGAAATATGGGAAACAGTCCTCGATCATTTCTTTTCCTCATCATTAATCCATCTCAGTCGACAGTTGACCCTTGGCATTCAGAGTCGTTGGCTACCAGTACCTACCGCAACAACTATCGCCCCAAAGTATACGCACAATGTCGGTCTTTTTCGGGCAGTACGACAGAACCGCACAGACGAACGGCGCGACACGAGGAAATGGGGAACTTCGCCATGTTGATGAAGAGGAACCTCTCACACCTATCCCGACAATTGTTGAGCGAGAGGCGACCATTTCTGCACTCGCACGACAGCTCACGCAAGGCACTCTGACAGGTCGAACCGTCGACGTATTTGCGCCCACTCGATCCAATGATCTCGATCCCAGCTCTCCGGAGTTTGATCCGAAAAAGTGGGTACGAGGTCTTTCTCGTATGATTCAGGCCGAGGGGACAATGGCCGATCGACGTCTGGGACTTTCCTTTCGAGACCTGAGTGTGTACGGTTACGGTTCTGAAGCTGGCGAGTCAATTTCCTTGCACACGTTCTCCCTATTGACCTCGAACAGATTACCAAAAGACCGTTCCCAACGTGTTGTTGAGTATGGCGCAGAGTGCTCGAGATCTTGTTCTCAACCGCAAACGTAAAGTGCACATCCTGAACCACATAGACGGTGTTTTGGAAGCTGGTGAAATGCTTGTCGTTCTTGGTCCCCCCGGGAGTGGCTGTACTTCCCTACTCAAAGCCTTGTCTGGAGAACGAAACGGGATCTATGTGGATGAAAATTCCGAGCTCAATTACAACGGTATGTACGACCCGCCTCAAACGCTGATGGTCAGGTATATCCGACAAAGAACTCAGAAGTCGATACCGAGGTGAAGCTGTATACACTGCTGAGGTTGATGTACACTTTCCTAAGCTTACTGTCGGTCAAACACTACAGTACGTGCAGGCGTGTGTCTTTGTTTGACCACAGATTTGCTGCTGAGGCTCGCGTCCCGCGTCATCTCCCTGGAGGTGTTTCTCCCGCTGTTTTCGCTCAACATCAGCGAGATGTCACCATGGCCATTTATGGGATATCGCATACTGTCAATACGGTAGTGGGGAATGACTTTGTACGAGGTGTCTCTGGTGGAGAGTAAGTGGGCCCTCGACGTACAGACTCTGACCGCCGCAGACGTAAACGCGTGACCATCGCCGAAGCCGCTCTTTCACTTGCACCTCTCCAGTGTTGGGACAATTCAACCCGTGGACTCGACTCTGCCAACGCCATCGACTTCTGCAAGTCACTTCGAATGTCGTCCGATTACTTTCGCGTCAGCTCAGTCGTCGCAATCTACCAGGCTCCTCAAGCTGCCTATGATGTCTTCGACAAGGTCTCGGTGCTGTACGATGGTCAGCAAATTTTCTTCGGCAAAACGACGACAGCCAAGGATTACTTTGTTCGAATGGGTTGGCACTGCCCCGAGCAACAGACGGTGCCAGACTTTCTCACCTCTCTGTCCAGTGCTTCCGAGCGTCGACCTACTGCCGGGTACGAGAGCCGAGTTCCGAACTCGGCTGAAGAGTTTGCGGCGGTCTGGCGTGCTAGTCCTGAGTACATGGCCTTGCAGGAGGAGATCAGTAGTTTCAATCAGCGTCATCCTATCAATGGTCCTCAGAGGGAGGAATTCGAACAGTACCGTCGATCCGTCAAGAGCAAGTCAGTGTGAGTGGTCCTTTAATCAAGTATGTACCCCCTACTGATCATCAGCCGCGCCGGTTCTCCGTACACTCTGTCTTTTATGAGTCAGGTCACTCTCAATTATAAGCGATCCCGATGGAGGTGGCTCGCTGATCCCTCATTGACCGCCACTTCGATCGTTGGAAACTTTGTGCTGGCCTTGATAATTGGATCCTTGTACTACAATCTCCGTACGTAGGCTTGAAAGGTACTGGACTCTCCTGATTCCAGAACCCACTACCGCAACCTTTACCCAACGTGGTGCGCTTCTTTTTTTTGCTGTCCTGCTCAACGCCTTTGGATCCGCACTCGAAATTGTCACGCTCTACGCACAGCGTCCGATCACAGAAAAACATGATCGATACGCCTTGTGAGTATTTCTCATTATATAATCCTGACCGTAGCTATCATCCTTCATCCGACGCTCTGGCCACGATACTGTGGGATTTGCCGTTCAAGGCTGCCCAGACAATCTCGATGAACCTTACTTTGTATTTCATGAGTAATCTACGAAGGACTCCGGGTCATTTCTTTTTCTTCTTGTTTGACGCTTTCCTGATCTTTATGACCATGACCTTCTTGTGAGTTGACGTCAACCATGTCAGTCTTTGGAGCTCATAGCACAGCTTTCGAGCCATCGCATCGTCCTCGCGGACTCTGACTCAGGCTCTGGCGCCGTCTGCCGTTTTGCTCCTCGCCCTCACGCTTTACACGGGATACGCCGTACCAGTGAACTATATGCTAGGCTGGTCTCGATGGATCAATTACTTGGATCCAGTTGCGTATGGCTTCGAGGCGGCAATGGTCAACGAATTCAGCGGCCGCACCTTCGACTGCAGTAACGTTGTTCCCACCGGCCCGACTTATGCTGCGATCGCGGCCGCTAATCAGGTCTGCAACGCGATCGGCGCGGTACCTGGAAGCAATATCGTCTCTGGAGAGGCTTATATCAACTCGGCTTATGGATATGAAGCAGCACACAAATGGCGAAATATCGGTATCTTGATCGCCTTCATGTTTGGATTTTTGGGCTGGCATCTTTTGACTACCGGTACGAGGTATTTTAGTACACAGTATCTTTGACTGACGTGTCTAGAGTATATCACCGCCGCTCAATCCAAGGGAGAGGTCCTTTTGTTCCCAAGAGGACAGGTTCCTGACACATCGGACATCAAGGAAGACATTGAATCGCAAAATTCCAAATCTCGTAATCAAGAGAAAGACAGCGAGACTCCGGCAAAGTCGGAAGTCGCTGTCATCGAGAGACAGACCGCCATATTCTCTTGGAAGGACGTGGTCTACGACATCAAAATCAAGAATGAGCCGCGAAGGATCTTGGATCATGTTGATGGATGGGTGAAGCCGGGTACCTTGACGGCTCTGATGGTGAGCAGCATTGGTTTCTGTTGACTGGCGCTAATGACAATAGGGTGTATCTGGTGCAGGCAAAACGACTCTTCTGGACGTTCTCGCTACTCGAGTTACCATGGGAGTCGTCACCGGCAAGATGCTTGTCGACGGGAACCAGCGGGACGCGTCGTTCCAGAGAAAAACTGGATATGTACAACAACAAGATTTACACCTGTCCACAAGTACAGTCCGAGAGGCTCTTAGGTTCAGCGCACTGCTCCGCCAGCCACGACATGTGTCGGTCGCCGAGAAACACGAATACGTCGAAGAGGTTTTACGGCTACTCGAGATGGAGCCTTACGGCGATGCGGTGGTCGGTGTGCCCGGCGAAGGCCTCAACGTTGAACAGCGGAAACGGTTGACTATTGGAGTTGAGCTTGCTGCCAAGCCTCAGCTTCTCCTCTTTCTCGATGAACCTACCTCCGGTTTAGACTCGCAGACGTCTTGGAACATTCTTCAATTACTCAAGAAGCTGGCCAACCACGGACAAGCGATTCTCTGCACTATACATCAACCATCGGCAATGCTTTTCGAAAACTTTGACCGCTTACTCTTTTTGGCCAAGGGTGGTCGAACCGTCTATTTTGGACAGGTCGGCGCCGGCTCGCACATCCTCATTGACTACTTTGTCAAAAACGGTGCCCCACCCTGCCCCAGGGGCGAGAATCCGGCCGAGTGGATGCTCACGGCCATTGGAGCAGCGCGAGGTAGTGTCACCAAGGTTGATTGGCACCAAGCTTGGCTCGACAGTCCCGAAAGGGCGGCTGTTCGAGAAGAATTAGACACAATGGAACGAGAACGAATATCTGTGGACTCGGAGTCGACCAACGGAGACGCCTTCAAAGAATTCGCGTCCTCATTCACGGTACAGGCGCATGCGGTTCTCAAGCGAGCATTCCAGCAGTACTGGAGGACACCCTCGTACATTTGGTCCAAATTTGTTCTCTGCTTCTTATGTGCAAGTGTCTCATCACTAAT
>Ga0308160_10004163_pt1 | contig 15644 bp, 16 predicted proteins | sample PhyFR1_FD_201036 | JGI IMG/M metagenome (GOLD analysis project Ga0308160, IMG submission 201036) | Phyllosphere microbial communities from UC Gill Tract Community Farm, Albany, California, United States - DLSLF.R1 | ecosystem: Host-associated > Plants > Phyllosphere > Unclassified | place: USA...
TGTTCCACACCATGAACCATGCGATCTTCAAGGCCTCGCTGTTCATGGCGGTCGGCATCGTCGACCACGAGACCGGCACCCGCGACATGCGCATCTTGCGCGGCCTGCGCCGCGCGATGCCGCGCACGGCGGCGCTGGCCGTCGTCGCCAGCGCCGCCATGGCCGGGGTGCCGCTGCTGAACGGCTTCCTGTCGAAGGAGATGTTCTTTGCCGCGGCGGCGCTGGTGGGCGGCACCGAGGACTGGTCGATGGCGGTGGCGGCGACGCTGATGGGCATCTTCAGCGTGGCCTATTCGCTGCGCTTCATCAGCGTGTTCTTCGGGCCGCTAACCCAGGAAATCGACCACCCCGTGCACGAGCCGCCGCGCTGGATGCGCTTTCCGGTCGAGTGCCTGGTGCTGCTCTGTATCGCGGTCGGCGTGCTGCCCCAGCGCGCCGTCGGCGACGTGCTGGCGGTGGCGGCGCACGCCATCCTCGGGCTGCGCATGCCGCAGTACGACCTGGCGATCTGGCACGGCCTCAACCTGCCGCTGCTGATGAGCGCGGGTGCACTGGCCGGCGGCCTGGTGTTTTATATCTTCCTGCGCCGCCGCGCCAACCTGCACGCGCGCAGCGAGGTGCCGGTGCTGCACCGCCTGAAGGGTGCGCAAGCCTACGAGACCTGCATGCTGGCCCTCGGCGTGGCGGCGGACACCCTGATGCGCTGGACCGGCACGCGCCGCCTGCAGCCGCAGTTCCGCGTCATCGTGGCGATGCTGGTGCTGGTGCCGCTGCTGCTGGCGCGGCCGCTGCCGGCGCTGCCGCCACTGGCGCCGAGCGACTTCGACCCGGCGTTCGCGCTGCTGTGGCTGATCGGTGCCGGCTGCGCCGTGGCGGCCGCCTGGAAGGCCAAGTACCACCGGCTCGCGGCGCTGGCGCTGGTCGGCGGCACCGGCGTCGTTACCAGTATCACCTTCCTGTGGCTGTCGGCGCCCGACCTGGCACTGACCCAGTTGATGGTGGAAACCGTGACCACGGTGCTGATTCTGCTCGGGCTGCGCTGGCTGCCGCCGCGCCGTCCGCCGCGTGGGCTGGCGGCGGTGGCGCCGCTCAGTACCCAGTGGCGGCGCACGCGCGACCTGCTGCTGGCATTGGCCGGCGGCTTCGGGCTGGCTGCCATGACTTATATCGTCTTGAGCCGGCCGGTTACCGACACCATCAGCGACTTCTACGTGCGGCGCGCGCTGACGGAGGGTGGCGGCGCCAACGTGGTGAACGTGCTGCTGGTCGACTTCCGCGGCTTCGACACGATGGGCGAGATCACCGTGCTGGGTGCCGTCGCGCTGACCGTGTATGCGCTGCTGCGGCGCTTCCGCCCGGCGCCGGAAAGCGTCGCGATTCCGCTGCAGCAGGCGAGCGATATCGATCCTGTGGTGCGCGATCCGGCCGTGCGCGAATCGCCGGCCAGACAGGCGAACAGCGGCTACCTGCTGGTGCCCGGTATCTACATGCGCTTTTTGCTGCCGGTGATGGGCGTGATCGCGGCCTACTTCTTCATGCGCGGGCATAACCTGCCCGGCGGCGGCTTCGTCGCCGGCCTGATCTTCGCCACCGCGCTGATCGTGCAGTACATGGTGGCCGGGACCGACTGGGTCGAAGCCCGCCTGCGCCTGCGCCCGCACCGCTGGATCGCCGTCGGCCTGGCTACCGCCTGCGGCACCGGCCTGGGCGCCTGGCTGTTCGGCTATCCCTTCCTGACCAGCCACACGGCCCATGTATCGCTGCCCGTGCTGGGCGAGATCCACGTGCCGAGCGCCTTCGTGTTCGACCTCGGCGTGTTCCTGGTGGTGGTCGGCGCCACCATGCTGATCCTGGTGGCGCTGGCGCACCAGTCGCTGCGCAGCCACCGCGTGCCGGGCGCCGCGGCGCGCGCCGCATTGCCGTCGGCGCTGCCCCCGGCCAAGGAGATCTTGTAATGGAGGCCGCGCTGTGGAAGCTGTAATTGCCATCGCCATCGGCATCGTGTTCGCGGCCGGCATCTGGCTGGTGCTGCGGCCGCGCAGCTTCCAGGTGCTGGCCGGGCTGATGCTGATGTCCTACGCCGTCAACCTGTTCATCTTCGCCATGGGCCGGCTGTGGGTCGACAAGGCGCCGTTGACCCCTGCTGGCACGCCGCCCGACCCGGCCGCGCTGGCCGATCCGCTGCCGCAGGCGCTGGTGCTGACCGCCATCGTGATCGGCTTCGCCACCACCGCGCTCTACCTGGTGGTGATGATCGGCGCGCGCGGCCTGACCGGCACCGACCACGTCGACGGCCGGGAGCCCGAACCATGACGGCGCTGGATCAACTGATATTGATGCCGGTGCTGCTGCCGCTGCTGTGCGGCGCCGTGCTGGCGCCGTTGACCCAGGGCTGGCACCGCCTCAAGTTCGCGCTCGCCTACGCGTCGGTGCTGGGCATGCTGGCCACCGCGCTGGTGCTGGTGGCGATGACCGACGGCGGCTACTGGCAGGACGGCATCGGCGTCTACCTGGCCGCCAACTGGGCGGCGCCGTTCGGGATCGCACTCGTGGCCGACCGCCTGGCGGCGCTGATGCTGCTGCTGACCGCGCTGCTGGCGCTGGCCGCGCTGCACTTCGCGATGCAGCGCTGGGGCCGGATCGGCGTCCATTTCCATACGCTGTTCCAGTTCCTGCTGATGGGAATCAATGGCGCCTTCCTGACCCACGATCTGTTCAACCTGTTCGTGTTCTTCGAGGTGATGCTGGCGTCGTCCTACGGCCTGCTGCTGCACGGGTACAACGCCGAACGCCTGCGCGCCGGCATGCAGTACATCGCCGTCAACCTGGCGGCCTCGCTGCTGTTCCTGCTCGGTACGGCCTTGATCTACGCCGCCACCGGCACCCTCAACATGGCTGACCTGGCGGCCCGCATCGCGACGCTGCCGGCGTTCGACCTGGGGCTGGTGCAGATCGGCGCCGGGGTGCTGGCGCTCGCCTTCCTGATCAAGAGCGCGATGTGGCCGCTCGGCTTCTGGCTGCCGACCACCTATGCCGCGGCATCGCCCCCGGTGGCGGCGATGCTGGTGCTGATGACCAAGGTCGGCACCTACGCCATCCTGCGCCTGTGGCTGTTGTGGTTTCCGGCAGGCTGGGGCCACGACGCCTTGCTGTGGGGCGGGGCGGCCACCATCCTGTTCGGCGCCGCCGGCATGCTGTCCACCGACAGCGCCGGCCGCATGGCGGGCTATGGCGCCACCGTGTCCTCGGGCACGCTGCTGGCGGTGATCGGCTACGGCCAGCCTTCGCTGGTGACGGCCGGGCTGTACTACCTGGTCGGCTCGACGCTGGCGATCGCCGCCTTCCTGCTGCTGGTCGAACTGATCGATCGCATCCGCACGCCGGGCGCGGCCATCCTGGCGGTGACCATGGAAGCCTACGCCGTCGAGGACAAGCCGGACGAACCGCTGGGGCAGGGCGTGCCGGCGGCGCTGGCTTTCCTGGCGCTGTCCTTTGCCGGCTGCGCGCTGATGATCGCCGGCCTGCCGCCGCTGTCCGGCTTCGTCGCCAAGTTCGGCATGTTCCATGCGCTGCTGAACCCGGCCGGCGGGAATATCCCCGGCGCTGCCTGGGCGCTGATGGCGCTGGTGCTGGGCTCGGGCCTGGTGGCTGCGATGGCGATGCTGCGTTTCGGCGTGCGCACCTTCTGGGCGACCAAGGCCGCGCCGCCCCGGCTGCATCGGTCCGAGGTGGCGCCGGTGCTGTTCCTGCTGGCGTTATCGGGCGTGATGACGATCGAGGCCGGGCCGATCTTCGGCTACCTGGGACGGGCCAGCGACGGCATCCACCGACCGGCCGACTACATCGGGCGCGTGCTGGGGCATCCGGCCGTGCCTTCCGCCTCGTCCGTCGCGGAGGGGCCATGATGGCGCTCTGGCTGCCATTCCCGCTGGTCTCGCTCGGCCTGGGCATCCTGTGGCTGCTGCTGAACCAGAGCGTCGAACCGGCCCACCTGCTGCTGGGTGCCCTGATCGGCATCGCGGCGCCGCTGCTGGGCCGCAAGCTGCAGCCCTTCGGCTACCCGCGCCTGCGCGCGCCGCTGCAACTGGCGCGGCTGCTGGCGATGGCCTCCGTGGAAGTGGTGCGCTCCTGTTTCAACGTCAGCCGCATCATCCTGTTTGCCGATTACGCCAAGGTGAATTCGCAGTTCATCAAGGTGCCGCTGACGCTGCGCGACCCCTACGGCCTGGCGGTGCTGTCCTGCCTGATCAACATGACGCCCGGGACCGTCTGGGTCGAGATCCTGCCCGAGAACCATGAGCTGGTGCTGCACGTGTTCGACCTGCACGACGTGCAGTGGTGGATAGCGACCATCCAGACCCGCTACGAGCAGCCCTTGCTCGCCATTTTCGAAACGGAGGCCCCACGTGGCGACCCTGCTTGATTTGTCGATTACCTATGCGCTGGCCTGCGTGCTGGCGGCCATGCTGCTGTGCACCGTGCGCCTGCTGAAGGGGCCGTCGGCGCACGACCGCGTGCTGGCACTGGATACCCTGTGGATGTGCGGCATGCTGCTGGCGCTGGTGCTCGGCATCCGCTCCGGCTCGCAGATCTGCTTCGAAGTGGCGATGCTGATCGCGCTGGTCGGCTTCGTCTCGACGGTCGCCATGGCCAAGTTCCTGATGCGCGGGGAGATCATCGAATGAATGGCGCTGCGGATATTCCATCGTGGGCGGCGCTGGCGGCGGCGCTGCTGCTGGCGCTCGGCGCCACCATCGTGCTGATCGGCGCCCTCGGCCTGCTGCGCCTGCGCACCTTCTACCAGCGCATCCATGGCCCGGCGATCACGATCACCCTCGGCGCGGGCGGCGTGCTGCTGGCGTCGATGGTGTACTTCACGGCGGCGCAGTCGCGCCTGGTAGTGCACGAGTTGATCATCGCCGGGTTTTTGCTGGCGACGGCGCCGGTGGTGTCGATGCTGATCATGCGGGCGGCGGTGTACCGGGACCTGCGGGCGCGCAAGGGGGAGAGTGGAGCGACGGCCGGCAAGGTGTACAGCATCACCGGCGAAGAATAAGCACGCGCGGCAAGTAAGCGGCCAGCAAGCGGCACGCATGCGGCGGCCCGCCAGCCGGGCCTCATGTTGCTTCGCCTACGCCAGTTTTCGTACTTCGGTGTCGTCCGGCGATACCGCATGGCCATCGATCGCCTGCGGCGTCATGACCTGCAAAGGCTTGCCTGTCTTTTTCTCCACCAGTTCGGAATGGGGCTCATTCTCCGCGAACAGATGCCGTTCGCCCCATTGGCGCAATGCGACGACAAGCGGGAACAGGGCCTTGCCTTGTTCGGTCAGGACATATTCCTGGTAGGCGCTGCTGTCCGATGCGGGCTGCATGGCCAGGATGCCTGCCTCCACCAGCCGGCGCAGCCGCTCGGACAGGATGTTGCGCGCCACGCCGAGGCTGCGCTGGAAGTCGCTGAACCTGCGCACGCCATCGAAGGCGTCGCGCACGACGAGCAGGCTCCAGCGGTCGCCGACGACATCCAGCGCGCGGGCGACCGGGCAGGGCTGCGCTTCCATCTTCTTGTTCATTTCCAGGACCGGTGTCGATAAATTGGTTGCATTTTAAAACCACTCTGGCTATTCTCCAACCGGTTTTGTTTTGCAACCAGATAGGGGGCTTCATGCAAACCAGAAAGATTACCTCCGCTGTCCCGGTGGCGCCACCGTCGCTGTCGCGCAGCGCCACGCTGCTGTTTGCCGGTGCGAGCGGACTCAGTGTCGCCAATGTGTACTATGCGCATCCGCTCCTCGACGCCCTGGCTGCCGATTTCGCCATCCCTCCAGCCGCGATCGGCGGCGTGGTCACCGCCACGCAGGTGGGGTGCACGCTGGCGCTGGTGCTGCTGGTTCCGCTGGGCGATCTTCTCGAGCGGCGGCGCCTGATGCTGGTGCAGGCACTGGCGCTGTCGGCCATGCTCGCCCTGGTGGCGCTGGCCGGGTCGCCCCTCATGCTGCTCGCGGCCATGCTCCTGACCGGCGCGCTCGGGACCGCGATGACCCAGGGCCTGATCGCCTATGCGGCCAGTGCCGCATCGGCGCACGAGCGGGGGCGGGTGGTCGGCGCGGCGCAGGGCGGCGTCTTTCTCGGCCTGCTGCTGGCCCGCGTGCTGGCCGGCGCCATCGGCGACATCGGCGGCTGGCGCAGCGTGTACGTCTGCTCGGCGCTGACGATGCTGGTACTGGCAATGCTGCTGTGGTCGGGACTGCCGCGGCTTGCGGCGCCGCCGCAGCGGATGCCTTATCGCCGCTTGATCGGCTCGATGTTCCTGCTGCTCCGGCAAGACCGCGTACTCCAGGTGCGCGGCGCGCTGGCGTTCCTGATGTTCGCCGCTTTCAACATCTTCTGGAGCGCGATGGTCTTGCCGCTCAGCGCAGCGCCGTACTCGCTGTCGCACACGGCGATCGGCGCCTTCGGCCTGGCGGGCGCCGCCGGTGCGCTGGCCGCCGCACGTGCCGGCCGCTGGGCCGACCGCGGGCGCGGGCAAGCCACCACCTTCGCTGCACTCGTGCTGCTGTCGGTCGCCTGGATCCCGCTGGCTTTGCTGGGCACGTCGCTCTGGGCACTCGTCATCGGCATCGTGCTGCTCGACCTCGGCGGGCAGGCAATCCACGTCACCAACCAGAGCATGATCTTTCGTGCGCATCCAAACGGACACAGCCGCGTGGTGGGCGCCTACATGCTCTTCTACTCAGCCGGCAGCGGCCTGGGTGCCTTGGCGACCACGGCCGTTTATGCAGCCGGGGGCTGGGCGGGTGTCTGCCTGCTTGGCGCAGGCGTCAGCGTGCTGGCGCTTGTCTTTTGGGCTGCAACGCTGCGATCGGGGACGGCTTGCCGCGTTGTCTCGTGAGTGCTCGAATGCTCGCCGGGGCACGGCTACCGGCGGAACCGCACGTCTTCCTGCACCACCTTCTGCTCGCCTTGCACAGCCTTGCCCTTCTTCGGCTTCTTCGGCTTCTTGACGATCTGCCCAGCCGCATTCGTCTGCGGCACCCGGTGCTCCGGCTCGAAGCCGCTTTCGTCCTTGCGTTCCAGGTTCTGTTTGGTCAGCATCTCGATGGCCGCCAACTGCTGCACCTCGTCGGCACACACCAGCGACACCGCTTCGCCGGATGCCCCGGCGCGGCCGGTGCGGCCGGTGCGGTGCACGTAGTCCTCGGCCACGATCGGCAAATCGACGTTGACGACAACCGGCAGTTCCTCGATGTCGAGCCCGCGCGCGGCGACGTCGGTGGCCACCAGCACCCGGACTTCGGCGGCCTTGAAGCGCTCCAGCGCACGCAGGCGTGCCGGCTGCGGCTTGTCGCCGTGGATCGAATCGGCCGTGATGCCTTTCGATGCCAGCAGGTCGACCAGTTGGTCCACGCCCTTGCGGGTTTTCACGAATGCCAGTACCTGGCCCCAGCCATGTTTTTTCAACAGGTGCAGGAACAGTTCCGGTTTTCTCTTCTTGTCGACCGTGACGATCCACTGCCTGATGGCCTTGACCGTGGTGTTGCGCGGCGAGGCTTCGATGCTGACCGGGTCGCGCAGCAGTTTATTCGCCAGCGCGCGGATCGGATCCGAGAAGGTGGCCGAGAACAGCAGGGTCTGGCGCTGTTTCGGCAGCAGGGACATGACCTTGTCGATGTCGCGCGAGAAGCCGAGGTCGAGCATGCGGTCGGCTTCGTCCAGCACCAGCGTCTGCACGCCGTTCAGGCGCAGCGCATTCTGGTTGACGAGGTCGAGCAGGCGGCCGGGCGTGGCCACCAGCACGTCGACGCCTTTGCGCAGGCGCATCATCTGCGGATTGATGCTGACGCCGCCATAGGCGACCATGGTGCGCAGCGGCAGGCCGGCGCCGTAGGCCTTGAAGCTGTCGTGTACCTGCTCGGCCAGCTCGCGGGTCGGCACCAGCACCAGGCTGCGCGCGCTGTTACTCCCCACCTGGCCTTCCAGCACCAGGCGCTGCAGCAGGGGCAGGGCGAAGCCGGCCGTCTTGCCGGTGCCGGTCTGGGCCGCCGCCATGACGTCGCGTCCGGCGAGCACGGCGGGGATCGCCTGCGCCTGGACGGCGGTGGGGGTGGTGTAGGACAGCGAGGCGAGGGTTTGCGTGATCGGGTCGATCAGGCCAAGCGAGGCAAACGACATGGGACGGTCAAGTCTTGCGACAGGTATAAAAGGCGACAGTGTAACCGTTCGGGGCAGGCAACAGGCATCCAGCCCGCCCGAACGGCGGAAAACGCACCAGCCTGCCGGCGGCGACGCACCGGTCTGCCGGCCTCGGACCTCAGGTCGCGTTGGCCGGGATGACGGTTTGCGCGGCCGTGGTCGGCTTGACCGGATCGCGACGGTCCTGGCAGGCGCCCAGCAGCAGGCACGCCATGGCAAGGACACTCCAGCGTAGTGTCTTCATGTGATGACCTCCGTGACAGCCATCCTAGACCAGGCCGCGCGACGCTGGCGCACAACCGGCGCACGGGCGGTAACAAGCAGTGTAAGTATGTGTTGCAGAACGTGAAGTGCAATATTTCGTTTGCTAAACTTCACACATTCTTGACGAGGTGCCCCATGAAATCATTCATCTTCGGAGCGGCGCTGTGCGCCGCCGCCTTTCCAGCCCTGGCCCAGACCAATGTCAGCATCAGTGTCGGCCAGCCCGGGTTTTATGGCCAGGTGATGCTCGGCGACTTCGCGCCGCGTCCGGTGTTGTACGCACCGCAGCCGGTGATCGTCGCGCCGCGCCCGCATTACGCCGCCGCGCCGATCTACCTGCGCGTGCCCCCCGGCCATCGCCGCGACTGGCGCCGTTTCTGCGGCCGCTATGACGCCTGCGGCCGTCCGGTGCTGTTCGTGCGCGACGACTGGTACACCAACACCTACGTGCCGCGCTACCGCGAATACCACCACGGCCCGCGCCACGGTTTCTACGGCGGCCCTGGCCCGCGCCATGACGTGCGCGTGGTCGAGCGGGTCGAGTACCGTGGACATGATCGTGGCCCTGGACGTAGCCACTGGGAAGACCGCGGCCACGGCGGCGGACACGACCGCGGCGGCGATCGTGGACACGGCGGTGGCCATGGTGGTGGTCACGGCGGCGATCACGGTCACGGCCGCTGAAGTAAGGACAGCGGTGCCGACCGGTTTCCGCACGACGTAGTAAACTGGCCCCGTCTGGCCCGGCCGTCTTTTCCTGGACGGCGGGGCGTTATTTCGGGAGGCCGGTTTGCGAAGTGAAATTGTGATCGTGGGTGGTGGTGCGGGCGGCCTGGAGCTGGCCTGCAAGTTGGGACGGAAGCTGGGCCCGGGCAAGGTGATGCTGGTCGACAGCCGCCTTTACCACGTGTGGAAACCCTCGCTGCACGAGGTGGCGGCGGGCACGCTGGATATCCACCAGGAGGGCCTGTCCTACCAGATGCTGGCCCACGACCGCGGTTTTACCTTCGTCTACGGCGAAATGACCGCGCTCGACGCCGGCGCCAGACGCCTGACGGTGGCCCCTGTGACCGCGGCCGCGGACGGCGAGGAAGTGCTGCCCGAGCGTTCCATCGAGTACGGCTCGCTGGTGATTTCGGTCGGCAGCACCTCGAATTACTTCGGCGTGCCGGGCGCGCGCGAAAACACGATTTCCCTGAACGCAACCGAGGATGCGGAGCGCTTCCGCCTGCGCCTGCTGCGTTTGCTGGCCCGGGCCGAAAGCAACAAGGATGGGGGCAGCGACGGCCGCAGCGGCCTGGACATCGTCATCATCGGCGGCGGCGCCACCGGCGTCGAGCTGGCGGCCGAACTGCGCGAAGCGTCCGGCGTGTACGCCGCCTACGGTTTCAACCGCCTGCAGGTGCAGCGCGACGTGCGCATCACGCTGCTGGAAGGGGCGCCGCGCATCCTGGCGCCGCTGCCCGAAAAAGTCTCGGGCGCGGCGCTGCGCCTGCTCGAGCAGCGCGCGATCCGGGTCGTCACCGATTGCCGCGTGACCAGTATCGAGAAGCACCAGGTGCTGGACAAGGACGGTCACGTCTATCCGGCCGACATGTGCGTGTGGGCAGCCGGTATCCGCGCGCCCGAGTTCCTGTCCTCGCTCGGCCTGCCGACCAACAAGGGCGGCCAGATCGAAGTCGACGGCCACCTGCGCGTAAAAGACGTGCCCGGCGTGTACGCGATCGGCGATTGCGCCGCCTGCATCGACGGCAAGGGCAAGCCGGTGCCGCCGCGCGCCCAGGCCGCGCACCAGCAGGCGGATTACCTGCTGAAGACCTTCATGAACCAGGCCAGCGGCTATCCGCCGCAGAAAAACCCGTATGTGTACCGCGACTATGGCTCGCTGGTATCGATCGGCCACCAGACCACCGTCGGCAGCCTGATGGGTTCGCTGCGCGGAGTGAGCTGGTTCGTCGAGGGTTTCATGGCGCGCATCATGTACCTGAGCCTGCACCTGATGCACCACAAGGCGGTGCTGGGTTCGGTGCGGACCGGGGTGATGGCGCTGGCGCGCTTCCTGATCCGGCGGACCACGCCCCTGGTCAAGCTGCACTGAAAGCGGCAACGCGTCGTCTTCGGCAACGCCGAAGACGACGACTGTTCAAGCGGTCCTGGGCAATACCAGCGTCAACGCCGTCCCACCCTCCGGCCCCGGGCCGATCGTCAGCGTCCCGCCCAACTGCCGTGCCCGCTCCCGCAACAGGCGCAAGCCATGGCAATTCATCGACCCGCCGGATGCATCCCCGGGTCCGACGCCGTTGTCGCGCACCGTCAGCATGGCCTGGTCGCCGTCGTCGTCGAGGATCACGTCGACTTCGCTCGCCTGGGCATGGGCCAGCACGTTGCGCAGGCCTTCCTCGGCGGCGCGCAGCAGGGCCACGCCCTGGGGGCGCGAATACTCCGGATCTTCATCGGGCAGGCTGGCGCGCGCCTTGATGTTGTGCTCGCGGCCCCATTCCGTCACCAGTTCCGCGATGGCCGCCTTCGGCCCCAGGAACTCGAGCTTGTCGTTCCAGAGCGTCAACTGCATCTTGCGGTTGGTTTCGATGATGTTGTTGAGCAACGTTTTCATCTGCGCGGCGCGGTCGCGCTGCGGCTCGGGCAGGTGTTGGGACAGCAGGGCCAGGTGCATGGTCAGTGCCGTCATCGAGGATCCCAGGCTGTCGTGCAGCTTGCGCGCCATTTGACGCCTTTCCTCATCCCAGCAAGTGGTCACGTGGCCGAGCAATTCGGCCAGTTCGGCGGTGCGGCCCGTGTCTACACCGGTATCGGCGACGGTATTGACAGCTTCCGGAGCGGCTGCGGGATCAGGCTCAGCCTGTTGTGGTGCTGGAACTTTCATAAATGCAATCAATTTATGTTTCCATGGATGATACAACAGCTTGGCCGCCGATGGCGCGCAGGAAGCCGGCAGTGTGCGTTTCCGTACAGTCTTGCGTGGCGTTTAGCGCGAAGCTTGAGGCTCAGGCTGCTCAGCAGCCATCCAACTGAAAGGGAACATCATGACCGCGAAATCGAACCAAGGTACCCAATCCGTCAGCACCCAGGGCGCCATGCCCGGCGCCCAGGATGCCATCGCACTGCTCACCGCCGACCACCGCGAAGTGTCGGATATGTTCGAGCAGTTCGAGAACCTGAGCGACCGCGCCAAGGCCACCAAGGCCAAGCTGACCACGAAAATCTGCAACGCCCTGATTGCCCACACCACGATCGAAGAAGAAATCTTTTATCCGGCCGTGCGCGAAGCGGTCAAGGACGAGGACATGGTCGACGAGGCCGTCGTCGAGCATGCGGCGGCCAAGGACCTGATCAAGCAGCTGCAGGAAATGGATCCGGACGACGACCTGTACGATGCCAAGGTCAAAGTGCTGGGCGAACAGATCGAGCACCACGTCAAGGAAGAGGAAGAGGAAATGTTCGAAAAGGCCAGCAAGTCGGGCCTGGACATGATCGAGCTGGGCCAGGAGATGGCGCAGCGCAAGCAGGAGATTCTGGCTACGCTGTAAGCGCCATGCTACGTCGTCCCCGCGCACGCGGCCGGCCAGGTCGGGGACGACGAGCTGTGTTCTTGCAGATAGTTAACTGGCCGGCTGGCTGACCGGTTCCGCCAGCTGCTCCAGCAGCGCCTCCAGCTCCACCGGCTTCACGAGGTGCAAATCGAAGCCCGCATCCAGCACCCGCCGCTGGTCCTCGGCCAGTCCGTAGCCGGTGAGGGCGATCAGGCGGATCTCGCGCGTGTGCGGGTCCGCGCGCAGGCGGCGTGCCACTTCGTAGCCGTCGATACCGGGCAGGCCGATGTCGACCAGCGCCACGTCCGGCAGCTGGGCGCCGGCGATGCGCACGCCTTCCAGGCCGTCGTGCGCCTGCAATACCGGATAGCCGAAGGATTCCAGCATGGTCGCCATCATCTCGCGGCCATCGTCATTGTCTTCAATCAGCAGAATCGTTTGCTTGCCGACTGCGGCCGCCGTGCCGTTGCGTTCGTCCTGCACCGCTGCGGCTTCCGCCCGCGGCAGGCGGATCTGGAAGGTGCTGCCGCTGCTGGTGCCTTCGCTGCTGGCGCTGACCGAACCGCCGTGCAGCTCGACCAGGCGCCGCACCAGCGACAGCCCGATGCCGAGGCCGCCCTGAGAACGGTCGATCGAGATCGCGCCCTGCACGAACACGTCGAACACGTGCGGCAGCAGGTCGGGGGCGATGCCGACGCCGGAATCGCGCACCGTCAGCACCACGTCCTCGCCCTCGACGGCGATGCGGATGTCGATGCTGCCGCCGCTGGGCGTGTATTTCAGGGCATTGTCGATCAGGTTGGTGGCGATCTGTTCCAGGCGGGTGGAGTCGCCGTCGACCCAGCCCGGCTGCAGGTCGGTGTCGATGGTGTAGCCGCCCGTGCGGCCGGTGGCGCGGAAAGTATCGAGGCAGGCCGCGACCAGGGTCGCCATGTCGATTCGCTTGCGCGACAGCAGGATCTTGCCCGACATCGCGCGTGACAGGTCGAGGAGGTCGTCGACGATGCGCGACAGGTGCTGGGTCTGGCGCTGGATGATCAGGCGCGCCCGGCCGACCGACTCGGCGCCGGCGCCCGGCATGGCCAGCAGCGAGGAGGCGCTGCTGATCGCCGACAGCGGATTGCGCAGTTCGTGCCCCAGCATCGCCAGGAATTCGTCCTTAGCGCTGCTCTTGGCTTCGGCCGCGCGCCGTTCTTCCATCTCGCGCACCAGGCGTTTATTGGTGGCGGTCAGCTCGGTGGTGCGCTGCGACAGCTTTTCGGCCTGGCGCTTGAGCTGTTCGTTCTTCATCGCCAGCGCCACGAATACCTGCACCTTGGCGCGCAGGATCTGCGGAATCACCGGGGTAAACATGAAGTCGGCGGCGCCGCGCTGGTAGGCCTTGAGGCGGTCGATTTCGTCGGCCAGGAAGGCGGTGACGAAAATGATCGGGATGTCGGCCGAGCGCGGCCGCTGGTGGATCGCCTCGGCGGTTTCGAAGCCGTCCATGCCGGGCATGTTGACGTCCAGCAGGATCACGGCGAAATCGTTGCGCAGGACCTGGCGCAATGCATCCTGGCCCGAGCGCGCCGACAAGACTTCGTAGTTACTTTCCTCCGCCCATTGTTCGAGCAGGCTGGTCAGCGCCAACAGGCTGGCGGCATCGTCGTTTACGACGAGAATCTTCGGTTTGTCGGAGTGGAACACGGCGTATGTGCTGGGCGACTGGACAGGTTTTCGCAAACTCCGGAGCATAGCAGAGGATGCTGTTGTGAAAAATTATTTAACAAGAAGTGTTGCAATTAATCATGATAACACGTCGTAAACAGACAAAAACTCAATCGTGCGCGCCCTCTGCCGGGGCATGGTTCGGTGCCGCACATACGTGTCGCATGCCCTTGTGCGATATTGGCAACGTGACGGACAGGCGCCAACTTGAAAGGACAACCATGAATATTCAGATCATCGTAAACGATACCCATCACAATAAATGCTTCCGCGAACTCGTCGGCGAGCCGATTACCGCGCTACGCGGCGTGACCCCGCAGCAGGCAGAGGCGCTGCGCGATGCCTTCGGCATCACCACCATCGCCGACCTGGCCGAGCTCAAGGTCGTCAAATGGGCCCGTGCCATCCGCACCATGGCCAGCGCGGAGGCCGAACCGGCTGACTCGGTTGCCAAGGAAACCCTGCTCGACGAAGCCGTCGAGATGACCTTCCCGGCAAGCGATCCGCTGTCCGTGGACTCCGGCATCACCCGCATCGAAGTGGCGCCCGAAAAAGTCAACGCCAGCACCGATCACCAGCACGCCGCGGCAATCGAAGCGCACAACGAAGAAACCATCGGCAGCCGGGCATTGGGTCCGGGTGGCGAACACAAGGCCGGCAACGCCTGATCGTTTCCAGCATCGCGACGGGCGCGCCCACTTGTGGTCGCGCCCGTTCATTTTATATCCAGCAAACTCATGCTAGTACACGGCATCGCTGATTGTTAACTGCAATACATTTCCTTACAATTGCTCAAATGAGCAAATAAAAATGCCCACTTGATCGTGGGCATTTTCGTTGGCGCTAAGCAGGCAGCCGACTATATATCACCGATGCTGGGCCAGCTCCGCCGGTGCCACCGTCGAGGGCGTCGGCAGCGGCGGCTTGACTGCCTGGGCCGCCTGGCGCGCGGCGCTGCCGTTGGCGCAGAAGCGGTTCTTGCCGGCGCGCTTGGCTTCGTACAGCGCATAGTCGGCGATGCTGATCAGGTCGGATACCGTCTCGGCATCGTCCGGATACAGGCTGATGCCGATACTGGTCGACAGGTTCAGGGTCAGGTCGTTGATGAAGTAGGGCTCGGACAAGGCTTCCACCAGCTTTGCCGCCGGTCCCTGGGCATCCGCCAGGCTGTGCACGTCGCCGAGCACGACCATGAATTCGTCGCCGCCCAGGCGCGATACCGTGTCTTCCTTGCGCGAATTGGCCAGCAGCCGTTGCGCCACCAGTTTCAGGATCTCGTCGCCGTATGCGTGACCATAGGTGTCATTGATCGCCTTGAAGCCGTCCAGGTCCAGGTACATCACCGCCGCCTTGTGGTGGTTGCGATTGGCGTGCTGCAGGGCGGTTTCGATGCGGTCTTCCAGCAGGCGCCGGTTGGGCAGGCCGGTGAGGGCGTCGTGCAGCGCCAGTTCCTGCTGGGCGCGGCTGTACTGGGCGAGCTCTTTATAGAGCAGGCGCACTTCCAGCATGTTGTGGATGCGTTTATGCACTTCGAGCAAGTCGAAAGGCTTGCTGATGAAATCGCGGGCACCGGCTTCGAGTGCCGCGATCTTGAAGCTGGGCTGTGCGGTCAGGGCCAGCACGGGCAGGTAGCCGCCCTGTTCAATTTCCTTCAGGCCCTTCATGACCTGGAATCCGTTCAGACCCGGCATTTGCAGGTCGAGCAGGATCAGGTCGTAATTGTGCTCGCGGTGCAGCGGACATACTTGTTCCGGCAGCATCGTGGAACTTACGTCGGCGTAGCCTTCTTCCCGCAATATCTCTTCCATCAGTTCGATATTGTCCGGCGAATCGTCCACCACCAGGATTTTGGCATTCAAAATGTCTTGTCGGCTCGGCATGCGTACTCTCGTGAAATCAAGGTCGGCATCGTTCAATATCTTACATCGAT
>Ga0308160_10004164_pt1 | contig 15641 bp, 18 predicted proteins | sample PhyFR1_FD_201036 | JGI IMG/M metagenome (GOLD analysis project Ga0308160, IMG submission 201036) | Phyllosphere microbial communities from UC Gill Tract Community Farm, Albany, California, United States - DLSLF.R1 | ecosystem: Host-associated > Plants > Phyllosphere > Unclassified | place: USA...
TTTTGTAGAGTCCGACGACGACATGGGATTCGGATTGTTCGACTAGACGTATCGTCCGCCGCGTTCTAAACATTTCGCTCGATCGATCCCCAACCCCCCCTCTTCAATCTTTTTTTTTTGTGCCTCGTGTTTATGGATAACATGAATATGAGGTTTTGACATTGGACGTGTGGGAGGGTTTTGTGTGGTCTACTTGGTTCGGTCGGAAGTGGGTTTGGATTACTTCGTCATCCCGACACCTTGCTTGGATTCGTTCGTCATCCCGACACCTTTCTTGGATTCGTCGCCGTTGATCCTTTCTCGCTCGGTTCATTCTTTCTTCCGTTCGAAGACTACTTGTTCGCCTGTGTCGGTCTTGGGTTTTTCTTTCTCATCGTGGGGTTCCTTGATATCGGGTTAGGGTTTGTCTTTGAAAATCGACCTTGAAGCCACTAGAGGGACACTTCATTCTGTTTCATCCGTGAAATCCCTTCTTTAATCAGTCGTTACAAGATCGACCTTTTGAAATGATGGAGGGGTCATCTCGGGACACGAGGGGATTGCGATCAGGTGAAGAGTTTTATATGAGATTGCAAAGATGTGTGTGGCGCTCGGAGGTCTTCTTAGGTGGGTCGGACGGAATGGCGCGGGGGAGTTTATGGGACCGAGACGAGTCGGGTGTGGGACCCGCATTGAAGATGATGGCTTGGTTTTCGAGGATACTTCGTTTCTTTTGGCGATTTTGGGTTCGACGTGCCTGGTTTGTTGGCGCCAAGTGTTTGCCGGTTCGTGGTGGTGGCGATGGGCGATGGGCGCGTGCGGGTTTCAACCTTTTTTGAAGTGCTAGATATCGAGTTCGTTGTCGTTTGCCTCGGGTCGATTGAATATAGGTCGATGGCAGTGGTCCACGGTTCATGACGGCTCGTTCCGAAGCAGCCAGGTAAATGCCTGTCCCAATCAGAATGACTACTGGCCTGACATCCCCGGTAGCACATGTGCCTTGCCGACTCCGTCTGACCGGCATACCGAAAACGAGCCGACCGTATCACAAGGCCAACAGGAGCCTGCATACGATCAGTCGGCTACCCTGCCTACAGGCTATCCCGATTCCCAATTCCGTCCCGCAGTCGACTATGAGGGTCTATCACAGCGACCCGGGCTCACCTTCCGGACCCGTACTCTTGTTGAGCAATCACGTTGTCGACGAACACAACACTGTGTCTCTCAGTAGTCCAACTTCGTCTTGGCTGGGATGCACACCCATTTGAAAGGTCCTACACATGAGCTGGAGAACATGCGATTGGTGATTCGCTATGTATTGATGCCTAGAGTCACTCGCGCCTGCTGAGCCCGGCCTGTCGAGACTTTTTGCTTTATTCCAACACATGTTGAGCTCCACAGATAGAACGTTCAAGCGAGAAACACCGAAGACAAAGACACGCCCGCTAAAGACAAAGGTACGACCGCTATAGCCAAAGGTACAACTCCCAGGGACAAGAACCTGACTGCCAAACAAACGTCCTGGATACGGAAGACTGCCAAACGAACGACCGTCAAGAATCAAGGAAATGCGAAGGGCAAGAGAAAGCAGAATGCGATCATAGTCGAGGAGGTTGACATTGACAATGACGAGGATGACGACGCCGACGAGGGGTACAAAGCGGTGATCAAGAAAGGCGACATCGACCAAACCATTCCTGGAATTGCCAAGGCTCTGATGGGTCTTCGCATGGATGAGCATCAGATAGAGAGTAAATTTGCTAGCTAAATTAGAACGCAGGCTCCAACCCAAAGATTTATGCAGGTGCACATATCACCCTCACGAAATCAATCGTGGAGGTTGCCGAGAATGGAATTTCTCAGGATAAGCAGGCGTTGCAACAGGATAAGCAGACGTGCAACACTCTCGTCGTCATTGCCGAGGCGCATCTAGATTTCCAACAAAAGGAGCTGGAATACAAGGGGAGAACGCTGATGTTTTTAATCCGCCAAGGATGTCGCATGTGGACACGCGCATTTGGGAGATGGCCGTGGCTCCAAATTGGGTCCACGTGATATGTTGCGCGTGGCCGCTCGTAGGATCATCTACACTGCTCAAGGTTCTGATGTTATTCCTCTGTTCGCACGTCTTCCACTTTCGCTCGCAGGTAAGCAGATGGCATTGCCTAGTCGCTGCCGTTGAATCCGCTAGCAGGTTTGAGAGGACTCGTATGAATGGTGAAAATGGTGGTGTTGGTGATCGAAACACGACTGAAGCTGAGGTTGAGCCAGCTTTGCTTCGCTGCTAGCGATTCTACCACGAGAACGTCCCTGCATAAGATATCTGCCTGGAAACGCCTCGACGTTGGTAAAAAAGGTTATTGGAAGGCGTGAGGGAGGATGAGAGATTTTGATTGAACGAGGGAACGCCAAGGAGATGGCCATCCCGCGTGTCCCGGAGCGCGCGGGTAACCCACGCGCGAGAACCAGGTCGCCACGATGTTGCGGTATGAGACAAGACCGAGTCGCGGGTGTTTCTGAGGGAAATTGTCCACCGTCGTTCGTTGCGAACGACTGGATTTCTGAGTGATTTTTGTAAGTCGGAACAGCCCGCTCATGAGGGAGCTTGGTTAAACGTGAAACTGGCGCAATCGTAGAGACAGGGGCGGGGCGCGTGGCGATCCGAGTCGCCTGCCGCGATGACACCAACGATTTACGTTCGCAGGACTGGGAAGGCAGGCTTTGCGCTATTGCAGGTAGAATCAAAGGATCTTAGGAGAGTGAGACTGACATCACAGCAGAGTAGGGCCTGGGACCCGCGCGATCGGTCGATACATCGACAATCCGGAACAACGCATTAAAGATCGTTTTTGGGCGGGTTTGAGGCGCAAAAAGATTGATTTCTTCAGCAAAAAGGTTAATCTCTTCAATGCGAGTCGAACGCATGACCTAGGGATGAGCTAAGGCTTCCTAATTACAGTCCCTCGCTCTACCAACTGAGCTATGAAGAGGCTATGGTTCACTCGCCCACCATCTGCATCCCATCATGCCACTTGGCAACTCATGCAATCAAACCTTTACAAGGCGACAAACGCTCCCGGGCGAGCTATCGCCCGCCCGGTCCTTCGCGGTTCCAAAAGTTAAGAAGACCAGCCTTAAAAACAGAGTGTCACTCGCGCTGTGACCAGGACGGAACGATTCACTTACCTAGGCAAGGATCAATACTTTATGCCCCAATTAGTTTTCCACGTCGGGCGGTCATTGTAAAGCGGCCTCATTACGAACCGGCCTACACAGCCTGTGTAATATGTCTCGTTTCCTGATACCCGACGTTTGTCATTTTCAACCACTCGTGATCTCGCCATCCTGTTGGTACAAAGGCTCAAAGTCCTCCTATGAGTACATACGCATAGCCAGTACACCTTGTTCAATCCGTTGTTCGTTGGTACATCGTCCATCTTCCATCCGGATCCAGCCTTCCCACCGCAGCGGTAACATCGTTTCCCAAGCTCCGCGTCATCCCCCAAATCACGACTGTGCGAATCGTCCCTCAAATGCCTTCCAACCCCTTACTCAACCCCTTCACCTCAAAATCAACGACCCCCAACCTCCTCCCCATCCCCTCAATCAGACCAGCGTTCAGAGCACCTCGTCCTCGTCCTTGACCTTGTCCCCCGCGGCCCGGATTCTCCCCCTCGGCGATCCCGACGACTTTCCGGGTACTCTCAATGAACCCTCGGGCGTAATCCAGGGATTCTGTGGCGCTCGTGGGAATCTGAGTGGGTTCGATGGCTGAAGGTGAGGTAGTGGTCGGGGTGGAGTTTGACGGGGTGGGAAGAGGGAGAAAGGGGTCGAGGATGGATGGGTGGAGGGAGAGGAGGTGGAGGTCTGATTGAAGTTGGGAGGGCGTAAGGAGGGGGGCGAGGGGGGTGGTGGTAGACATTATGACCAAGGTGGCGATGTTGGCTGCTATTCTGTGGTCTGAGAGAATACGGAAGATAAATCTACGGGCTGCCGAGCTATACATGTAAAGGTATCGAGAAGATCATTTCACGGCTCAAATGATCGAATGACGAATCGTAGACAGCGAGGTAGCTAGTAACAGCCTGACATTTTTGGCTACGCGCGGCGGGGCGTCCTCGTTCGTTGACGTTTCAGCTCCTGAGATTCTTACGTACGTACCTACAAGGTCACGAGTCAGAGGTCGATCATCAATTTTCGACATGAACCGAATTCAAATCCAGGTCGAATACTTATCAAGACATCTGATCTTACGCAGTGAACTGGAACCTCTCAACAGCTATCAACCTCCCGATCAACCTCCTATCAACATCAAAGCCGCAAAATCACTACCACCCGCCGCCAACGCATCACTCGCTCGCACCGCAACAGATCATGAATCGCGATCAAGCCAAATCTAAAGCTTTCAGTGAGAGGAAGAGAGGTGAAGTCGAGGATGGAACAGCGGATAAAACAAGAAAGGAGAAGGCTAGAGATAAGGGACTAGAGTTGGAGAAGCTCATCGGGTTCAAGTCCATCGACTACCCCGAGATGGATGTAGGCCCTCTTTTGAAAATCATCGCTCAGGAACGTGGTCACGTACCGGTCAGCGACAAATTTCTCGCACGTCTCTCCCAAGAGCTCTCTGACTGGCTCAAGCTATTCGTCCACTCGCCCTACACCACCTCACCCAAGCATCCTGCTCTCAAGAAATGTAGAGCACCGGACCCCGTCTCGACCGCGAGAGAAGTCGATTCCGAAACTTTCCAGGTGTATATCCGAACCTACGAGTGAGTGTTTGTGAATCGAATGCATCACCGGTAGACCGCGGTAGACCGTTGACTCCACCTCGTTGGATCAGAACTACTGTCGAAAAGGAAAGGATTCTGTTGCAGGAATTCCTCGACCAATTCCCACAGTTCACGGTCTCTGTAAACGTAAAGTTACGCAGTCTGCAGGAGATTCCCGATCGAACGACAATCTGGGGACATTATATCGGTCAAACCATCCACACAGACCCGACTGGCAGATACGAGGAGGACCTGAAAGGATCAGCCGATACCATGCTGAAGAAATGGATGGCGTTCACTCAGTATGATTGGGACATATACGAGGTCCTAGCCTTCCGTACCCCTCTTGGACAGATTTATGGGTCTCCCTCCGATATCTGGAGAGCGAGAACCGATCTACAGGAGCTAGAGTATGGACTGATCCTTGGTGCAGATAAGAGGGGTTGGAATGCAGCTCCAGGGGGGTTGCCTCAGACTAGTTATTGCACCCCCCCAGATCTATCCAGGCTGCTATCGGAGCTACCAGTACTCGAGGCCCCTTCGCCTCGATCTTTACCGAACGAGAGTTTACCAAATGGGAGCGGATCATGGCAGTTGCCTTCGCAAGCACCGGTCCGCCAGCACTTCCAAGAGAACTACTCGATGGGGCCCGCCATTCTGAATCGCACGGTCAATCAGGCTTCCGATTTTGCCGACGACGCTACTGGAACTTCGAGGCTTCTGCTTGTCGGAAGTAGGATCACTCAACGTGGCAGTAAAAGCGAAGGGGACTGGTGAGTTCGTCCTGGGTCTGTCCAATTCACCTCGTTCGGTTCATGATCTGACATGCGGATGTCTCGTCGTGGAAGGTGGAACGATTCGGGCCCCGCCTGCGTGCTTTGGAGATTGAGCTACGATGCCGTTACCGAGCCTGACGCATCGACCCGTCAGATAGTCGCCAGCTGGGAATACGACCAACGATCGCTTGCCGCTTATGGAGGATTCGTCGATCTCTGGCCTGTACCAGTTCCCGACTACTACCCTTCCGCAGCAGCATATACGCAGGCATGCGGTCTGCTTAGGAATCTCATCGGCGTCATCATCCGCCCTCGAGTGGTCTGCTTCATGAGCCAAGAAGTATGCTCCCTGTTAGATGCCGGTGCCATTGCCGGAGGTGAGGTCAATGTAGAATTCAACAATCCCAGAGCCAAGACGGACTGGGATCAGATCCATGACCTCGAAGCCGGAATCGGTATGGTCGAAAATTCGGGGGCCATGCGAGTCGAGAAGATCGGTGAACACTACTGTGTCGCGGTAACTCAACCCCACCCCGGTTCCTTCGCCTACGATGCATCCATTCAGCACGCCCTCTACCCCCTGTTCATCTGCTGCTCAGCGATCGTCCGTCTGGCAAAGACATATGCGATTCGGTGCTCTAGCTGGGGAGCAAATGAGGCCCAGTCGGTCATCGACCAGGTCAACGATCAACTGGCGAACGGTCTGGCTCGCTACATCGACACTCTCAAAAGCCGAATCTCGTCAATCTTTTCGGTTAAACGATCGATCACTCAGCTGTTGCGTCTGATGACAGTGGAGGAGTTCGATCAACGCTCTGTAAATTCGCAATTGGTCAGAAAGAACTTTGTCGAAGCCGACATCACAGGTACGTCCGCATCGGATGAACGTGTGACTAGCAGATGATAACAAACCATTCTGTAGCGATAGGTGACCCATGGAGCCAAGAGAGGATAGATCAAGTGAATGTGGTACAGGTCCGTTTACGTCAGGCGGAACGAGCGCCTAGTAAATCGCTAACGGTCCGTCTTCGCCTGGACCCCCCGAGTACAGAAGACAATGGTGGATTTGTCTTTTGATGAGCTCTGCTCTGTGCCAAAGGGCAAACACATGCGGATCTCAGTCTACAGTAAAAAGGGCAAGATTGGATCTACTGCTTCAGCTACTGCGATTGAGAAGGCTAGAAATTCTGTTGACATGCTCACCAGAGATCAAAACAGGCGAGACGCTGTTTCTAGCGCCGGATCCTGGCCAAGCTACAGCGGGGACAATCCCACCGCAAGGGAAGCACTGGACTGGGTCTCGTCAGTGCCAGATTCTGCAGCCAAGCGCACCTCGGCGAAAGATCCCGAGTCGCTGCTGTTTTGCCGCTGTCCAGACTGCAATATGATCGGATTAGTAAGGATGAACACTCGTCTCCATTTCTGCCAGGGTGCCAAGGGAGTCTCCCTTGTCGCCTCGGGCAGTAAGGTCGAGTTCTCCAAGGTCGTCATCCCTGCAGTCCTATATTACAGTCCTGGGATTCGCGCACAGATGGATCTCATCCTGGAGCAGAACCCCAAGGTCTACCGAGTCGGGCGCAACAAACGTGGTCAAATCGTCTCGATTATCAAGAAGGAAGAAGCCGAACTCGAGTTCGTGAGTTATCGACAGGTTTCGCAAGGCTTCTATTTTACGTGGGACTGACAATTCCGCTCGGACTAGGGACCTGCTGCTATAGCTTGGGAAGCGTTCCAGATTCGAATCGCTGCGGAAATACAGAAGGGTGGGGACTGGGTCCAAATGATGAATCGAGTGGACTTGGAATTCCAAAAATACATCAAGAAACTATAGCCTTTTCGTGACTTGCGCGGGCAAAACTGCCCCCTCTGTGTGTCTGATACGTGTTGTATCGCTCGACCCCTTATGATACTCATACGCTTTATGTCACAAAAAGGGCCTTTATTGAGGTCGAGTTGCAAGAAGACCTTCTGCTGCTGGACTATTGCCTATTCTGACCGACCGAGCTTCGTCGACGCCTCTCAGCTAGCAAAGGGCGATCCTTGCCAATGTCAAATAGTAGCCTTGGTCTCGACTGCAGCTCATTATCTGAGCTTCGATCAGACTCGTAAACTGACAAGGATGCTATAGTTCAGCCTTTATTCGGCAAGGGGGCGAGGTCATTTTCCTGGAGCGGACATCTTGATCATGGCCAGTCATCAGATGCTGCGGCTAATTCGCTCGTTCGATTGAATTTCGAAGGCTTGCGTGCACAGCACTGACGGCGGTGACTTAGCATTTCATGTGATTGCCAATTGCAACAATCCGAGGAATGAGTGGATGGAGAATTAACGCCGGCCTTTCGAGTGTCTATCCAGAAGGTTCTCAGCTGAACGGGCCCAATAAGGAATGCTGAGGAGGGACCTCAATGAACACTGAGAGCGTGAGCTAGAGAGAGATTGCGATATACTAGTACTAGTGGTTCATATCCTCGGTCACGAAAGACATGTACCGGGTGTGAAAGCTACAACCGCCCGGCGACAACAACCACAGCCCGTACAGGTGAATTGAGCGGAGACTACTAGATCGCTTCGAAATCGGTAGAGTTGACGGGATAAGCCGATGAGAGGGAATGTACAGTAGGACTCGGCGGAACGTACTTGGACTGTTGAATCTAGAACACCCGTTTTCGCTTGATACCTCGGGGGCTGTTCGCGGCGATAGCGGCCTCTTTGACGGTGGTGGATTCCTTGGGGAATTTGTCTTTGTCGATCGGCTTGTTGGGCTGTAAGCAAGATCAAGACTTTCAGGCTGAGTCACGACCGGGATAGAGACGTCAAGATCATAGCGAGGGTGAACTCACAGATTTTAGTTGAGTCTTATCGGCCTTTTTGGCGGTAGAGGGCTTCTTGGTCGAGGGTGAACACATAGATTTTAGTTGAGTCTTATCGGCCTTTATGACGGTAGAGGGCTTCTTGGTGATTAGTTTCTCTTTGTCGACCGGCTTGTCAGACTATAATCAAGATCAAGATTGTCAGGCCGTGACGTAATACGACCAGGTTATTGCCACGACCGTGGCTAGGGGCTTACAGGTTTCAGTTGAAAGGCAAAGCTTAAGAGTTGCTGCTTCTCTGGAGGGGGCTTGCGATCTACCTTGGCCAAGCTTGGACGCAGTTCGATGAAGAAAGCGGGGCAAATGGCAGGCATGGTGTTGATTTATATGTGTTCAAATGGGGTAGTCTGGACAGGTGGTCTGAAGCAGCGACTCAGGAAAAGAATGCAAGTTAAAGCAGCCCTCGCTATCAACGACATCACTTCCAACCGAGGTTGAATCAACCATTCCCTAGCTGCAGGGGATCGGTACTCCGTCTGATCACCCGAAAGATCCGTGATGTCACGGTTCATTGAGGTATATCACTTTGATGAGGTGCGATGGCGATCCACCTTGGAAGATCCTTTGAAACGTTGCAACCTCACCGCAAGCCACCGCCCTAGCGCTAATCTGTGCACCGGTTACGCGCAGGCTGTGCGGGAGATGTTGATCGAAGAGGGTGATTAACCTGCCTTGGGTGCCGGGCCTGACGGAAAGCCCTGTGAGGTCAGACCGGCTAGCGGGTAGAACAACAAAGTTTGGTTCCCGGATCTCGGCCCCCAAAATAAAGTGATCGAACGATTGATCAAATGATACAAAATGGTACTGGAAGCAGTCGGTCGAATACTCTGGAAGCGTCCGCATTGATCGAGCTGATGAAGGTCAAGGACCGAGAGTATGCATCAAAGTACTCATGTGCCATCTGAATTGAACGAGTTTGAATCGAGTGCCAATCCTGGCCGTTTTGAGGGGCAAGTGTTCTACTGCGGGCTTCGATGCAGCATCACCTGTTCGACTATATGAGGCTTTGTCTCCTCGGTAATAGCTCTCGTGAGTGTATGGGAGTTTGACCGTGGCGTCCGGATATCTTTGAGACAATCATGCCGTCTATGGATATCATGTGCCATCTATAATGAAAATGTTATGCTTTCGCTTGCTGTCACCAGGTCTCATCAATCCTCGGGGATTATCCAGCAGAATCAAGTATGTGGACTTCAAGGCCTATCTCGTCTCCTTAACACTCGAGACAAAAGCTAGCACTCAGGTAGGGGCCACTGACCATATCCTGGGTAGGCTAGCTGTCTGTAACATCGAGCCACCTGCTAGATCCCATATGTAATCAGAAAATGCTAACGACAATGTGTTGCACGTGATGATCTGAATGGCACTGGATCGACCTCTCGCCACGATACGATTGGAACCGAAGCGACAACATGGGTCCGCAGAGACAGAGGCATTAGATTCCAGCTATCAAGCGGCCAAGCACCCTAAGTAGAACAGCAGATGCAATGAGGCATCATCCCAAATCGTTTCCTAGCTGATCCTCTTCGCCGTAAAGGGACGAGCTCTGAAGTGGGAATTCTCTCACTCTGCGGTCGAGCGGTCTGCTTGTGGATGAAGATGCGAAAAGAAGGTTTCCTGCGACAGGCATGTCGGACGGAGCGGAGCAATTGATGAAGGTATTGTTGCACGGTATTCATCCTTCATGTAGCTCTTGAAGGATAGTCTGTTTGGACCTGCGCTCGATGCACTTCTATCGACCCACCGAAATGTAAAGACTTGAGACCTGGACCGCGTCCGAGATAACGATCACCTGCCGCGTAAACGATCCCTTTCACCACGAATGAGGCTAGCCTCATTCCCGTAATGAAGGTCTGTGCCGATCTTTACAGAGGAACCACCTCGCCTGACCCGAAGTTACATCCAGTCATTCTCTCTTTGGTATGTACGAGTGACTTTGACTCATGACGCAGAGACTGCGCGTGCGCTCTGCTAGACTGTCCGGTCGCCCGCCGGGATCCACAACGGCTCCCGATGAATTGATCGAATGTGAACCGAATCATCTGTACTTGTACCGCTGCCTCTGGGCTGTGTTCAGTATCGCTTTCGGAAGGGAGATCAGAGGAGAGTGGCCGGTGTCTATGTTGACTCCCCTGTGGCTGGCATGTAGGGTAGAATCCCTCAGGTTTGTAGGATCGATCGACATGGCCATCTCCCATCTTCCAACGTCGATAAAGTCGCCGAGACATGCCGAGAATCCTAAATTCCCTCATATTTCCCCTTTCCTCCTCGCTTCTCTCGCGCGAAAAGGTGAGCAAGAGTGAATGTGAATCAACGGGCAACGCCAACGAACCACTGACTGTCAGTCATCCGGTGTTGAATCCTCTCCAGCGTTGGGTCTAGTTTTACGAGCTCGAGTGTATCAAGGTTGCCGTCACCATCAGGACAGCTTGCATCCGTGTGGGACCGCAAAACGCAGGATCGGCGATCATCCGCATACCTCGCTACTCATATATACATCCTCCTCGTCATAATCTCCTTCCGAGAGGAAACTCGCACGGTCGTACACAAAGGAACTAGGTCCACCGCCTCTGAGCCACAACACTCGCTTTTACGTAGGTCTCATTCGAGGAGTATCTCAATTCACATCACAATTACCGACGACGCTCGTATCGAATCGCTGCTGGTCCGACCGACATACGATTCGGGACAATCGCTCACATATAGGAGTGGACTCGACAGAGGGAGAGAAAAATAATCTTGGGATCCTCCCTCGGAATTTGTCACTGAATGGACGGCTGCCGATCGATTGGGTTGACAAGAGCTTCTTTAGAAAAAACAGCTAGGGGATTCTACTCTGCACTTCAGTATCTGACGCACCTCGGTTCAGGAGATATCAACGGGGAACAGAGCTACTTTCGCGAATCCGCAAGATCGTCATAGGCTGCTGGCGTAGCGATCGTCAACACAAAGGATCGCAACCTGGGGTGATTCGAATCCACGACACTTCCCATCAAATCCGCTGTCCTACCCAGCTATTCCATCTTTCCGAGGACGACTCGACAACCCAACATGTCTTCCCCACAAGGCCCCACCGGGTCTAACCCACCCAACGCACCCACAAACCGACCCACATGGACCACGATCGACGACGACGAGCTCGACCTCCCTACCGGTTCTACCGAGTCGACCACCATGGAGCTCCACGACGGGACGAACGGGGATGAATCTCGTACCGAAGATGTACCAGAAGTAGGGGAGACGAGTAGGATGAGCGATGAGATGGAGGATGCCGTAGGAGGATTGATGCAGATGGCTGGAGGTGCGATTGCGAACGACAATCATGACGAGGACAATGGTACCACGTCTCTTGTCCCGCCTGCTGCTGGAGCTGGGGAAGAGGGAGAAGACGAGCTCAAGGATGACGAGGAAGAACCGATGGTCCCCCAGAAAGCAAGACGAGGTGGAGCTCCCGGTGGAGGTCGATTCAAGAAGAAACCGGTGACGGGGAAGAAACAGGGGAGGAAACCTGCTGGGGGGTCGAAGTTGATCGTCGTGGACGGTGCGATTCTGCCAACGGTGATCACCACCAAGGAACAGGAGAACACGGGCTCGACCGCGATGGTGCCCTCGCCGAGTGGGCCCACGTCGGTGGATATGATGGAGGTGGATGAGATTGCGGACGATGATAACTTGTCCGTCATGGACACGCTCGACGTTCCGGGAACACGAAAACGACGAGGCGGGAAAGCAGGTGGAGCCGCCGGGTCGAGGGGTAGGAAGAAGGCAGGGGACGCCGTGGGAGACTTGGACGACCTCGATACACCTGCTGGATCGGCTCCTGGAACCCCAAGCAAATCGTCGAGGAGGAGAAAGACAGCGGGTCCACCTTCAAACAACGGGGACAGTTCGTTGCAAGGTCCTGGGGGAGTCACCAAGAATCAACCCCAGTATCATGTGATGAAGAAGGAGGATGGGGAGATGTGTGGACGTGCGGATATTCAGGTAGGATGGGCGTTTAGAGGTCGGAACAAGCTGTGAGCTGATGAATTTCGCCTTATCTCGGTTCCCACCAGTTTGACTTTCTCGAAGCCATCTTCACGGACCCCACGAAAGCGTTCACGGTACCTCCTATCCCTGGACACCCTCGTCCCCTTTCTCCCGAAACCAAACTCACTTTTGGCGAACTCTACTGTTACACCCTCTCCGGCTCACCTAGAGCTACCAAATCGAGCAAAGAGGCACTCTTGGGTCTGGAACCGGGTTCGTTACCGGGCAAGAACAAGGCGGGCGGCGCGGGGTCCCAGGCTTCCAAGCGGAAAAAGGATGTCTTGCTCACGGGACTCGATGTGAACAAGGTCGAACCGGCTTCGGCGGTGCCCTCTGTCGCAGGCAGTGTGAGCGGTGCAGCTGCAGACGAAGCTAGCGTGGGAGGTGGTGATGACGGAGAGGACGTGGAAAGTTACGAGGGATTGAAGGAGGGGTTGTCGAAAGTCTGCCTGATGGTGAGTACCGCTCGCTGTTGGTCGACCTGCGAGAATTGGAACTGATTGTGTACCATGTTCCTGCTGCCTTGCTTCTGCAACAGATCAATGTTGGTCGGATAAATACGACATTTGCTTGTGAGTATACCGGTGTTGCGCTTTCGTAACAGGTCGCGGTATTGACTCTTTCCATCCTCTGTCATGCAGTCTACCCTGTACGGTCCTGTTTCGATCATTTGTGGCCGCAAGCACGACTGACGCTTGCTTCCCTCTCAGCTCATGCGCACAATGTTGCGGTCCTATCACTCCATCCCCTCCTTACAAAAGACATTTGCCACTCGCAAGGCTCTACAAGGTCAGCCGCAACTATGCTCGCATGATGCTGAACCGTTAATTGACACCACCGCCCTCAAGACGCCCCACGACTCAAGATCATGCTCAAAGCGGTCCTCCTCGAGAGCGAAGAGACCAAGACCTTGCCCATCGGCCTCACCCAGATCTATGAACAAGTCGAGGCCGGCAAGTGCCCATCGACTAGCATCTGCAACCTCCTCCTCGCCTTCGCTCTGCGACCCGAACCCGCTCACGAAAAATTCTTCGGCGACTACCCAAATTACGTCAACCTGTTGACCCTTTTCACTCCGTTGCCCATCAAATCCTCGGAGCGCTCCAAGGCGTTCTTATTCGTCATCTACCACTACCTCGAGGCACAAGGCTCGCCCAACCCATTCGCTGACGAGGACCGACCGGACACGCTTCCCAAGCTCAATATCATGCCTCAAGAAGATTACGACGCTCTAGGTGAAAACGTCGATAGCGAGGAGGAAGTTCACTTTGGGGTCGAGATGAAAGCGCAACGGCAGCAATGCGTCGCCGAACTCGCTCAGCAAAAGGAAGAAGAGGAACGCGTCAAGGCTGATCCCGACGCTCAGCTCGCTGCAGAATCTCTTGCACGCGAGTCCACCATGTGGCCAAAACCGAAAAAGGCTCGAGGTCCGGCTGCAAATGGCAAGAAGCGCAAGCGACCAAGTGACAATCGGCCAGAACCTTCCGAGTTTCTCCTCACGCACGAGACACTGGAGCGGGACGTCGATCTGGGCGATACAGCTAGTGCGTATATGTTTGGGCGACGAGACCGGTTGGTGCAAGGCTAACTTGAGGCTTTGCCTTGAACAGGCCACGATGGGTCGAGAATGGACCGTCCATACTCTGAGGCACAGGACGCCAAATACCCTCCGCGATACACGCCCTCGTCGCTGGACGACGATTGGGCGATCGGGGTCGAGACGCTTGGATTAGACGATGCGACCGTACAAGGTCTGATCAGTCAGGTCAACCGAGAAGCATATCATTGGACCTCGGCGGCTCCGGGTGAGTTGGACGCATCGCAATCGAGTGTGATAGGTCTTGGCTTATTCTGTATCGCCCTACGCAGCACCGGAAAGACTAGAACCCTGGACCTATGTATCGCCAGATCGTGAGTCGAGTCGCAGAGGATACGCCAAGTCTGCAAATATCCTGACTGTACCACTTTTCTCGCAACCCAGGCCACCATCATGTCGACTACAATTCCCCGTCACGTCAAATCTCCAGCGAGAGACAGCCACCACCAGTATACGCAGAGTCGCACCTCACACCGCCTCAGCAACCACCAAAGACGCATTCATTGTCATCCCTGCTCAATTAGGTCGCTCGCAGCACGTCCTATCGAAAGCCCACTCAGCATCGGCGCGTCCGCAAGAGGCATGTTTCGTAATCGCATTTGTTCAATCAGTTGTATCCGAATCATCGCACAATAAACGTTTCCCTTGGCGTAATACACGATCTTATATGTGCTCTGTGTTGCATGGAAGGCAGTGTCAGCTTCGGTTACGCCGACTTGAGCCGCGGTACATCCAGGTCGGGTTCCGTTCGTGTGCATGACGAATTTTGGTCAACGGGGACTTGACCATAGCGCGCGAACCACTTGAACAGCGTTCTCTGTCGGTGTTGTACGAGTTCATTCTGCCTGCTTACCTGGCCCCGAGTCCAGGACATTTGATCCAGACAATCATTGGCATCATCCGAAGAGCCTTGAATATATCTCGCCTCTCCATCAGCAATCACTATGCAAAAGTCTACCTGTCTCATCCCAACAATGACTTCGGTCGTACGACGCCAGCTTCCATGTTCTAGCAAAAACCTTGTCAGGTCTCGGTTGCCGATACACATTCCCTATCGCCATTTCGCATCACAGACACAGCAGGATCCACCCTTTACCGGTTCGTCGAAGGAGGCTTCCGAGCTGAGGGACCGATTGGAGCGGCAATCCAAGACTGCACCTGGTGCGAATGCAAATGCCAAATTCGGACCGGAAAGATTGGGACCATTCCCGATGGGAGGGGGTCGGGTAGCGAGCAAGAAGTGGGCACCGTGGAAGGAGCTTGATATTGGTGGGAAGGGTGAGTGACTATGCCTCTGCGATTCTGGAACCTTGGTTGACCCTTTGCGATATAGTCGTCCGTACGACCGCCCAGACTGGTAATCTGACCGTCAGTCGACAGCTCGAGAAGAACTTCTCGGTATTGTTGCCCCTAGCTGATATCAAATGCTGAACAGGTGGTAGTGCTCGGTGGAGCACTGTTCGTCTTGCTAGCCTATTCACTCAGTACCGAGCTCTTTTCGCGGAATAGCCCAACGGTTTTGCTGAACGAAGCCATCGACCTGATCGAGGATAGCGAGATTGTCAGTTCAATATCGGCTATCAGGTTCCACATCACAAGCTGTCACTAACGCCGCTTCCTG
>Ga0308160_10004166_pt1 | contig 15637 bp, 17 predicted proteins | sample PhyFR1_FD_201036 | JGI IMG/M metagenome (GOLD analysis project Ga0308160, IMG submission 201036) | Phyllosphere microbial communities from UC Gill Tract Community Farm, Albany, California, United States - DLSLF.R1 | ecosystem: Host-associated > Plants > Phyllosphere > Unclassified | place: USA...
TCCAGCGTGCGCAGGTATTCCCCGTAGCTGGTCTCCCCGTCCCACGGCTTGCCGAGCGCTCCGGTCTGCCGGCGGAAGTGGCGCAGGGAGCGTTCGTCCGGCGCGGGCATCGTCCGCAGGATGCCCACCTTGCCCTCAAGCATCAAGCCCGCGGCGGCCATTCCGGTCATCAGCGAGATCTGCGCGTTCCAGTCCTCCACCGGCAGCGGGGGAGCCGCGACGATCCGGTAGCCGCCGTCGGGGAGCTGTTCGATTTCCTGGTCCGGCATGTTCAGGCTCGCTCCGCCACGCTGCCGCTCGAGCTCCACCCGCTTGCCGCCGACCTCCTTCAGCAGTTCCAGGACGGGGGCCGCCGTACCGGCGTCGAGGTCCGCCTGCACCCCGGCGTAGCTGAGCTTGGCGCGGCTGATGACGCGGGCTCGGCGCACCAGGACCGAGGACACCTCGGCGGCGGCGTCGAGCTCGAACTCCCAGACGAAGGCCGCGCAGAGCTGGCCGGCCAGGAGGCTGCCTGCGGCCTCGCTGATGACCTCGGGGTGCAGCGGAATGCGGCCCTCGGGCGTGTAAAACGTCTGCCCGCGGCGGCGCGTCTCGGCGTCGAGCGGGCCGCCGGGGGCCACGAAGGACGGGACATCGGCGATCGCGTAGAAAACCTTGTATCCGTCCCCGGAGCGGTCAATGAAGAGTGCCTGGTCCAGGTCCGTGGACGACGCCGGGTCGATCGTCACGAACTCCACGTGCGTCAGGTCCAGGCCGGGGAGTTCGTGCCCGGCCACCGCCGCCTCGGCGTCGCGCAGCGCCTCATCGGGGAACGGCCCGGGCAGTTCCAGGAGGGTGCGCAGGGCCTTCAGCGCCTTGGCTAGCTGGTTTTGCTGCTGGCGGACGCTCGGCGTCAGGCGATGGTGAGACACGAAAGTCAGGGTAGCCCGAAATCCGCCGCTAGTCTTGAACGATGAGCACCCCGACGCCGGATTCCGCCCGCGATCACCGCTTTCTCACGGACCTGCTCGGCGTGATGGCCTACAGCGAACTCTCCGCCTTTGAACGGCTTTCCTCCGACGCCCGCTATGCGCCCACCCTCCGGGACCGGGCCGTGCTGGGCCGGCTGGCGGTGCGGGAGTTCGAGCACTATGAACTGGTGTGCGCCCGGCTGCAGGAGATGGGCGAGGACGTGGAGGGCGCCATGGTGCCGTTCCAGCGCTCGGTTGACCACTTCCATGAGCGGACGCGGCCAGCCGACTGGTTCGAGTCGCTGATGAAGGCGTACGTCATCGACACCGTCTCCGCCGACTTCTACCGCTCCCTGATTCCGCGGCTGGATCCCACCACCGCGGCCCTCGTGGAGCAGGTCCAGGCCTCCGAGGAGGCCACGGGGGTGCTGCGCGAACGGCTCAAACAGGCCCTGGCCGACGATCCACGGCTGGCCTCCCGGCTGGCGCTGTGGGCCCGGCGGCTCCTCGGCGAGGCGCTGACCCAGGCGCAGCGGGTCGCGTCCGACCACGCCTTCCTTGGAGTCCAGGGTTCGGAAGCAGCAGGCACAGGGGCAGCGGGCAACGGGGCGACGGGCAATGACGCGCAGGCAGGCCCGGATCCGGTCCGGGCGCTGCTGAGCTCGCTGGCCACGGCACACTCGCGCCGGATGACCCTGCTGGGCCTCGCCGGGTAGAGAGCCTTCACCCGCCCGGGGCAACCGGCAGGGCTTACGCCCGGGCGTCGAGGGCGGCGAGCAGCGCCTGCGCCGCAGCAGCGGGGTCGTCGGCCTCGGTGATCGCCCGGACCACCACGATCCGCCGGGCCCCGGCGTCGAGGACCTGCTCCACGTTCGTCAGGTCGATGCCGCCGATTGCGAACCACGGGACGACGCCGGCCACCTTGCCGCCGTCGCCCGCGGCCTCGGCGCGCTCAATCGCGTCGGCGGCGTAGCGGACCAGGTCCAGGCCAACGGCGGCACGGCCGGGCTTGGTGGGCGTCGCCCAGACCGGGCCCACGCAGAAGTAGTCCAGCCCGCTCCGGCCCGGCGCGGCGGCAATGGCGGCGTCCACCTGCTCCGGGGAGTGGGTGGACAGGCCGATCACGGTGTCCTTGCCGACGAAGTCCCGGGCCGCACCGAACGGAATGTCCTTCTGCCCGATATGGAACACCGGGGCGCCGGCCAACGAGGCCAGGTCCGCCCGGTCGTTGACCGCCCAGAGCCGGCCGTGGCGCGCTGCGACCGTGTGCAGGACCTCCAGGAGTTCGAGTTCCTCCGCGGCTTCGATGGTCTTGTCCCGGAGCTGGATGATGTCCACGCCCCCGGTAAACGCGGCGTCGACGAAGGTTTCAAAGTCTCCGCGGTCCTTGCGGGCATCGGTGCAGAGGTACAAACGGGCGGTGCTGTGGACATCCTGGCTCATGCCCCAAGCGTAGTTCCTCTAAACTGGGCGCATACCGCGGGAGCCCCGCACGCCGTCGACGGCGCAGGGCTGAGAGGGCGTCAGAGCCGACCGCTTGACCTGATCCGGCTAGTACCGGCGTAGGGAAGGAAGCCATGAACACCACCCCCGGCCCTGAGGCCCGGCCCGACGGCCCCCTCGACGCAGTCGTGATTGGCGGGGGCGTGATCGGCCACGGCATCGCCTGGGAACTCCGGCGCTCCGGGCGGACCGTGGCGCTGGTCGACGACGCCCCCGGGGACGGGGCCAGCTGGGCCGCGGCCGGCATGCTGGCCCCCGTCAGCGAACTCCACTACCAGGAGGAGGGGCTCCTGCCCCTGATGCTGGAGTCCTCCCGGCTCTGGCCCGCCTTCGCCGGCAGCCTCGCGGACGACGGCGACGGGGGAGCGGGCACCGGCTACCTGACGACGCCGACCCTCGCCGTGGGTGCCGACGCCGCGGACCGCCAGGCGCTCGCGGATCTGCGCGCCCTCCAATTGGCCTCCGGCCTGTCCGTCGAACCCCTCACCGTGCGGGAGGCCCGCCGCCGCGAACCGCTGCTCAGCCCGGCGATCTCCTGCGCCTTCGAGATCACCGCCGACCACCAGGTGGACCCGCGCCGCCTGATCACCCGGATCAGAGCCCTGCTGGCCGCCGACACCGGATTCCGGGCCGTGCCGGAACGCGCCGAGGGCCTGATCCAGGCCGACGGCCGGGTCGCCGGCGTCCGGCTCAGCGGGGGAGGGGAGGTCCGCGCGGCCGAAACCATCGTGGCCAACGGACTGGGCGCCGGCGCCCTACAGGACCTCCCGGCCGGGCTCACCCTGCCGCTGCGGCCGGTCCATGGTGATATCCTCCGGCTCCGGGTGCCCGAGCGGCTGCGTCCGCTGCTGAGTTCCACGGTCCGCGGGCTGGTCCGCGGCATCCCGGTCTACATCGTTCCGCGCGGGGACGGCACCGTGGTGGTGGGCGCCACCCAGCGCGAGGACCAGGCCCTTGACCGGGCGGTCTCCGCCGGCGGGGTCTACCAGTTGCTGCGCGACGCCCAGCAACTGGTCCCGGCCATGGCCGAGCTGGAACTTGTCGAGGCCACGGCCCGGGCCCGCCCCGGCACCCCCGACAACGCCCCGCTGCTGGGACGCGTCCGTACCCCTGGCGGCGGCCACGTCCCGGGCCTGGTGATTGCCACCGGCTTCTTCCGGCACGGGGTGCTGCTGACCCCGGCGGCCGCGGCCATCTGCCGGGAGCTGCTGGACGGCACCCCGGACCCGCGCTGGGACGGGTTCCTCCCGGACCGCTTCGACCGCCCGCACGCCGACACTGAGCACCACCAGGCGCCCAGCCCTACCAATGCTCTCCGCCCCGCGACCCACAGGACAACAGCATGAACATCACCCTCAACGGGAAGCCGCACGCGCTCCCGGACAACGCCACGGTCGGCGCCCTCGTCAGCGGCGTCACCGGACGGCCCTTGGCGGACAACGGCCAGGCCACGGACGGACGCAAACTCGGCGTCGCCGTCGCACGCAACGCCGAGGTCGTGCCCCGCAGCCGGTGGCACGCCACGGAACTCATCGAGGGCGACGACGTCGAACTCGTCACGGCGGTTCAGGGAGGATGAACGGCATGAACGAAGTAGACACCGCACAGGAGCCTGCAGTGAAGGCGGCGGCGCACCGCGACCCGGTAACCTTCGACGGCGTGGAGCTGGGCTCCCGGCTGATCATGGGCACCGGCGGCGCGCCCAGCCTCGACGGCCTCGGCGCCGCATTGGAAGCCTCCGGCACGGAGCTGACCACCGTGGCGATGCGCCGCTACTCCCCGGCGGAGAGCGGATCGCTGTTCCAGCTGCTGGCCGACCGCAACATCCGGGTGCTGCCCAACACCGCAGGGTGCTTCACCGCCCGCGACGCGGTGCTCACCGCCGAACTGGCCCGCGAGGCGCTGGAAACGGACTGGGTGAAGCTCGAGGTGATCGCCGACGAGCAGACGCTGCTTCCGGACGCTCTGGAACTGGCCGACGCCACCGAACAGCTGGTGGCGCGCGGGTTCAAGGTCTTCGCCTACACGAACGACGATCCGGTCCTGGCGCTGCGCCTGGAGCACCTCGGCGCCACGGCCGTCATGCCGCTGGGCGCGCCGATCGGCACCGGCCTGGGCATCCTGAACCCGCACAACATCGAACTGATCGTCTCCCGGGCCTCGGTGCCCGTGGTCCTCGACGCCGGCATCGGCACGGCCTCGGATGCGGCGCTGGCCATGGAGCTGGGTTGCGATGCCGTGCTGCTGGCCACCGCGGTGACCCGGGCACAGAACCCGGTGCTGATGGGGGAGGCGTTCAGGCACGCCGTCGCCGCAGGCCGCCTGGCCCGGCTGGCCGGCCGCATCCCGCGCCGCGAGCACGCGCTGGCCTCATCCGGCATGGAGGGCCGCGCCGAGTTCCTTTAGGCAGCGTACGCAGGAAAGAGTTATTGGTGTGGTGGGGACCCATCCGTGGGGCGGGTGTTACCGAAGTACTCCTGACAGACCAAGCCGGTCCCGCCGGGTTTGATCGGGCCGTGAGAGCGGTCCGGGGGCCGTGTTTTCCCCATTCGTCCTAAGGAGTAGTTCTATGCGTACGTCCATGAAGTCTTTCCTCGGTGTTGCCGCCGCCGGTTCGCTGATGTTCTCCCTGGCTGCCTGCAGCCCGTCCAACACCGCCTCGAGCAGCCCGTCGTCCTCGGCGTCGTCGTCCTCTTCGGCTTCCGCTGCGCCGAAGCCGTTGGCGTCGATCCCGGCCCTGACCGGTGTGTCGACCGCGGTCAAGCTTGATGCTTCCTTCGCCAAGGCCCTGGAGACGTTGAAGCTGACCCCGGGCACGGTGGGCACGGCCCAGCTGACCGATGGTTCGCTGGTGTTCCCGATCACCGGTGGCAAGGTTGATTACTACGACCCGGCCAAGGACTACCGTCCCTATGTCCAGGGCCTGATCAGCCACGCCGGTTCCGGTTTCTCCCTGACGGCCGGTGATACGAAGGTCGAGCTGACCAACTTCACGATCGATCCGGGCACCTCCAAGCTCTACGGTGATGTTTCGGTCAACGGTGAGAGCGCCGCGAAGCAGGCCTACATCTTCAACCTGGACGGTTCGACCCTGAAGCCCCTGCAGACCTCCGGCGATACGGCCGTTCTGGAAGGGACCCGGGTCCTGATCTCCGACACGGCCGCGGGCCTGCTGAACAAGACCTTCAAGACCGACGCTGTGAAGGCCGATATGCTCGTCGGCATCGCGAAGATCACCGTCAACACCAAGTAACACCCACCGGCTACCACCGGCGAAAGATACCGAAGGCCACGGACCCAAGCGGTCCGTGGCCTTCGGTCCAGGCAAAGCGGTCTTCGACAGCACAGAACGGTGAAGTGAACCAGAGATGCACAAACGTGACGGGCGTCAGCTCACCGAATGGCTGGCTGCGAAGTTCGCTTCGCCAACCCGGAGTACGCGGTTGACCGTCGTGGTGGGCCGTTGGCTTGGGATCGCTTTTACCGTCTGCTTTCTCACCGGCCTCTTCAGCCATGGTTTGCAGAATCCGCCGGCGTGGATGGTTTTCCCGACCCGGCCTGTGTGGATCTACCAGCTCAGCCAGGGAATCCACGTTACGGCAGGCATTGCATCGATCCCGTTGCTGCTGGCAAAACTCTGGTCGGTCTATCCGGAACTGCTTTCCTGGCCGCCGATCAAGTCCGTGGCGCACGGCCTTGAACGGGCCTCCATCGCTCTCTTTGTAGGCTCGTCCCTGTTGCAAGTGACGACAGGCTTGATCAACACCTACAAGTGGTATCCGTGGCCCTTCCCGTTCCGGGAGACCCACTACTGGCTGGCCTGGGTGATTTGGGGTTCCTTGCTCCTCCATATCGCGATCAAGCTCCCTGCGATCAGCGCGCACTGGAGCCGGCGAACCCGCGGGTCCGCCCTGGCGAATCCCGACGCAACCGGCACAACCGACGCGGCGGAGGTCGAGGTGGGGACCGGAGGCCCCGGCCCCGGCCGCTGGTCCCGACGGGCCTTGCTCACGGCCGTCACGGCCGCCACCGGTGCCGTGGTCGTGACGACGGCGGGGCAATCATTCGCTTGGCTGGCGCCGCTGAACCTGTTTGCTCCTCGGAGAATGGGTACCGGTCCGCAGGGGGTTCCCGTCAACCGCACCGCAGCCGATGCCAACGTTGCCGACGCCGCGATGTCGCCCGCATGGGCACTTCTCGTGAGTTCCGGCTCGGTGGACCGATCGTTCACACTGGAGCAGTTGAAGGCGATGCCCCAATACAGCCATGAGCTGCCGATCGCCTGCGTCGAAGGATGGAGCCAGCTGGCCACCTGGCGGGGGGTGCGGGTCCGCGACCTCCTGGCAACTGTCGGCGCTTCCCCGGAATCGGACCTCCGCGTGACCAGCCTCGAACCCGAGGGGGCCTATCGCATCATGAGTATGCCGGCGGAATATGCCAGGGACGATCAGACGCTGGTGGCCCTCGAACTCAACGGTAGGGTGCTCGACCTGGATCACGGCTACCCGGCGCGCATCATTGCGCCCGGCCGCCCCGGTGTCTTACAAACCAAATGGCTGCAAAGTGTGGAGGTGCTGTGAGCGAGCGTAAGTCCCGTAGAACCATTCGGCTGGGGCTGGGTGCCGCCGGGCTGGCCATCCTGGGGTACGGGCTCGCGGGTTTGCCCAGCCAGCTCGGGCCGGCGCAGCTCCTGGGCCTGGTGACCTGGATGGCCGTCGCCATCCTCCTGCACGACGGCGTCCTGGTGCCACTGTCCACCGCCGCCGGATTCGGGCTGACCCGGGCCGGGTCGAAGCTGCAGCCGGCCTCGGCGGCGGTGTTGCGCGGGGCGCTGCTCACCGGTGCGCTGGTGACGCTGCTGGCGCTGCTGCTGCTGAAGGCCCAGTCCGTGGCGCGCAAGAGTACCGTCCTGGAATCTGATTACGCTACGAACCTGGCGTGGTTCTGGGCTGTCCTGGCAGTAGTCGCGGTCGTCGCCGTGGTGCTTTTGGAACGCCGGGGACGCCGGGGCAGGAGCCGGCGTCCCCGGTAGCCGGTTATCCGGGTTCTCCGCGCAGCGGGGCCAGGGCGAACTCCCGCATGCCCTCTTCAAAGGACACGGTGGGCGCCCAGCCCAGTTCGCTTTTGATCCGCTCCGAGGAAGCGGTGATGTGCCTGACGTCCCCGAGCCGGTACTCGCCGGTGACCACAGGGGCCGGCCCGGCGCTGTAAGCACTCAGTGCCGCTGCCACGTCGCCGATCGTCCGGACCTCATCCGCTCCCACGTTGTAGGCGCGGAACGGCGGCCTGTCGTCTGCGGCCAGGGCCTCTACTGCGGCGATGTTTGCCGAGGCGACGTCCCGGACGTGGATGAAGCTGCGACGCTGGCCGCCATCCTCGAACACGCGCGGGGCTTCGCTTCGGGCCAACGCCGACCGAAACAAGGATGCCACGCCCGCATAGGGGGTGTCTTTGGGCATTTTCGGGCCGTAGACATTGTGATAACGGAGGGCGATAGCCGAACCGCCGGTACTGCGGGCCCATGAAGAGGCAAGGTGCTCCTGACTCAGTTTCGACGCCGCGTATACGTTCCGGGGGTCCAGCGCCGCCTCTTCCGTGACCATCGCCGGAACCAGCACCGAGCCGCTGTCCGGGTCTCGAGGGTCGTAGACACCGTTGCGCAAATCGGCTTCCGAGCGGGGCCCGGGCCGGACCGGCTGCCCCGTCCGGGGATCCGCGTAGGCGCCTTCGCCGTAGACGACCATGGAAGACGCCAGTACCAACCGGCCAACGCCGTGACGTTCCATCGCGGCCAGCAAAACGGCCGTGGCGTAGTCGTTGTTGTGGATGTAGTCCGGCGCGTCCGCGAAGCTGACGCCGAGGCCTACCTTCGCGCTTTGATGGCAGACAAAGTCAACGCCGTCGAGGGCTGCATCGACCGTACCCGGCTCGGTGACGTCCCCGACCATCAGGTCCACCCCCGGCATGATGGCAGGGCGGACGGGATGAAGATCGGGCGCCATGGAGTCCAGGATCCTGACGCCCCAGCCCTTGGCGAGTGCGGATTCGACAATGTGCGAGCCGATGAAGCCCGCACCGCCGGTGATGAGGATTTTCATCGGGCATCCACCAGGTCCCGGCTGGTAGGCAGGGCCATGATCCTGCGTACCGCCTCCGGATCCATGAGCGGACGGGCCTGGTAGTCCGGACCGATGGCCGCCACGGCGGCTTCGAGAACGGCCAGCACGTTGGGCTGGGCGTTCCGCAGCCGGGCAAAAACGGCTTCGGCGGTCACCGGATCGGAGCCGTCGTGTCCGGTGTCCGAGTCGGTGATGAAGGCGAGATTGGCAAAACCCATGTTGAGTTCGGCGGCCAGCAACGGCTCGGGGTACTGGGTCATGCTGATGATGTCGGCACCCCCGGCGGCATACCAACGGGACTCGGCCTTCGTCGAAAACCGCGGCCCGTTGATCACCACGACCGTTGCGGTCGGGGCGAAGCGAAGGTTGTTGTCCTCAAGGGCGGCGGCGAGGTGCGAACGCAGGGTGGGGCAGAAGGGCTCCGCCGCCGGCAGGTGCTGGACGCCGGCGGCCGGGACCCCCTCGACCACGGTTCCATCGAAGAAGGTGTCCGCACGTCCCCACGTCCGGTCGATGATTTGGTCGGTGACCGCGAAGGTGTCGGGTCCGTAACCTGACCGGAGGCCGCCGACGGCCGAGGACGAGAGGACCGCCTCCACACCGAGGCTCCTGAGAGCCCAGATGTTGGCCCGGTAGTTAATGCGTTGCGGCGGCACCGAGTGCTTCCCGCCGTGCCTGGGGAGGAAGGCGACCCGCCGGCCGGCAACATCCGCCAGTGTGACGGGGGCGGACGGTGACCCGTACGGGGTGCTGACCTCGACCTCGTCGATGACGTTTGCGGCCGGGAGCTGGTACGTCCCGGATCCTCCGATGATGCCGATGCGCGCCTGCGCCGTTGCGTTGGTTGGTGTTTCCATGGTCAGTCCTGTCGTGTCGTCGGATCGGTAATGATTGTCGGGGTGCCAACGGCGGCCCGGCCCCCGCAGGGACCAGGCCCGGCGGCGAGGCCGGCGAGAGCGGCAAGGCGTTGCCGGCGACTCCGACGCCACCGGGCGCCGGCCACGAGGGCGCCGGCGGCGAGCACAAGAGCGGTCTGGTGCAGCGGAAGACTGAAAGGGTCCTTGAGCGGAACCATGTAGATGAAGTCGAGGGCGAGGACGACGGCGATGTACTCCCAGCGGCGGCTCAAAACGACGAAAGGCAGGAGCATCAGCGCGTACCAGGGGTAGTTCGGGCTGACGATCAGCAGGGTGAGTCCGATCATGACGGTCTGCTGCTCCCAGACATTGTCCGGATGGGTACGGCGGAGCACCCAGACCGCCACGACTGCCAGGGCAACGGCGCTCAGTACGGGGGGCCACGCGCCGGCGGACACAAGCTGCGCGAGGCCGAACCTGGTGCCGCCGCTCTGGCTGTAGCCCTCTTCCTTGAGATAGCCCGGGAGGAACCCCAGCACTCCTGCGCCGGCAACAGCCAGGTACGGCACATAAAGCAGTACGAAGGAGGCCAGCGCGGCGGCGATGAACCGGACCGGGCGCCGGAACAGCAGCGCGGGGGCGGCGATGACCGGAATGAGTTTTGTGGCGACGGCGGCGCCGAAGGCGAGGCCGGAGCGCAGGGGCTTGCCGCGCGTCAGCAGCATGCCGCTGACCAGGATCAACGCCGCACCGAGAAGGTCCACGTGCGCGTTGTTCACGGCTTCAAGCTGCACGAAGGGGCTCCATGCCCAGACGGCGGCAATGTGTGGGGGCAGGCTGCGGCGTGCCAGAGCCGCCAGCAAAAGGAGCGTGACGCCGATGCTCATGAGCAGGCCGGCCAGCTGGAACGGGAGGTAGCCAACCGAGTCGGGGACGGGCAGCCGAACCGCAGCGAAGTAGATTTCGGCCGTTGGCGGGTAGATCGTGGGCACGTGCGGCCGGTTGATGGCCGTGCACAAGGGGCTGCCGGAGGGGTAGCCAACGGCAGGAACCGAGTCTGTTTGAAAGAGGTCTTTGGCGCACGCCGGCCTGCCAGCCTCGTCGAGGCTCCCCGGCGCGAAGAGCCAATCCGGCCGCAGCCCGGCAATGGTCTCGTCGACGGGCACATACGAGTACGGGGAGAAGCCGGCCTTTTGAACTATCCCGTCCCAGGCATACCTGGCGGAATCATTGCTGGTTCGTGGTGGTGCGCCAACCGCTACCACGCCGAGCAACACCGTACCGGCGACCAGGATGGCGGCCAGCCGGCGGGGTGGTACCCGTCGCAGGGCAACCGCCGCCCACGCGACGGCTCCCCAGGAGAGAAGAGTTCCAACGATCGGTGCCGATTGGAACGGGTTCTGAGGAAGCACCATCCACCACAGCAGACCCGCCAGCACGATGAGGGGGGCCGTCACCGCGGCGAGCGTCCCGAGCCTTGAGCCGGGTGCTGCCGCGGGAGGTACCGAGGGGAGCGACGCTGCCCTCACGCCGCCGCCCTGTACGGCCACGCGGTGGGGGACAGCCGGCAGAAAACGCGGTCCTGGACCCGATGGACTGATGCTACGGTCCATCCGCTGCGCAGCGCCCGGGCTTCGATTCCTCCAGTGCCGGTCCGGGCCCAACGGAACGGCGCACTACGGTTACCCGCCGAGTCTTCCAGGACGGCGGTGTAGACGGTGTCCAGCTCGTCGTCGGCGTCCACCTCCACCAGAAGCGTCCCATGTGGCGCAATGAGGTGGCGGCAGCGACGAAGCAGGGCCGTGATGCCTCCGCCGATGCCAATGTTCCCGTCGAACAGGATCACCGACTGCCACTGTCCAGTGTGCGGAACGGGATCGAAAATTGACTGCTCGAGCACCCGGGCGCCGCGGGACCGCGCGCGACTGACCGCCTCGGCGCTGGTATCGATTCCCCAGGCGGTGAGTCCCAGATTGTGTGCGGCGGACAAGAGCCTGCCCGGGCCGCAGCCGACGTCCAGAAGCGGCCCGTCGAGGTCTTTGAGTAATGACAGCTCGGCCGGGCTTGCATCCGCGCACCAACCCCGGACGTCGAAATCGACAGCGTCGGCGCTCTGCTCCGTGTCCGGGCGCAGGGTCAGGGTTCCGGCGCCCTTCGCCAGCGCCAGTGCATAGGGTTCCGTGAGGCCCTGACCGAAGTGCGTGCCCGGTGCGACGGGCACGGCAGTCACAGTCCGGCCCCCGTGAGAGCCGACGGAAAGCGCGGATTCTCCGCCTCGGCCCGAACGGCGGCGGCGAACGGGGTGCCTGGAATCAACGATGCGATGCCGACGGCGTCGTCGAAGTAGTCCATATCCGTGAGCTCGGTCAGCGTTCCCACGCTGAGCCCTGCCGCCAACAATCGTTCCAGCTGAAGCTGCCCGGTCGATTTCGTTGACATCGGTACACCGCGGACCAGGTGCCCGCTCGGCTGCCGGAGGGCAAGCGCCCAGAATCCGCCGTCCGCAGCGGGCCCGATCCAGGCGTCGTGACCGTAAGTTTCGGAACGCCAGTCTGCGAGAAGCGGGGCCAGATGGTGTGCGGAAAATTGCGGCGTATCCATGCCGACAAGGAGCATTGGGCCGGTGACGGCGTCGAAGATGGCTGCGAGCCGTTCGTCCAGCCCCCCATCTGCCTGCGGGACGACGGTGAACCCCTCCGCGTCGTGTGCCGTGGGCGTCCCGTCCATCACTAGCCAGCGGCTCTGCGCAGGGAGTGCCCGGGCTGTGTTCAAGGTCTGGGTGAGGCTAAGCTGCGCCAGGGCGGCCGCAGCCTCGGGGCTCAGCGGCGGGCTGAGACGCGTCTTAACCCGGCCCGGCAGGCACTCTTTGGCGATGACCACCACGGTAAGGTCCATATTCTTGCTCATAGGCGTCATTCGCTGCCGCCCGCACTTCGGACCGGTCCCCTAGGGGATGCGGCCGCGGCGGACTTCAGCTGTGCCGACATATCCCGCACGGCCGTTATGGTGCCGCGGAGGGTGCCGGTGACCTTGGATTTGCCGGTGCGGGGGGCGTACGGGACCGGCAGTTCCGCAATCTTCCACCGGCGCAGATGTGCCTTCAGGAACATTTCGAGGGGGTAGCCGCTTCGGCGGTCCTCCAGCCCGAGGGCCAGGAGGTCTGTCCTGCGGGCTGCCCGCATGGGGCCCAGGTCGGTCACCGACTCCCCGGTGAGGCTGCGCAGGCGCCAGGCCAGGACGATGTTGGCGATCCTGGCATGCAGAGGCCAGGAGCCCCGCTGAGGCTGCCGGCTGCCCAGCACCAGGTCTGCCGTGCCGTCCGTCACCCGCTCCACGAGCCCCGGCAACTGGCCCGGGTCCAGCGAACCATCGCAATCGCAAAACGCCACCACATCGGCCGTGGCCGCGAGGAGTCCGGCGTGCGCCGCGGCGCCGAACCCGCGCCGTCCCTCATGGACGACCAGGGCGCCGAGGCTCGCGGCGATCTCGGGCGAACCGTCCGTGGACCCGTTGTCCACCACGATGGCCCGGTACCCCTCCGGGATGCGGGACAGCACCCAGGGGAGGGCGCCAGACTCGTTCAGGCACGGGAGGACTACATCCACCATGGCTCCGGTCATTGGAAACAGCCTTTCAGGGCTTGGTCTGGAGCGCTTCGCGTGGAAACTCCAACGGTATCTGGACGGAAGAGGGCCACGGACCGCCGAGGGCGGTCCGTGGCCTTTCCCGCCGGTGCAGACCATACATCCGGCAGGTAATGGGTGGGTGTTACTTGGTGTTGACGGTGATCTTCGCGATGCCGACGAGCATATCGGCCTTCACAGCGTCGGTCTTGAAGGTCTTGTTCAGCAGGCCCGCGGCCGTGTCGGAGATCAGGACCCGGGTCCCTTCCAGAACGGCCGTATCGCCGGAGGTCTGCAGGGGCTTCAGGGTCGAACCGTCCAGGTTGAAGATGTAGGCCTGCTTCGCGGCGCTCTCACCGTTGACCGAAACATCACCGTAGAGCTTGGAGGTGCCCGGATCGATCGTGAAGTTGGTCAGCTCGACCTTCGTATCACCGGCCGTCAGGGAGAAACCGGAACCGGCGTGGCTGATCAGGCCCTGGACATAGGGACGGTAGTCCTTGGCCGGGTCGTAGTAATCAACCTTGCCACCGGTGATCGGGAACACCAGCGAACCATCGGTCAGCTGGGCCGTGCCCACCGTGCCCGGGGTCAGCTTCAACGTCTCCAGGGCCTTGGCGAAGGAAGCATCAAGCTTGACCGCGGTCGACACACCGGTCAGGGCCGGGATCGACGCCAACGGCTTCGGCGCAGCGGAAGCCGAAGAGGACGACGACGCCGAGGACGACGGGCTGCTCGAGGCGGTGTTGGACGGGCTGCAGGCAGCCAGGGAGAACATCAGCGAACCGGCGGCGGCAACACCGAGGAAAGATTTCATGGACGTACGCATAGAACTACTCCTTAGGACGAATGGGGAAAACACGGCCCCCGGACCGCTCTGACGGTCCGATCAAACCCGGCGGGACCGGCTTGGTCTGTCAGGAGTACTTCGGTAACACCCGCCCCACGGATGGGTCCCCACCACACCAATAACTCTTTCCTGCGTACGCTGGGCCTATGCAGATGCGTTTAGAGGTAGTCCAGGTTCCGGTGGCCGACGTCGATGCGGCCAAGGAGTTCTATTCCGGACGGCTGGGGTTCGTGCTGGACCACGACGTCGAACACATCCCGGGGATGCGGGTGGTCCAGCTGACCCCGCCCGGCTCCGCGGCGTCGATTGTGATCGGGACGGGCATGACCGGCATGAAGCCCGGCAGCCTGGAGGGGCTGCAACTGGTCACCCCGGACCTGGCCGCGACGCGCGCGGAACTGGTGGGCCGCGGGGCGGAGGTCAGCGCCATCGAAGACATGGGCGGCGTCCTGTTCGCCCACGTCAGCGACCCGGACGGCAACCGCTGGGTGCTGCAGCAGGCGCTGTAGGGGCCTAGGAGCGCAGGATGGCGTTCAGCCGATCCGTGTCCTGGGCGGTACGGGACCGACCCAGGAGCACGACGGCGGCAACCGCGGCGGCCGCGGCGAGCAGCAGCGGCAGGATCCACGGCATCCAGGTCAGGCCCGGCTGGTAGCCGAGGCCCGCTGCCTGGAAGATGATCCAGCTGATCATCCCCACCGTGAGGGCGACACCGGCGGGTACGGCGATGCCGTACTTGGCATGCCGCTTGTCATTGGCCCAGACGACGAAGCCGGCGGCCACGGCCACCATCGCCACCACGATGAGGGAGAGCACAGCGGGTCCTAGAGGGCGCCGAAGCCGACGCGGCGGACCTCTTCGGCGCCGATCTCGACGTAGCCGAGGACGTTGGCCGGCACGATGACCTGGCGGCCCTTCTCATCGGTGAGGCGCAGCTCGGTGCCCTTGGCGATTGCCTCGCTGACCAGCGCCGCCACGGCGTCGGCGTCCTGGCCGGACTCCAGGGCGATTTCGCGGCCGATGTTCTGAATGCCGATCTTTACTTCCACAGCAAGGCCTCCCAGCCAATCAAAGTGTTCACGTTCCCCTCAAGGGGGTTCTCTATTTGTAGTCTAGGACTCTTTCGGGAAGCGGCTGATTCCGCGCCAAGCTAAACGGTAGATCAGGTCGCTGGCCACATCGAGGTCCAGGTTGCCGTCCGTTTCCAGCCAGTACCGGGCGCTGACCTGGGCCATGCCGGACAGGCCGCGGCCCAGCAGCTGGGCCTCCAGCAGCGGAAGTTTGGTGTCCTCGGCGATGACCTTGGCGATCGCGTCGGCGAACGTCTTGTTGAAGGTCTCCAGCCGGCGGGCGACGTCGGCGTCGTTGACCAAATCGGATTCGAACACCAGCCGGTGCGCCTGGTCATCGTGGGCGATGAACCGGAAGTAGGCCCGCATGACCGCCTGGACGCGTTCGTCGTTGTCGGTCGTGGAGTTCAATGCCCCCAGCAGGAGCGCGGTGAGGGTGGAGAGGTGGCTGTCCAGCAGCGCCAGGTACAGCTCACGCTTGGAGGGGAAGTGCTGGTAGAGGACCGGCTTGCTCACGTGGGCGGTCTCGGCGATCTCATCCATGGCGGCACCGTGGTAGCCGTTCGCGACGAAGACCTCCTGCGCGGCGGCCAGCAGCTGGGCCCGGCGTTCATCGCGGGGCAGGCGTGCGGAACGCTGCCCGCCGGTGCGCGGCTGCGCCGCCG
>Ga0308160_10004167_pt1 | contig 15633 bp, 27 predicted proteins | sample PhyFR1_FD_201036 | JGI IMG/M metagenome (GOLD analysis project Ga0308160, IMG submission 201036) | Phyllosphere microbial communities from UC Gill Tract Community Farm, Albany, California, United States - DLSLF.R1 | ecosystem: Host-associated > Plants > Phyllosphere > Unclassified | place: USA...
GATCAGTCGGTGGATGGACTGAGATAGGAGCGATGTATTGAGCGAGCCTTCCAATGCCAGTGAAGGTGAGACGGCGATCTGTTCAACCCTGCCCCATTAGCTCTGACCGCGCATGTCGGGCTCACTTTTCAAGGTAATACTGTAGCTCGATAGCGTATTGAGTAGTATTGAGAGGCAAGACCAGGCTATCAGCTGCTCGGAGAGCTGAACATTAGCGGACATTTCGGGATTCTGCGGTGAACGTACAGAGCAGACCAAGGATCTTGGCAGCATCGACATGCCTGTGGAATCCGGGATCTCCATACCTGCAAATCAGCTCCTGTGCTCTTTGCGTGTAGCACAAGCTCACTGTTCTTGCCAAGTGAATGAATCGTAAATGCTGTGATAGTGGTATACAGCGGACTTTGGTCCGTAACTGTAACCGATATCACCAGATGCGACTCCATATCGCTGAAGGAAAGAAGTATAGTCCGAACCGGAACTAAGGGTCAGCCAAGAGCAGCCACGCAAGAACGACATACCCAAGAGCCTTGACTTCAGTCTCGCTCTTGTCCTCGAGACTAATCTCAACCTCATCGTCAAGAATACGCCATGATTTCCAGTCCTCGTCGTTGACTCGGGTGTCCCAAACGGATGTGCCGTCGGGGTGGGATTGGATTTGCTCAGCAGCATTCCGGATCAACCAAGCTAACGACTACCCATCAGGAAGGCCACAAGCGGGGAAGGGACTTACAGGTGAAGCAGCACATTTGAAGTTTGGTCCAGCTACAGCAACATCCACATTTAGGTAGACCGCGTCTGAATCTTAGCCAAACATGCCTTAAGGACAGCGAGCTTGACCTACTGTTGACCTTGAGCCAATCTCCGAAATCTTCAGTCCACTCCGTACTTCCAATCAAGCCATATTCCTCTGCATCCCAGCTTGCCAGTACGATAGTTCGAAGTGGTTTCCAGCCTTTAGAGAGAAGTTCTCCGAAACCTCGAACCATTTCGTTATGAGCTGCTGTTCCCGAGTTTGGATCTCCTGCACCGAGTACCCATGCTTCCATTAGCGTCGCTTCAGTGACATGGCACATACCATCTCGGTGGTTTCCAATAACGACAACTTCATCGGTGATATGGCCGGGAATGACTGCCATCGTGTCTACTCATCAGCTAATATCATCCGTATAGGAAGTTGACCCACTCCAGATAGGCATGACACGAGTATTGACCTCGTTGACGAAATGCAGTTCGACCTCACTTGGTCCAGTAAAGTACTCGACGTCGTAGAAGCCGAGTCCACCGATCCAGTCTTCGCTGATCTCGGCAGCAGGAGTACCGTGACCTTTTAGTGCGTTCAAGATCGGGATCGCATCCTCGTAGGAGATCGGCAAGGAGGGAATAGAAGGTTGATTCGTGCCTTCAGCCCTTGTTGCGTTCTTGTATGCCGGTTCTCCTGGAGTGCTTGGGTCTCCGGGATAGACTGAGATCTACGGATCAGCTTCATCATTGCGCTTGGGAGTGGACATACGAATTGCACACTGCCTCGCTGAACGCTACTTTGCTAGCTTGTCAGTATATGCCCGGCCTGGATCAGGAACCCTGCGCTCACCTGTCGTGCGGGGCCATCGGGATACTGAGCGTACCCGTGAGCCTCGGTGATTTCACCATCATCCCCAGGATCAGTGAAGATCAAACAGCCGACAGCTCCAGCTTCTTGTGCCGCTGTCCAATGAGCTGAATCCCACCGACGAAAGCCCAAAGAACTTACCTTTGATCTTGAGACCTCGAAAGTTGCCTCCGTACTTGACAAGTGCGATCTTGCCAGTGAGATCGACACCTACACGTAAGTACACCCTCCAATAGTGCTAGCAGTGAGCTTACCCTTCGCTTGTAAAGCCTCAAAATCCCTCTTCCTTCCGTAGCCAGCGTAAACTACCTGACCGGTGACGTCCCCACTGACTGACAGACCGTGGAATACGGGCACGTCATCGCGATAAACGGAGTCCGGGTCACCTTTGACTATATCTTCCCTTAACTTCGCCTTTATAGGTGGATCAGAAAGAAGCGTGACGGAGGAGGAGACCGGAGTGTTCATAATGGGGTAATACTACGGATCAGCTTGACTATCGGAGAAGAGTGAACATACGGTATCGATCCATACTCCCAGCTTGCCCATACCGTCATATACTCTCGCTTGGGATTCCGAAGAACCAGCTTCATAGATGTTCTCATCAGATCCGGAAGTGGGCAATCCAAGAGATCTTTCCCATTGGGATTTCACTTGGAGGGCAGTGATGTAATCGAAACCGGAACCAGCAGGATGAGGAGTAGCAGTGTATTTTCTAGCATCCCTGACAGTCAACATACATCTCCAGTCCCGAGAGAATACTTACGCTCGAATCGAGTCGTTGTTGGGAACAGACAAGAAGATATCTTCAGCCTCTTTTGGACTAATCCACTTGTGAGGGTGTGGATGGTCATGACCGGGGTGAGGACCTGGAGGACCATGCGGGGGACCGTGAGGTGGCTTGTGGTCGTGGTCATGTTTGCCATGATGTCCACCATGGTGACCATGCTTGTCATGATGACCGTCATGATGGTGGTGCTTGTCGTTATCCTTGTGAGAGTCGGTATATACAGATAGACCACCCCCTACCAGTCGATCCATGTAGCGCTGAGCCGAGCCGTGACATTCTGCATGACCGGGATGAGCTTGGATCGGCTGGTTCCAGGATTGATGCAAAGTATCGATACCACTATACAAGGACCATATAGCGAAGGTCCCAAGAACCGCAGCAATGATCCGACGAGGTAGAACTGCTGATCGGCGTCTTTGGGCAGCCCCTCCCGTGACTGATACGGGAGCCAGAGCCTCTTCGTCGATGTTCCGTTTCTCTGCACTCATCGTTGTCGAAGATGCAGAAAGTGAACTGCGATAAACTGCAGCTCATGAAGTGGGGCGGAGTGGGCATCGGAGATGACCGAGGATTCGTCAATTGCCGCAATCGTTACCACGCGCTGCTAGCATACTTCGAACCCTATCTGAAAAGCGAGAGCCACATCTCTGTTGAGGGCTACGGGGTGGCAGAAACAGAATTCGCTACAGTATGCATGTAAATCAACATCTAGTGATAGAAATATAACAGCAGATATAAAGGTTATTGTCATAGTGTCCGCCAAGTCTACACTTAAAGAACAAGAGCACCTCCAACGGCAACGGCACCGATCATGGCGACGGCTCCGTAGATGGCACCAGTAGAGAGGACCTGGGCGACACCAGCAGCGTTAGCGGCGGTGGATGCGGAGGCAGAACCGGAAGCAGCGGGGGCGGAAGAAGAAGCGCCACCGGAAGCAGAGGCCACACCGGAGGGGTTGGTAAGGGTCTCGTTACCGCACTGCTGCTCTAGGGTAGAAGCTAGAGAAGTGTCGGCGATGGATCCGTTGGCCATGATTGCCTGCTGGTAGATGCTGCGAGGTCAGCGGGCGCGGTGAGAAGACGGGAAAGGACATACGTAGCGACACATCCAGTGCAGAATTCTCCGTTGTTGAAACTGTTGGACAACTGGGAGATAGAGTCACCGGAGCCAGTGAGGAGGTTGAGGAAGAAAGAGGGAGTGACATCCTCGCCAGTGGAGTTTTGAACCTGCTCGAGGGTGGAAGTGAGACAGTACTCGTTGGTGCTATTCTGTCAGTTTCACACCATCAGAGATTGTTTGCTTGACTCACGTCTCATTTCTAGAGCATGCTCCGGTGATCACTTCATCGTAGTGGTCGAAGACAGAGAGAAGTGCGGTGACAACGGAGTCGCTAGCTCCGGCATTCTGGACGTCTTCGGCACAGTTCTGGTCGATTTGAGACTGAGCGTCGGTGAGAGTCTGGTTAGAGCACATGGTAGCGCCATCGGCACATAGATCACCGAGATACTCGTTCAATGGGTCAATGATCGATCCACTTTCCTTTTCATTAGCCATGAACTCGAACAACGGTGCAACGGTGCGACTTACCCCGACAAACTGGAGGAGAGTGGTCAACTGGAGGCATTGTCCGAGATCACCAAGAGCAAGCTGGAGAAGGGCAGAAGTACATCCTGAAGAGACGTTTGGGATGCTACAATATCAGCTGCGGACCCAGCAAAGGTAAAACGAGAAAGGACGTACGACTGGGCAGAGACTGCGGCAACAGCAGCGGCACCGACGAAAGCAGAGGTGATCTTGACCATTTTATTGATTGATTTAAGTGTTTACTTGAGGTAGTAGGCTAGAGTATGGAGGATGTAGTAGTTATTTTCAAAAGATACTTGTTAGATATATAAGCTTGATAAAGAGTAGAATGAGACTTTGCACAGTGACGCACAGCTCAGGAGAAAGGAGGTGACGCCAAGGGTACTCGATTTCCCCTGAAACGATTCCAATCCCCTTACTCCGCTCTTCCCAGTGCATCAATCCCCCAACCTAGATCCGAAGTTGCAGCCGAGAAGGTACGCTTCCAGCCCAACGGTGTGACGTAGCGATTAGCGGGCTGAAGTTGATGTGGAACCAAAAAGTCTCAGGAGCATACGTTGCTTCCGGACAAATGCAAGCCAAGCCACCGCAGGCGTATGTAAAATGGCGTTTTAGCGCAGTGCCCGTTCGTCCACAAGTGGATGGGATTACGATATGTCTATTCATATGCATATTATTACACCTTGATAGCTTGGCTTTATCCATCCACCGCGCTGGGCACTGACGTTATATAGATCCCATCGGCTTGAAAATGTGAATAACACCCTGAGATTGGCGGAATCTTTCAGTTACTGGCGGGTCAGCAATGGCAACGCGTCATAAATCATGAGGAGAGTCAGGCGGGTGCCAGTGGCAGTCGTAGTGCCGAATGGTAGACAAGAGAAGCTGATCTTGTCATTGCTTCTGACTTCGAGTACCAGCCCCAGCAACCGTCTGGTCAGAATGCACGAGGGTGATAGATTGCCTGAATGTGCGAGATTGTGACCGGGCCGGAGCGTCATGACGCGTCAGGGTTCCGTTACTACATCGCCCGTGATTTGAATACTCACACTCACTCATCTTGAGCTTTCGGGATCTTTTTCACTGCACGAATGATGGCCAGACCTGGGGACGAGGAAGGAGGGCCCCGGCAAGCGCAATATCGTCGTCAAGGTCGTGAGCAATCTGCAAGTGATCCGACTGACTACCCACAGCTGCATGTGATGGTCAGTACAAACCAGACTAGAGTGTCAATTTCCAGCTGAGAATGATCAGCATGCCGTTTGCGAAAGTATGTATATTTTCATACATTGGAGCTGACCTCAGAATCAAGTGTGATGCTCAGAAGGACGCCCGCGGTAGTGACAAATGCACTCCTTGTGCTCTCGCGGAGTGCCCATGTAGGTCCTGACCGTAAGCAGGCACTAATGATAGGTGTTTTTGCTCGACCCCGAAGGCGTTTTGGTCCCCGTCCAGGGTGAGCTTCACCATTTACATTCATGGTGTTGACCTCAGCTATATGGATCACCTCGTCTCCTCTGATCCTTCATCAGCCATTACCGACCATGCTCAGCAGGAGATGTCCGAGCATCACTCGGCCGATCATGATGAAACAGGCTATTCCTCTTTCCATAATGATGGAAATATCGTTCACAATCCCCTCGATGCCGTCTTACCGCGTCAACTACTTTACCGTATCATTGATGTGTTCCTTACCTACTTGTATCCTCTATATCCCTTACCTCACTGGCCGACACTGGTCAACGATATCTTGGGGCGTCGCGAGGAACGATCGGGTGAGGTACAGTGGACAACTATGGTGTTAGGCATCATCGCGTATACGGTAGCTCAAGTACCCTGTCAGATAGTACAGTTGAGTAAGACGGATGCTCGTGAGCTTGTCGAACGATGTACCTCGAGAGTCGCAAATTACTTGTCTCAGGATTTCACCACAGTATCGTGGGAGCGCCGTAAGTTTTACCTCACGAGGGGGGCTGATACCCGCAGTGTTAATCATGCAGCAGTAAGTGATATTGGCAAATGCTCGTTCGCTGACACGCTAGCTACTCGTGAGTTTTGGTGACGTCGTCTACTACTGATCCGTAGAGGGGTGCTACTAAATTTGGGCAAAGAGGTGATGGCTAGAGGAGTGTTTGGGTCAGAGCTTTCGCTCGCATTCCAAATAGGCCTTCAGTATGAAGCTGTGAGTGGATGCGGGATGGACCCGACAATACTGACTTCAGACTTACACCTCGATGGCCCCCCTGCAGAGGGAATTACATCGTCGCACATGGTGGGGCATCTATATCGCCGATCGAGCGTCTTCTTGTGCCGAGAAGGGATACCTTCTTATGAGCGAGGCACAGTCCATCCTGATTGCACTGCCAGCTTGCGTGTAGGTTGCTCGTCCGACACTGGCTAACGAAAGTGATGATGCCTACTTGACCGATGACGGCATTGTCGCACAGCCTCCAGGATACACACCTGTCCTAGAGGGGTTCATACAATGCTGCGACATGTACCGTCGTATGTTGTCGAAATGCTCAATCTGCCCGTTCTCGCTCACCTCAGTGGCTGCACAGCTCCTGGAAAGACGTAGGGATCATGCAATACAAACACTGTCACCAGGAAGCTGGTCGACCACTTTTCGGGACGTCGAAGATCTTTGGTATTGCATCGAGAATCTCTTCATTGCTTGTCCCAAAGAGCTCAGACTTGAAATTGAAGCAGTCGGTCTAGATAGTCTCTTACTGGGTAGGCTAGAGCCCTCGGAGCTGCAAACTTCGCAACTCGCAACCGCCCTTCCCGCATACCCCATGGTAGGCCAGATATCGAGAAAATCTTATCAAGCGCAGCAGGCAAATCTCTATGTGACCAAAGTGAGTGTAAGAGACAGCCACTACTGAAACCAGCAACTCTTACGCATGATGACCCTCGAGTTCAAGAACCGCTTGCTTGTCGAAAGATTCGAAGAAAAGGCTCCACTCTGTCCGTCTCTCGAGACGAACCTGCCAATGCGGACTTCTGCCTTGAAGCACACATCATTGGCCGAGTTCAAGGTAGAATACCTGGTTGCTCGACACGCGATCCAAGTAGATCTCCTTAGGGTGCTCAGAGCATTGCCTCTCGATGTGCATGGCAAGTTTGATACCTTCCTATGGAGCTAACGCTGTCTAGCCGTCAACGCATTCCCCGGAGTGAGCAAAATCCGTTATGTAGCATCGTCGCTGTTGGACGATGTGACGTTTCCGGGGCTCGGATATGGTGCAGGACAGGGCAGTCCTACATCCGCAGAAGGCCAAGCCAAAACTCAGGAATGGTTACGCAAGTCGGCTCAACTGCGGCATCTATGGCAGCTGACTTGGCAGATGAGTATCTCCAATTCCTCACTTCAATCGAGGGCTTGTACTCGCTGGCGTGACCACAGGCCGCGAGGTGAAACAATCAGGGTCGAACCGCTAGGTTCGGCCCATGCTGTTTGCAAACGACGGGCCGTAGTCGCTCCTCAGCTTTCATCCGATCTATCCGTAGTCGGGCCGGGGTACCCCGCTGGCCCCGCTAGAGTACATACGTCAAACATTCTATACCTTCTGAGTGACTATATGTATCGGATGCATTGTCATGAAGCTGTCCACAAAGCACAATGAGCCCACTCGAGCACGCCATTCCACCAACTGGGACTCTGGTAACCGAAGATCTCCATGTGCTCATGGATGAGAAAGCGGAGCACGAGCATATTCAAGATGTATCGGACAAATTCGACGATGCGAACCGTGCTCAGATCCCGATTTCCGCCTATGTGGACCTGCTCCCATGGCAAGCCATCCGAAAGTTCCGACGACAGTTTCTTTTTGGCGTCGCTGCCTGCCTTGGAGCTCTGTCAGTCCAATCGGCCTTCGAATCGCCTTTGGCTGACTATCATAGATATATCGGCTATTGCAACGCCGCGGTAGGCAACATCGTGGCAAATCCGGGTTCGTGACACCTCAAGCGCTGTGATGAAGGACTAATTCGGATAGGTTTCATTGCCCAGTTCGGCAAGGAGTTTGATGGAGAGATGGCATTGGTGGCCAAAGAAGTCTCTGCTTGGGGAGCTGTTCAGCAATGCGGACAGATCTTCACCCAATTCACTTCACCTTGGGTGATCGATCGATTCGGGCGGAAAAGTGTCATGTACCTCTTGGCGGGCTTCATGGCGGTGGTATGTCCGAAGATGTCCCATACATATTATCACACTGATCGTGGCAGTCCATCGTGGTCGGCATTGTCGCCAAAGATTGGCGAGTCTACTTGGTCGCCAAGCTATTTGCCGGAATGGCTTGTGGTTGCCTGGGAACCGCCGTCATGACATACCTGTCCGAAATCGCAATCCCCAATTATCGCGGTATTCTTCTCAGCGTGTTCTCCTGGATGATGTCTGTGGGCGGCTTTATCAACGCTGTCAGTTGTCAAATCGTGATCAAGACGCAACCAGAAGCGTACAGACATGTGTTTTACTCCGAATTCGTCTTCTTTGCCCTCTGGGTAAGCGCGATCTTGTATATACCCGAGTCTCATTGTGAGTCTCGGCCCTCGTTTTGCTGCTGCAATACTCTTGACTGACGGATGTTTTAGTATGGCTCATTTCCCAAGGCCGGATGGAGCAAGCCAAACGTTCCCACCGCAGATTAGTGGGGGAGATGGCCGGCTATGACCACGATGCTGAGTTCGAGATCCTGCGACTGGAAGTCGAAACCTCGGAAGCAATCACAGCAGCCTACTCTGGCAACGGCTGGTGGGCTCTTTTGACCAAAAAGGAGAACTTCCTCCGCTGTGTAATCGCTTCACTTCCTTTCGCTGCTCAGCAATTCAGCGGTGTCCCGTACATCTTCAACTACACCACGTATTTTTTCCAGTCGGCCGGGTTAGCCGATCCTTTCCTGGGAAACGTGATCATCAACATCGTCTACATCCTTGCCTTGATAGGCTCATTCTTCTTGATCGACAAATTAGGACGACGTCCTTTGGTTGTTTGGGGGTCTGTGGCTTTAGGTCTATTCAACATCGCTATCGGAGGTCTTGGATGGCTAGAAAATGGCTCGACTACCAGCGGTGCTCTTCTCATCACATTCTGCTGTCTCTGGATGATTTCATACTCAATGACACTGGCACCCATCGGTGAGTGTACTCATCGTTACGACTACTCGTCTCTGATGCTCTCTAGGCTGGCTTGGTATCGTTGAAGTATCGTCCTCGAAGCTTCGAGCAAAGACTGCAGCGTTCGCAGTACTCATCAACTCTTTCCTAGGCTTGATCTTCGTGAGTCCGAGCATAGGGCCTTAGAGCATCCACTGATCGGCTCTATAGAACTATACCACACCTCTCCTCCTGTCAGATCAGGGTGCAGGCTGGAACATCAAGATCGGTCTCTTCTTCGGGGGTCTCACCTTCCTGTTCTTGATTCCGATATTCTTCCTCTACCCAGAGACAAAGGGACGATCCTACGCACAGATTGACGAGCTGTTCAAACGAAACATCTCGCCCAGGAAGTTTGCCGAAACAAAAACCAGTCATCAGATGCAAGAAGGTGAAGTCGTGCGGGAGGTCTAAGGGAGTGGTAAATATAGCAGCGAGTCAAGTTTGAGACCAGCTGGGATAATCTATGAAGTCGAGTTAGCGATTATACTGTACAGTTACATTAGCCGTATGGATGCTGCGTGCGTACGTTGTGATGTGAAACAAGACCGGCTGTACTAGCTCGTTGGGGGAACTGTGATCGCTTGTCTTCCTTCCTCAGATCAATCCGAGCCCTCTTGTTCCCGGCTGGTCCACGATCGCTGGCTTCCTCAGCGAATGTACAGTATACGTTGCCATTTTCCGCTCATCTTGGTCTAGTATAATCGCCAAAAAACAAGAACGTTTCCACCTGATGACATCTCTATGCCAGATTTAGGTGGTGAGGAGCGAGTGTGGTCGTACTTACTTCCTCATACACAAACTCGCCAGAGTACAGAGATTACACGAACGAGCCGCAGACAGGGCAACGGGACAGCGAATCCAACTTTTAAACCGAGCTCGCCTCGAAGCCTACATCGTCTTTGATGTGGCCACATCGAATGCATATTACAATCACAGATCAGTTGCTTCTAAGATGATTTCCCCTCCAGCCACGAGATCGACAGGTATACTCCGCTTGTTCCAGAAAATATCTTTCTGCCCGGCTACTGTGGCGGATAACATTACACGTACAGGTGCACTGTCTTGCCACTCGAGGTCCAAAGTCCAACCACCTCGAAGTCGGATACCGGTGATCTTGCCTTGTGGCCATTCCTTCGGTAGAGATGGTAGGAGGTATATCTGGTCGCGATGACATCCCACTATCATCTCTAATATCCCGGCAGTACCACCAAGATTACCGTCGATCTGGAAGCAGCTCAAAGAGAACTCGTCAAGCGGAGGGTGCGCGTCGAACATATTGCCCAGCAGTAAGTCCGGACCAAGCAATTGACGCAGTAGCGTGTACGCCCTTTCAGAGTCTCCCAGTTTGGCCCACAGTCCTAGTTTCCAGGCTGTCGACCAGCCAGGACCTTCGTTTCCCCGCTGGTTGAGTGTTACTGCCGTTGCAGTGGCAAGGTCGGGCGTGGTACGAGGATCAATCTGTTCACTTGGGTACATTCCGTACAAGTGAGATACGTGCCGGTGTTCGAGGTCCGTTGCCATACTATCCCAGTCGCGATCCCACTCCTTAATCTGGCCTTGTGACCCTATCTCAGCTCGACGCAGCTTCGAGACAAAAGTCACGAGCTCCTGGCGGAAATCGGTATCTTGATTGAGCGTCTGACTGGCGCGAACCGTGCTTTCAAAGAGATCGCGTAGTATCTGAGCGTCGAAGGTGGTGCCTGCGCAGATCGTTACGAAGGTGGCACCCTGACCATGGGCATTTTCTGGAGACATTGTTGGGGAAATGATCATATGGCCTTCTTCGGACTCGACTGCAGTGTCGAGGTAGAATTGGCAAGCGCCTTCCATGATATAGTAGTTGCGCGCAAGGAAGTCCACATCCCTCCCATAGTCGTAGTTGTCCCACAAGTGTTTGCACAACCAGGCGCCTCCCATTGGCCATAGGCCGGCAGCAGGGTAGTCTATCGGAGCAGTTGACCTCCATAGATCTGTGTTGTGGTGGCATACCCAACCACGAGCTCCATACATAAGCTTGGCTGTCTCCGCTCCAGTGACGGCCAGGTCGGCCAGAAGATCGACGAGGGGTTCTACCATTTCCGGCATAGCGGTCGACTCAGCTGCCCAATAGTTCATTTCTATGTTGATGTTGACGGTATATTTCGAGTCCCAGTTGGGTTGCATATCCTCGTTCCATATACCTTGTAGATTGGCCACTTGGGAGCCGGGTCGTGACGAAGATATTAACAGGTATCGTCCATACGCAAAATATAGGGCACATAGGCCCGGGTCGCTGTAGCCGGCTCGGAACCGGTTGATGCGGACGTCAGTCGGTAAGGAATCCTGTGCGTGATCTCCCAAGTCCAGTACGACCCGACGGAAGATGGCCCGGTGGGAGGTCACAGCCTCATGTGCGAGCTGCTCGAATGTGCCTTGAGCTTGGCGAAGAAGCTTCTGGGTCACCTCAGCTGGCCTACCAGTCACATCGTCGAATGTCTTGTAATTGGTGGCCAGCGCAACGATTATCGTCATTTCGGTCGCACCAGTGACCGAAATAAAGTCCCCTTTATCGTGAACGGTTCCCCCTTGGGTTTCGACCCGAAATCGACCTTCAAACTCCAGAGCTCCAGCGACGTCCAAATCCGGGCCTGTTCTTCCGCCGAGAATCAATTCTTGGCCTCGATCGACTCTGACGTTTGAGCAAGGCTGGGGGCTGCCTGCAGAGATCTGACATGTGATCTGTCCAGGGGTATCGGCTGTAAAACGGATCAAGAGTACTCTTCGATCTGAGCTTGCGATGATCTCTCGCTTGAACAGGGTCTCGTTGAAGCGATACTGTACGGTAGCCAACGAAGAGTCGATGTCGAGGCATCGTTCGTACTCGGTCACCGGATGAAGGAAGTTCATGTCGGTCATTTCGATATTAAGTTCACCCAGTGGTAGAAACTTGGATTGACGTGAGGGCTTGGCCATGAAGTGAGATGCTGCGAAAGTATCCGCCTCATCGTATCGACCACGGGCGATAAGGTCACGGAGATGAGGGAGATGTTTGAATGACTGAGGAGTAGATGAGGCGTTGGGAGCTCCGCTCCACAATGTGTCCTCGTTGAGTTGTATACGTTCGCGCTTGACATTTCCATAGACCATCCCTCCTAAATTACCATTTCCGACTGGTAAAGCATCGGACCATCGATTTGCAGGTCGTGTATACCATAGCTGATCTGAGGGTGAATTCAGCGATGTCCGTCGCCCAGACAAAGACCGTATCACTTACTCTTCCTTCTCAAGCCCTTCGGTGAAAGATTCTCCTTTACTTTCTGAGATTCAGATCCATTGCCTGCCATTAGCTAAGTCTGGCAGGACCTCATTAAGGTAGACACGCGTCTCCCACTCACTGCTTGAACCTTCCCAGCCGTTGGCTTTACCGTTTTCGTGATGGCCATTGGTAGTGTTTTGTCTGGCTCCCGCAGAACTATCATTACCCAGTTCTGGATTCGTCATGATTGCTGATGCATCTGAAGCATTTGCTACCACCTATCCGACTTGTTATATGTCACCTCGACTGGACATGTCCAATATTCCACCGGCTAAGTGGGAGAAGGCCGACCGGCGACACTACGGCTCCCGTCGGACCGATTACGGCTCGCAGGAACGACTCAATTACCCCTTCGATCGCGGCTTTTAATGCTCCACCGCCATACGATGCGTCGCTTATAGTTTATGTCGTACATCAGAGGTATTTGCAAACATGCATAGACCAGTGGTCTGTGTTCATCGCTTGAGCTTGGCTGCGTTGTCCTATGTGCGAGTCTACGCTGTACACGTGTACGACCAGTCTCAACTTTCGCGTCCCGTGGGCAGTGGAAATGAAACCCTGAGATTTGCAGCATCTTGAAGTAACTGTCATTAGCGCAAGTAGAGTTGGTTGATCATTGCACTGGAGAAACCTTCATCGGGTAGAATGGTGTCCAGCCTTTGATCGTGGCCTCGATCAGTTCGCTTGTGGTGAGACAGAAGAAGACTCACTCGATCGACATCCATAGGTGGTAGATCCAATAACACCAGCCTAGCTTCTGCTCCATCTAATTCCTCTAGTGTCCTGATGATAAGCGACCAAACCCGTAGCATAAGCCGTGGGAGAACGACTCACTCTTTACAGGTCCCTAATATAGCTACACATACATAACAATGTAAGCTGAACATGTCGTCGGATGCCAGATAGGAATCTGCTGATCAGCCACCAAGATGATAGTGCAGAGCAGAAGGTACTCGCCCCATAATCTGAGGACATCCCCTAGCCACATTTCTTTGGACAACATTGTACTCAGCCATCCTGTCGCTATATCCGTAAATCTAAGTTGTTCATCTTCGAAGTAGGCGTACAAATCTGGCTGGGCCAGGCGAAAAAGGGTAAGCAGTGTGGCTAGTCGTTCAGGCATCGGTGGGAATTGTTCTACAAATCAGTTATACTCTACACTCTACGTCATTATCAAGTCAAGGAGCTCACTGATTCTCTCCATGAGCTTCTGGAAAGCCAGAAAGACAGCTACTGGCCTGGCGTAACAACATACGAAAGGCGTGGCGAGGTAGACCCATCCATCCTCTTCCCCTGGTACCCCTTGCTCCTCATTATAATATTTTCCAAGTACCTCCTCTAACGTTGAGAGGTATGAATGTCGCGATGGAGGCGAGGTCGGGGGAGGAGGAAGGAATCTGCCGTATTGTGATCTCAATGTTCCTGCTGCTTCATCTTGTCCGTCCGATTTGGGTTGCGGTTGATCCGTCTTTGATTTTGGGGGATTGCCATCTTTGGCTTGTTGGTTTTTCGGACTTGATGTCTCGGCTGTTAAAGAGGTGATTAGACTGGCGTAGGTCGGATTATAGAATCGATGTGTGTGATGTGCGAGTGCTGTCCGGTGAATATTCGATACTGCCCTTGATGGAAGGGTCGCAGGGAGGGTGGAATATGACGAATTGAGAGACAGCAAGAACGTGATCTCCGCTGTACGATCGGAAGAGAGGACAGAGAGTAGATACATCCATACTTCCTGCTGATTAGTCCCTACTTATTGACTGTATGAAGAAGAGCAGAGTAAGCACGTACACCCCTAACCCTAGCTGAGATGCCATGTCTGGCATGTTCCCTCAACTTGTCCACTTGAACATGCTGTTCAGCATTGAGCAGGTCGATAAAGTCCTGCGTATGGGCTGTCATCTTTACTGCTAGCGAAGTCTGGGCATGGTGTTTCAGCTCGACAAGTGGGGGAAACAACAATTGAAATTCAAGTCATCGTGCCTCTTGGTCGCTCCCGAAAGTTGTCTTTAGCTTGTACCGACTTGTCATCTATTCTATTGTTCTTGTACCTTTAACCTTTCATACCCCCTCGAAACATCAAGCATAGGACCAGATCATGACCACACAAAAGACCTTGTAGGAATGAGGAAACGTACTTCGCGGAGAAGCGATACATCTACGTCGACAAGCACACACAACGAACAGAATATACCTACAGAATATTCTTACGGATACGCCTGGACTGTCTCTGGATTAATTGCTTACTTCAATACACTCTGTCATACAATCTTGCTTTATACTGCTTATCTGCATCGAATACGGGAGGAGGTTACCATGGGCGTCTTGGACTGGATCAACGGACGTAAAGATGAGGGAGAGGGGGAAGAGATGGTGTCTATAAATCACGAAGGGCGAGACGACGAAGTCCAAAAAGGGAGAGTGGGAGATGGAACTGTTAAAAGACGGAGACATCATGCTACTAAAGGTATATTACCCTTGTGACGGCCGAGCTGATCAAAGATGGAGCGGGTCAAGAGACGCATTTTCCGGGAATGGTCAATTTGAGTGGGACACTGTGCTACATGAACTCAGTCCTACAGGTACGTATCCCAGACCACCTCGACCAAACGCTTACCGCCAGGCTTTCGCATCAGTCACATCTCTTTTGGAACAACTGGAGCGGATCGTCAATTTAGCGGTAGAGGTGGATCTACCTACCCCGGTGGCAGATGCCCTACTGGAGATCCTATACGGTATGTCACCCATTTAAATCTCTGATCCTGATAAGGCTGACTTCCAGACCTGAATACACCTCAAAAACGGAATCCACCAGCTCTCCGCCCTCATGCTCTCCTCCACGCACTCCAAAGTCTTCCCGCTATTCGGCGCTTGTTATCGACTAGGGAGCAACAAGATGCCCATGAACTATTCCTAGTCCTTGCCGAGGCTGTGTCCAATGAAGCAATGAAAGTGGCTGCTGAAGTCGCTACCAATAGAGGATTAGGTGAATTGCTTACACTGCAAGGTTATCTGGCAGGCAAGATCGAAAGTGGGAGATTGGGCAAGGATGGAGGACAAGGTGTGAGGGCGAAGAAAAGGTGTTTGGCTATGCCTTGGGAGGGTTTGATGGCTAGACGGAGAGTATGTAAGGGCTGTGGATGGTGTGAGACTATACGGATGGATACTCTTGGGGGTATGGAGCTTGCTATACCACAG
>Ga0308160_10004168_pt1 | contig 15632 bp, 16 predicted proteins | sample PhyFR1_FD_201036 | JGI IMG/M metagenome (GOLD analysis project Ga0308160, IMG submission 201036) | Phyllosphere microbial communities from UC Gill Tract Community Farm, Albany, California, United States - DLSLF.R1 | ecosystem: Host-associated > Plants > Phyllosphere > Unclassified | place: USA...
TAGGTTCCTACGTCGGTCGACCTCGTGTCACCATCGTGACGTCCCGCTCCCACCCCGAAAGGCCGTCATGCCCCTCCGCCGTCCCCGCGCCGCGACTGCCCTGCTCGGCGCCGCGCTGCTCGCCGCCACGCTCTCCGCCTGCTCCAGCCCCGCCTCCTCGTCCACCGGCTCGGCCGACGGCGCCGCCGGCGGCTACGCGGTCGACGACAGCACGCTCGTCTTCGGCGTCGTGCCCGACTCGGTCGACACCGAGACCAACTACCAGCCGCTGATGGACTACATCGCGCAGGAGACCGGCAAGACCGTCGAGTACCACGAGTCGACCGACTACGCCGCGCTGATCGAGGCCTCGATCGCCGGCCAGATCGACGTCGCCTCGTTCTCGGGCTTCACCTACGTCACCGCCACGAACAACGGCGCCGAGCTCACCCCGATCTCGTCGATCACCACCGCGGAGGGCCAGGAGCCCGGCTACTACTCGCAGGCCATCGTGCCGAAGGGCAGCGACATCGCGAGCATCGCCGACATGGCGGGCAAGAAGATCTGCTTCGTCGACCCCTCGTCGACCTCGGGCTACCTCTTCCCCAGCTACGCCCTGCTGCAGGCCGGCATCGACCCGGAGAAGGACATCACGCCGGTGTTCGCCGGCAAGCACGACGTCAGCGTGCAGAAGACCGGCGAGGGCACCGAGTGCGACGCCGGCTTCGCGGAGGACAGCGAGGTCGCCAAGAGCGACGCCGTCGAGGTCATCGACCAGCAGATGGTGCCCGGCGCCCCGATCGTCGAGTCGAACTCGCTGCCCGACGACGTCAAGGCGCAGCTGAAGGACATCCTCTCGAACGTCACCGCCGACGACATGGTCGCCGCGGGCATCGACAGTGCCGACAGCGAGGGCTTCCGCAGCGTCTTCTACCAGACCACCCCGGTCGACGACGCGTACTACGACGAGATCCGCGACATCTGCGAGAAGACGAACGCCACGCAGTGCCAGGCCTGACGGCCTCCGCCTGAGGGAGGCGCGGTGACGGTCGCCACCGCCACCGCGCCTCCCGCACCCGCCCGCCCCGCCGCGCACGCCCCACCGAGCCCCCGGAGAGACCCATGACCCCGCACGCCGACCCCGCCGCGACCGTCGTCGCCCTCGAGGGCATCACCAAGCACTTCGGCTCCACCGTCGCGCTCGACGACGCGTCGCTCACCGTCGCCCGCGGCGAGGTCGTCGTGCTGCTCGGCCTCTCGGGCTCGGGCAAGTCGACGCTGCTGCGGCACGTCGACGGGCTGGAGCGGCCCACGTCGGGCACCGTCCGCGTGCTGGGCCGGGAGGTCACGCGCCTCACCGGCCGGGCGCTCCGCGAGCTGCGCAGCGAGGTCGGGTTCATCTTCCAGCAGTTCGAGCTCGTGCCGTCGCTGACCGTGCTCGAGAACGTGCTGACCGGCTCGCTCGCCGCGGTGCGCGGCCCCCGCCTCGGCCTCTGGTCGTACGGCCGCGCCGCGAAGGTCGAGGCGCTCGCCCGCCTCGAGCGGGTCGGCCTGCTCGACCGCGCCTACCAGCGCGCCGACACCCTCTCGGGCGGCCAGCAGCAGCGCGTCGCCATCGCCCGCGCCCTCATGCAGCGCCCCCAGGTGCTGCTCGCCGACGAGCCCGTCGCCTCGCTCGACCCGGAGTCGAGCGACCAGGTGATGGCGCTGATCCGCGAGATCGCCGCCGACGAGGGCCTCACCGTCATCTGCAGCCTGCACCAGGTCGACCTCGCGCTCTCGTGGGCCGACCGCATCGTCGGCCTGCGCCACGGCCAGGTCGTGCTCGACACCGCGACGGAGGGCCTGTCGAAGGCACAGGTGATGGAGATCTACGGCCGCGTCGCCACGAGCACCGACCAGTTCGAGGCGATCGAGCTCGAGCTGACCGCGGTCGGCGGCGGGGCCGGCAGCGCGACCGGCGCCGCGACCGGCACCGCTCCCCTCCGCGGGGACGCCGTCCGATGAGCGCCGTCGTCGAGCGCCCGCGCACGACCGGGGCTCCGCTGGCTCCCGTCACCGCGCCTCCCCGGCGCCGCACCTCGCCCGAGCGCGTCGCCGCGGGCCTCACGCTGCTGGCCCTGCTCGTCGCGAGCGTGCTCGCGCTCCGCAGCGTCGACCTCGACCCGGCCCGCATGGTGCAGAGCTGGTCGAACGCGCAGCGTTTCTTCGGCCGCGTCGGAGCGATCGAGTTCCCGCCCCTCGGCGAGCTGCTGCAGCTCACCGCCCTCACCCTCGGGCTCGTGATCTGCGGCACGCTGCTGGCCGCGGTGCTCTCGGTGCCGGTGGCCGTGCTCGCCGCCTCGAACACGACGCCCGGGCCGGTCTGGCGTGCGACGGCCCGCTTCGTCACGGTGCTCGCCCGCGCGGTGCCCGACGTGGTGCTCGCCATGGTCTTCGTGCTGCTCTTCACGCTCGGCACGCTGCCGGGCATCCTCGCCATAGGGCTGCACTCGGTCGGCATGATCTCGAAGCTCTTCGCCGACGCGATCGAGCAGATCGACGAGGGCCCGCGCACCGCCGTCCGCGCCGCCGGCGGCACCCGCCTGCAGCAGTTCACGGCGGGCGTGCTGCCGCAGGTGCTGCCGTCGTGGGTGGCGACCGTGCTGCACCGCAACGACATCAACCTGCGCGGCAGCGTGATCCTCGGCTACGTCGGCGTGGTCGGCCTCGGCATGCAGATGTCGTTCGCCTTCAAGTCGCTGCAGTACGGGCTCGGCCTCGGCTACGCCCTCGTCATCTTCGTGCTCTGCGTCGTCATGGAGGTCGTCTCGAGCTCGGTGCGCGCCGCCATGCTCGGCGTCGCGCCGACCGGGCGGGGCCTCGGCGACCGCGTGGTGCGCGGGGTCACGAGGAGGCGCGGGGCCGGCCGGCAGGGGGCCGCCGCCCCCGAGACGGCGGGCTCCGCTGCCGGCTCGACCCGCGCCTCCGGTGCTGGCTCGGTCTCCGCCCCCGCGGCGGCCTCTGTCTCGACCGACCCGACCCGCGCCTCCGGCACGCCCTCCGCCGCCGTCGAGGCCGCGCTGCGCCGCCCGTGGGACAGGGCCCGCGTGCGCGGCGTCTCGTGGGGCTGGGCCGCCGTCGCGGTCGTCGTCGCCAGCGTGCTCGTCTGCGACATCGCCTGGTCGGACCTGCTCACGGTGTGGAGCGGCGTGCCCGCCGTCGCCGTGCAGTTCTGGCCGCCGTCGTTCGGCAGCTACGAGGCGTCGACGATGCTCGCCGCGATGGGCGAGACGATCTCGATCGCGCTCGCCGCGACCGTGCTCACCGTCGGCGGCTCGCTGCTGATCGGCTCGCTCGCCGCCCGCAACGTCGCGCCGAGCCCCGGCCTGCGGGGCGGGATGCGCCTGCTGCTCGTCGGCATCCGTGGGGTGCCCGAGGTGATCCTCGCCATCGTGCTGATCGTCGTCACCGGCCTCGGCACCCAGGCCGGAACGCTCGCGCTCGCCCTCGGCGGCGTCGGGCTGCTCGGCAAGCTGATCGCCGACTCGTTCGAGGAGGTCGACCCGGGCCCCGAGCGCGCGCTCACCGCGACCGGCGCCTCGCGCGGCCAGGTGTACGCCTCGGCGACGCTGCCGCAGGGCACCCGGGCGCTGATCGGCCACACCTTCTACATGCTCGACACGAACCTGCGAGCCGCGACGCTGCTCGGCATCGTCGGGGCGGGAGGCGTCGGCTACTACCTGCTGAACGCCAGCCAGGGCTCGAACTACGCGACGGTGACGGCGATCGTGCTGATGATCCTCGTGACGGTGCTCGCCGTCGAGGGGCTCGCGATCTGGATGCGGCGGGTCTTCCGGTGAGCGGGGTCACGCCCCGCAGCGGCGGCACCCGTGCCGGTGCCGTCGTCGGCACTGCCGGGGTCGTGCCGTCGCACTGGCCCGTCGCCGGGACGGTCGGGCCGGTCGCGCCCGCCGCCGCCGCCCCCGCACCCGACTCCGCCGCCGCCCGCCGCCCCGCCGCCGACCGGCACGACGTGGTCGTCGTCGGCTCCGGCATCGTCGGCCTCGGGGCGGCGCTCGCCGCCGTCGACCGCGGACTCTCGGTGCTCGTCGTCGACCGCTCGGCCGCGATCGGCGGCTCGACGGTGCGCAACTTCGGCCACCTCTGCCTCACCCCGCAGAGCGGCGAGGCCCGGCGGCACGCGGTCACCGCCCGCGAGCTCTGGCTGCGGCTCGCCCGCGACGCCGGCTTCTGGGTCTCGCAGCGCGGCACCCTGGTCGCCGCCCGGCACGCCGACGAGCTCGCCCTGCTCGACGAGCTGGCCGCCGCCCGCACCGCGCGGGTGCTCGGCGACCGGCCCGAGATCGAGCCCCTCGACGAGGCCGCGCTCGCGGCGCTCGCCCCGGTCGCTCCCGGCACGACGCTCGGCGGCGCCCTGCTGCCGTACGACCTCCAGGTCGACCCGCGGGAGGCGGCGGACGCGATCCGCAGGCACCTCGAGTCGAGAGGGGTGCGCTTCCTGACCCGCACCTCCGTCGGCTCGGTCGCCGCGGGGCGCGTCGAGACGAGCCGCGGCCCGATCGAGGCGGGCACGGTGGTCGTCGCGACCAACCACGACCTCGACCAGCTGCTGCCCGACCTCGCCGAGCGCTCGGCGCTGGAGCGCTGCGGGCTCGACATGCTGCGCGTCCGGGCCGACCTCGCGCGGCCGCTCGTGGCGCCGTTGCTGACCGGGTGGTCGCTGATCCGCTACAGCGCGTTCGCGGGCACGACCGCCGCCGACGCCGTCCGGGCCCGGCTGCACGCCGAGCGCCCCGACCTCGCCGCGCTCGACCTGAACCAGATGTACACGCAGCTGCCCGACGGCACCGTCATCGTCGGCGACAGCCACCAGAAGGGGGCGGCGATCGCGCCGTTCCAGAGCGAGCGGGCCGCGACGGCCTTCCTCGACGAGTTCCGCGTGCTGTTCGGCGCGGAGCCGGTCGTCACCGAGCGGTGGCAGGGCGTCTACGCCTCGGGCCGCGACGAGTTCGTCGTCGACGAGGTCGAGCCGGGCGTGCTCGTCACGGTCGTCGCGACCGGCATCGGCATGACCACCGGGCTCGGGCTCGCCGAGCACGTCGTCGGGGCGCACCTCGACGGCGGGCGCGACGCGGCGCTGGGCGGGTCGTCGGTCGGTGCCTCCTCCTCCTCCTCTCCCACCGCCACCACGTCGCGGGCCGCGGCTCCCTCCGGCCGCGACCTCCCCCTCCTCACAGGAAGCACCGCCTCATGAGCACCCTCCCCGCCCCCTCCATCGCCGCCTCCGCTGCCGCCGCCGCTCCCGCCGCTCCCGCCGCTCCCGCGATCGAGCTCGTCGTGCTCGACATGGCCGGCACGACCGTCGTCGACGACGGAGTCGTCGAGCAGGCCTTCGCGCGGGTCGCCGACCGGGTCGACCTGGGCCCGACGGTGACGCGCGACGAGGCGCTGCAGCACGTGCGCGACACGATGGGGCAGTCGAAGATCGAGGTGTTCCGGCACCTGACGGGCGGCGACGAGCCGCTCGCGCAGCGGGCGAACGAGCAGTTCGAGATGGCCTACGGCGAGCTGGTCGACGAGCTCGGGGTCGAGCCGATCGCGGGCGCGGGCGACCTCGTCGACGCGCTCCGCGCCTCCGGCCGGTCGGTCGTGCTGACGACCGGGTTCTCGCCCGCGACGCGCGACCGGCTGCTGGACGCGCTCGGCTGGTCGGTCGACGCGGCCCTCTCGCCGGTCGACGCCGGTCGCGGCCGCCCCGCACCGGACCTCGTGCTCACGGCGCTGCTGCGCACGGGAGCTTCGTCGGTCGCCGCCGTCGCCGTGGTCGGCGACACGACGAGCGACGTGCTCTCGGGCCGGGCCGCCGGGGCCGGCCTCGTCGTGGGCGTGACGACCGGGGCGCACACCCGCGAGCAGTTGCTCGCGGCGGGCGCCGACGTGGTGCTCGACTCGGTGCGCGAGCTGGCGGGGCTGCCGCAGTTCGCGGGAGTCGCGGTGCCGGCGGCTGCGCCGGTCGCCGCGCCCGCCGCGGTCGCCGTGCCGGTCGCGTGACGACTGTCGACGCCCCGCTGGTGGTCGGTGCCGCTGCCGGCACCCGGACGGCGGCGAGCCTCGTCGAGCTGCGGCTCGACCCCGCGCCCACCGCGATGGTCTGGACGGACCCCGGCCGCCCGCACGACGCCGTCGCCGTGCCGAGCGTCAGGCTCGCGCCCGGCGACCTGCTGGTCGAGGTCGAGCTGGCGACGATCTGCGGCTCCGACGTGCACACCACGCGCGGCGACCGCGGGGCGCCGACGCCGCTCGTGCTCGGCCACGAGCAGGTCGGCCGCGTGGTCGCGGTCGGCGAGCGGGCCGTCGCGGTCGACGGCACGCCCGTCGCCGTCGGCCAGCGCGTCGTCTGGTCGCTGACGGTGAGCTGCGGCGTGTGCGCGACCTGCGGGCGGGGCCTGCCGCAGAAGTGCGAGCGGGTGCGCAAGTACGGGCACGAACGGCTCGAGACCGGGTGGGAGCTCAGCGGCGGCTTCGCGACCCACGTGCACGTGCGGGCCGGGACGGCCGTCGTGCCGGTCGCCGACGACCTCGACGCGGCGCTGCTCGCGCCGGTCTCGTGCGGCACGGCGACCGCGGTGGCGGCGCTCGACGCGGCGTCGGCGATCGTGCCGCTGGGCGGCGGTGTCGACGCCGGTGCAGGTGCCGGTGCAGGTGCCGCTGCGGTTGCCCCCGTGGTGGTGCTCGTGCTCGGCGCCGGCCTGATCGGGCTGACCGTCGCGGCGCTGGCGACCGACGCCGGAGCCCGCGTCGTCGTGGTCGACCCCGACCCTGCTCGGCGCGCGCTCGCGGCCCGCTTCGGAGCCGTCGCCACGGCCGACCCCGGGGCCGCGCCCGGTGCGGCGGAGAGCGTCGACCGTGCCCTCGAGGTCGCCGGAGGCGCCCCCCTCGTGGCCGTGGAGGCCTCCGGTGCGCCCTCGGCCGTCGCCTCGGCGCTGACGAGGCTCGGCGTGGGAGGCGTGGCCGTCCTCGTCGGCAGCGTCTTCCCGGCTCCGGCCGTCGCGCTCGACGCCGAGAGCGTCGTCCGTCGGCTGGTCACCGTGAGGGGAGTGCACAACTACGCGCCGCGGCACCTCGTGGAGGCGGCCCGCTTCGTCGAGCGGCGGCACGGCGCCTGGCCGCTCGCCGAGCTCGTGGGCGACGAGGTCGCGCTGGCCGACCTCGACGCGGGGATCGAGCGGGCGGCGTCGGCGGGTGCGGTGCGGGTAGGGGTTCGCCCGGCGCGGCGCTGACCGCGGGCCACGGGGCCTTGACGCGCTCGGGAGCGCGACGTAGTGTCGGTACACCTTGTACGTACTCCCTCGCGGAGTGCGCTCGGGCACCGCCGCCCCCACCCGCAGAGGAGTTCGCCATGGCCGTCGGACCACAGATCACCAGCCGCGTCCCGTTGTTCGACGGGATGAACAAGATCCCGGGTGGGCTCATGCTCATCCCGCTCATCGTCGGGTCGATCGTCGGCACGTTCGCGCCGGGGTTCCTCGACCTCGGCAACTTCACGACCGCGCTGTTCCGCGACAGCGCCCTGCCCCTGATCGGCGTGCTGATCTTCGCGACGGGCATGCAGATCACGCTCCGCACGTCGGGGCCGGTGCTCGCGACCAGCGGCGTGCTGCTGCTGACGAAGTCGATCATCCCGGCGACCCTCGTCGTCGTCCTCGGCACCGTCGTGGGCATCGAGGGGATCCTCGGGGTCTCGATCCTCGCCCTGCTCGTCGGCATGGACAACAGCAACGGCGGCATCTGGCTCGCCTTCACGGGCCGCTACGGCCGCGAGCGTGACCGGGGCGCGTACATCGCCTCGGCCGTCAACGACGGCCCCTTCTTCTCCCTGCTCTTCCTCGGCGCGGCCGGCCTGGCCGACATCCCCTACACGCTGCTGCTCGCCGCGGTCATCCCGCTGCTGCTCGGCATCGTCGTCGGCAACCTCGACCCGCGGTGGACGGAGGTCATGCGCCCGGTGCCCAACATCGTCATCCCGTTCTTCGCCTTCGCCCTGGGCACGGGCATCGACCTCGGCAACGTCGTCACCGGCGGCCTGTCGGGCATCGTCGTCGGCGTGATCGCGGTGCTGCTGACGGGCACCACGACGTACCTCGGCTTCCGCCTCCTGCTCCGCCGCGGGAAGGAGTCGGGCATCGGCATCGCCTCGGCGACGACCGCCGGCAACGCCATCGCCACCCCGGCCATCGTCGGCGCGGCCGACCCCAGCTTCGCCCCGTACGTCGAGGTCGCCACCGCCCAGGTCGCCTCCGCCGTGCTCGTGAGCGCCGTGCTGGCACCGCTGCTCGCGGCCTGGGTGCTCAAGCGCCAGGGCGGCGACCGCAGCCACGAGATCGCGGCCGAGGCCGACGCCGAGGCGGTGCTCGCCCACGACGCGGCCACTGCCGCCGCCGCTCACGATCTCGATCTCGATCCCGGCCGTGGCGCCTCCCCGGGTCGTCGCCGACCGACCGACGGAGGCGCCGCGTGACGGCGGGCCCCGTGGTCGGCCTCGTCGCCGACGACCTGACCGGCGCCGCCGACTCCGCCGTGCAGTTCGCCCGCGACGGCTGGACGAGCCGCCTCGTGCTCGGCGCCGGGGGAGCGCCCCTCGGGGGCCCCGGCTCCGTGACGGCCGTCGTCACCGACTCCCGGGCCCTCCCCGAGGGCGAGGCCCGCGCCGTCACCGCCGACGCCGTGCGCGACCTGGCCGAGCACGGCGCGGAGCTCGTCTTCGTGAAGATCGACTCGACCATGCGCGGGTCCGTCGCCGCGCAGGTCGCCGGGGCCCTCGAGGCGTGGCGGTCCGGGCGCCCCGACGCCTTCGCCGTCGCCACCCCCGCGTACCCGGGCATGGGCCGCACGGTGGTGCAGGGCGCCCTCCTCGTCGACGGCGCCCGCGTCGAGACGACGGCCGTCGGTCGCGACCCGGTCACCCCGGTCGCGACGAGCGACCTCTCCGCCCTGTTGCCCGGCAGCTCGTCGGTCAGCGTGACCGGCGTGGGCGGCGACGCCGCCGCCGAGCTCCTCGCCGGGGCCGCGGCCTCCGGCCACGACGTGGTCACCGTCGACGCGACGACCGACGACGAGCTCCGCACGACCGCCGACGCCGTCGTGCGCCTGGGCGCGCGCGCCGTGCCCGTCGGCTCGGCCGGGCTGGCCGTCGCCGTCTCCCGCGCGTGGGGCGCCGGGCTGCCGGTGGCGGTGCCCGCCGTCGTCGACCGCGTGGGTCACGTCGTCGTCGTCGTGAGCAGCCTGCACGACGCGTCCCGCACCCAGTGCGAGCACCTCCTCCGGTCCGCGCCGGAGTCCGGGGCCGCACGGCGACGGGTCGTGCGCACGATCGCGCCGACGCTCGACGAGGTCCGGTCCGGCGACCTCGCCCCCGCCCTCGCGCGCTCCTGGTCCTCTGCTGACTCGGCCGCGGCCGAGGTGACCGTCCTGCTCGCGCCGCCCCGCGACTCCTCGGCTCCCGCGTCGCCCGACGTCCCCGGCGGCCCGACCGACGCGCAGCGGATCGCCGAGGCGCTCGCCGTGCTCACCGACGGTCTCGTCGACGAGCGGGGCGGGGTCGACGAGGTCGCCCTCGTGCTCGTCGGCGGGGAGGGCGCCCGCGCCGTCCTCCGCCGGGCGGGGGCCGAGGCGCTCGTCGTCCGCGGGGCCCTCCGCGAGGGCGTGCCCTGGGGCACGCTGGAGGGCGGGCACCTGCACGGGACGGCGGTCGTCACGAAGGCCGGCGGCTTCGGCGCCGCCGCGACGATCACGGAGGTCGTCACCGACCTCCTCGACATCCCCCACCGATCCGACACTCAAGAAGGAGACCCCTCATGACCCTCCCGCGACTCGCACTGACCCTCGGAGACGTGGCCGGCATCGGCCCCGAGATCACCGCGAAGACCCTGCTGCACCACGACGACCTCCGTGAGCGGGCCGTGCCCGTCGTGATCGGCGACGAGTCGGCCATGCGCCGCGGCGTCGTCGCCGTCGGGGGAGACCCCGACCTGGTGCGCGTCATCGCCTCCGTCGCCGACGCGACGAACGAGCCCGGCACGATCGAGCTGCTGCAGACGGGCCCCTCCCTCGCCGACGTGCCGGTGGGCGAGCTGAGCCCCGAGGCGGGTGACGGCGCCTACCGCTTCGTGGTGGAGGCGTGCCGTCTCGCCCGTGAGGGAGAGGTCGACGGCATCGTCACGGCTCCGCTCAACAAGGCCGCGATGCACGCCGGCGGCCACAAGTGGCCCGGCCACACCGAGCTGCTCGCGCACGAGTTCGGCGTCGAGAACTTCTCCCTGGTGCTGTCGGCCGGCGACCTGTCGTTCTTCCACCTGACGACGCACGTCTCGATGCGCCAGGCGATCGACGGCATCACCGCCGAGCGCACCGGCCAGGTGCTCGACCTCGCGGGCGCGTTCGCCGCCTCCCTCGGCACCCCCGACGAGCTGATCGGCCTCGCGGGCCTGAACCCGCACGCGGGCGAGAACCGGCTCTTCGGCGACGAGGACGCCGACATCCTGGCCCCCGCCGTCGAGGCCGCGCGGGCCCGCGGGCTGAACGTCGTCGGCCCCGTGCCCGGCGACGCGCTCATCCCCGCGGCCGTGCGCGGCAAGTACAAGATCATCGTCGTCTGTTACCACGACCAGGGCCACGCACCGTTCAAGGCCGTGTACGGCGACGACGGCGTCAACATCACGGTGGGGCTGCCCGTCGTGCGGGTCTCGGTCGACCACGGCACCGCGTTCGACATCGCGGGGCAGGGCATCGCCCGCGAGGCGAGCCTTGTACTCTCGGTGGAGCGCGCCGCCGCCCTCGCCCCCGGCTGGGAGCACGTGTGGCGCACCGCCCAGCAGCAGGACCCCGCCGTGCCCTGACCTGTCGCACCACCGAAGGGACCACCGTGTCGACCTGGCTCACCGAGCTCGACGCCGACGCGGTCGGCCCCGCCGCCCCGGGGCCCCTGCACGCGCAGCTCAGCGCGCTCCTGCGGTCGCACATCGTGGACGGCTCGCTGCCGGTGGGTGCCGACCTGCCCACCGAGGCGGAACTGCAGGCGCACTTCGGGGTCTCGCGCTCGGTCGTGCGGCAGGCCCTGTCGTCGCTGACCGCCGAGGGGCTCGTGAGGCGTGGGCGGGGCCGCGGCAGCGTGGTCGCCCCGCGCGGCGAGCACCACCGTCTCGTGCAGCGGCTGTCGGGCTTGTCGACGCAGGTGCCCGCGGTCACCACCAGTGTCCTCGCGCTCGGGCCGGAGCACGACGAGGCCGCGGAGGCGCGTCTCGGCGTCCGTGCCGTGGTCGGTCTCCGTCGTCTGCGTCGGGCCGAGGGCGAGCCGATCGCCCTCATCCACACCTGGTTGCCGGAGAGCATCGGGGCGGGGCTCACGACGGCCCAGCTGACCGACACGTCCCTCCACGCGGTGCTGCGCTCCACGTACGGGGTGAGCCTCGTGTCGGGGAGGCGTCAGGTGCGCGCCGTGAGCGCGTCCGGTGCGCTCGCCGAGGCCCTCGAGGTGCCGGACGGATCGCCGGTGCTGCTGCTCGAGGGCACGACCCTCGACCGGTCGGGGGTGCCGGTGGAGACCTTCCGGACCTGGCACCGCGCCGACCGGGTCGTGCTCGACGTCGACGTCGTCACGGATGACGGCCGGGCCGAGGTCGAGCCGATGTCCGTGCCTGTGTCTGTGTCCGTGCCCGTGTCAGTGCCCGTCGACGACGCGTCCCCTGAGCCGGGCGCCCTCCGGGGCGAGGCCGGCCTCGACGAGCTGGCCCGCAGGGCCCGGGAGCTGGCGGCGGACCTCGACGGCCTCGTGCGCCGGTCGTCGTAGGTGAGGCTTTCGTGCGGCGGGCATCCGTGGACGCTCGGGCAGGGGAGTAGGTGACCTGGTGCTGAACTCCGAGTGGGCGCCTGTCGTCGCTGCCGTCGCAGTCACGATCGTCCTCGGCGTCGCGGCGGTGATCCACAGGAGGATCCGCCCGTCGCGTCAGCGTGCGATCAGAGGGGTCGCCGTGCCGTCGTGGCCGGCCGTGCGCGAGGCGTCCTCCGTGTTGACCGAGCGCGACCTCCGCGGCCTCAGGGCTGAGTTCCGGGTGGGGACGGCAGCCTCCGGCATCGCGGCGGGCCTGTTCGTGGCCCTCCTCGTCGAGAGGCGCTGGAGGAGACCGACGACGTTCGACGTCACGGCGAGCGGCCTCCCCGCGAACCCAGTCGGCAGCCTCGAACTCCTCCTCACCACGGAGGACCCGGCGGAGGTGGTCGACCTGATGACGAGCTCCGGCCTGACCTTCCTGCCCCCGGGCGTGCAGGCGGACGCGCTCTGGGCTGAGTACTTCCGGTAAGCGTTTTCGCCTGGTGTTCTGCGGAATTGAGCTAGTCCCTGTGGCAGCTAGCTGCGCTCGAAGTGTTGGGCCCCACGTCCCCGAGGTCAATGCTGACCGTCCGACAGGCGAGCGTTCATCGGGACACCGGTTGGAGCCCGTCGCGGCCGGTTGAGGTAAGTGGCATCTGGCCTGCGGATTCGCGTATGCCTGTCCCGCAAAAATGCCCGGTGACGGGGTCTAAACGCTACAGCTGTCGGATGCTCATCGGATACGCCCGCGTCTCTACCTCGGGACAAGATCTCGCAGCACAACGTGACGGTCTTGCAGCGCTCGGTGTTGACGATAAACACGTGCATGTTGACCACGGCTTGTCGGGTACGACTCGAGCCCGGCCTGGCCTTCGGGAGGCGCTGGCCGCGTGCCGTGCTGGCGACGTCCTGGTCGTCACCAAGCTCGACCGCCTCGCCCGCTCGCTGCGCGACGCGACGGACATCGCGGATGAGCTGACGAAGAAGGGTGTTGCGCTGAACCTCGGGGGAGCGGTCTACGACCCCACCGACCCCGTCGGCCGGCTCCTGTTCAACGTCCTCGGCATGGTGGCCGAGTTCGAGGCAGACCTCATCCGTGCGCGCACCCGGGAGGGCATGGCGATCGCCAAGGCTGCCGGCAAGCTCCGCGGCCGCAAGCCCGAGCTGACTCCCTCGCAGGAGAAGCACCTCGTGCAGCTGCACCGCACCGGCGCCCACACGACGAGCGAGATCGCCGAGCTCTTCGGCGTTGCCCGTTCGACCGTGTACCGCGCCCTTCAGCGCGGGGCGCAGGCCTAGTCATACTGACGAGACATAGGAACGGAGGAAGCGTGAGGAACAGTTCGGACGTTCATCGTGGTCGTGGACCTCGGTCGGCGGCAGGCTTCTTCATGCTGCGAGGCATCGTCGCCGGTGGAGTGTTGGGCGTACTGCTCTATGTCGGAATTGATCTTGGCTACCTCGTGCTCTCCTACGGGAGAATCGACTTCGGTTCAGGATCGATGGCGGGCTTTCTGTGGATCATCATCCTCGTGGACCTTGGGTGTCGCGGTTTGATTTTCGGCCTCATAATCGGTGCACTCACCGCTGCCATAGCGCTTCCGACCCGTCGGCTGCTGCGGCGCGCAACTCGTCCGCAACGTGTGCTGACGGTCGGCGCGGTGAGCAGCGTTGTGTCGGGCGCCTTGGCGTGGGTGCCCGCACACGTGGCATCGACCCTCATGTCAACGCCTGGCGAGGTCACCTACGCCGTAGGTGCGGCCATCGTCGGTGGCCTTGTGGCTGCGGCGACGTGCTACCTGTTCGAGTCGTCCAGTCGACCTGATTGGCGTCCTGCAGACTCTTTCGACGAGTTCGAACCGCCTCTGTCCCGATAGTCCATCCCTTACCCAAACCCCGCACGGGGCCCTGACCTCTGGGCATGACTGTGTTCTGGCCCGCTCTCATCGTCGGTGTTGTGCTGCTGGTCTCGGGTGCTGTTGTCCTCCGGAACTCAGCCCCTCTCGCGTCTTGGCTAGGAATGACGAGCGGCCGAGTGCCCGGTCGCGAGGGAGTTCATAGTGCCTACACCTCACGGAACGCCAAAGCCGCCGGCGTCGGCTTTTCAGCCATCGGAGCGTTAGCCATCGTTCTCAGCTTCCTGAACCTGAGATGGTAGGTGCGGCGTCCGGTAAGCGATCGACAACCGGCCGCGCCCTGATCTAAACGAACCAGCTCGCGGCGTAGAGAACGACTCCGACGGCCAGAGCAATGGCCCCGACCAACAGCACACGACGCTGCTTGCGTCGTGGCAGTTCTTTTCCCTGGCTGTACTTCACGCCGACGTAAGCAAGCATGCCCAGTGCGACGAATGGCCAGGGGAAGTACGCGAGTTGGAGCCACTCGGAAGTAGTCATCCTGCATCTTCTCGCGAGGTGGTCATGGCACGGTGGCTCCGCGGCAGCGTCGCCAAAGGGGATGGTCGAACGCGAGGGGGAAACCAGGTTGAGTTAGCGCATGACAATGACGTCGGTGTTTGAGCGCATTGCGAGTAAACAATGGGTCACCGACAACGCATTGGTGTTCGCAATTCGTGATTCCCACCCAGTGTCTCCTGGGCACACCCTTGTCGTACCCAAGCGGACGATTGTGAGCTGATTCGACGCGACGCCAGACGAAGTCGCAGCTATGACAGAGTTGGTCGTGGCTGTTAGGGACCAGCTCGACAGGCTCTACCATCCGGACGGCTACAACGTCGGCTTCAATGACGGGGTAGCGGCAGGCCAGACCACCTTTCACGCTCATCTGCACGTCATCCCGCGCTTCGATGGAGACGTCACCTCACCGGCCGGCGGCGTCCGACATGCGGTGATTGGGCGGGGCCACTACTGACCCGTCCTCGTGTCCACTCGGAAAGGGATGGTCTGGCGAACAACGTCACCGAGGTCGTTAGTTCCGTCCGCGTTCTGTCGACATAGGGTCGACGACATGTCGCCTGCCCTGGAACAGCTCTGGCCACCCTTCGGTTTGCTGGTCGAATGCGGGCCGCTGACTCTGTCGCCCGTTCGGGATTCCGATTTCCCTGAGCTCGTGGCGCTCGCTCACGAAGGGATTCATGACGCCGATGCCATGCCTTTCGGCTTCCCTTGGACACTAGGCACACCAGACGAGGTTCGTATGCGCCTTCTGCAGTTCCACTGGGGACTGCGAGCCGCAATGACACCAGCGTCATGGCAGCTTGAGACCACAGTCCGCTTCGAAGGAGAAGTCGTTGGCTGCCAGGGCATTTCGACCAACGACTACCTGGTGACCAGAACCGGTGAAACCGGGTCTTGGCTTGGCGCGAAGCACCACGGGCGCGGGATCGGAACTTTGATGCGTCAAGCGCTCACCGCCTTCATGTTCGACCACCTGGACGCGGTTGAGGTCACGTCTGCAGCATTTAGCGATAATCCGGCGTCACTGGCTGTCTCACGAAAAGTTGGGTACCGGGAAAATGGCCTAGTCCGTCGTCGTCGCCGCGAAGGCGAGATGGCGCTGAGTCAGCAGCTCAGCTTGACGGCTGAGACGTTGAACCGCTCTGATCAGAAGCTGCGCGTCAGCGGGGTAATGGAGCTACGCGAGTTCCTTGGCCTCGCCCCAGCCTGATGAGGGGCACGGCGGCTGGGCGTCTCACATGACGATGGTGGCCTCAACCGGTCGATGCACCGCTCGTTGATTCGAGAGTAGCGGGCGACGATTCGGCCCTGTATCGGTCCTTCGAGCTGGCCCAGTCGAGGACTTGCCGGGGCCTATCGTTGAGACG
>Ga0308160_10004170_pt1 | contig 15622 bp, 13 predicted proteins | sample PhyFR1_FD_201036 | JGI IMG/M metagenome (GOLD analysis project Ga0308160, IMG submission 201036) | Phyllosphere microbial communities from UC Gill Tract Community Farm, Albany, California, United States - DLSLF.R1 | ecosystem: Host-associated > Plants > Phyllosphere > Unclassified | place: USA...
CGTCGTCGCGCTCCAGCTGCGGCGGCAGCTGGACAAGGAGCACCGCCCGCTTGTCTCCGAGTTCGTGCCAGCAACGGGCAATCCGGTCCACCCAGACTTCAGGCTGGTACAGCTTCCGTGCGTGCGTGAGGCCACGGGGAGCCTTGACGGACATGCTGAAGCCCGGGGGCAGCCGGCGGTTCCAGCCGGCAAACGTGGTGTCCCGGGGCCAGCGGTAGAAGCTGGCGTTCAGCTCCACGGTGCTGAACTGCGCGACATAGTGTGCCAGCCGGTCCTTCGCCGGCAGGCCGGGCGGGTACAGGACGTTCTCCCAGTGGTCATAGCTCCAGCCAGAGGTGCCGATATGGACTGCCACCCCTGCAGGCTACACCGGGTCCCCTGCCATTTACGCGGAATGGGAAGCACGTTTGTGGCAGGGTAAGGTCATGGCGCGAATCGAAGATTATGCGGTGGTAGGCGACCTTCAAACCGGGGCGCTGATCAGCAAAGAAGGTTCCATCGACTGGCTGTGCCTTCCCAGGTTCGACTCCCCGGCCTGCTTCACCGCATTGCTGGACTCGCCCGACGCCGGCCGCTGGCTGCTTGCGCCCGAAAGCGGTGGACAGTGCACCCGGCGGAGATACCGAGACGGCAGCCTGATCCTGGAAACCGAATGGGACACGCCCGACGGGACGGTGCGCGTCATCGATTTCATGCCGCCGCGTGACTCCGTGGCGGACATCGTGCGGATCGTCGAGGGCGTCAGCGGCACCGTGAAGATGCACTGCGAGCTGGTCCTGCGCTTCGACTACGGCCACATCGTTCCGTGGGTACGCCGGGACAAGCACGGGCTCCACGCCATCGCCGGGCCGGACGCCGCCTACTTCGTGACGCCCGCGGAGGTGCACGGCGAGAACTTGCACACCGTAGGTGACTTCACCGTCAGCGCCGGCGAACGTATCCCGTTCGTCCTCACTTGGGCTCCCAGCCACGTGGGCCGTCCGCACTCGGTGGACGCCGAGAAGGTCCTGGACACCACCTTCGCCTTCTGGCGCGGCTGGACCACCCAGTGCACGGTGCAGGGCGAATACCAGGACGCGGTGGTGCGCTCGCTGGTGACCCTCAAGGCGCTGACCTACGCACCCACCGGCGGCATCGTGGCTGCCGTGACCACCTCCCTGCCCGAACAGCCCGGTGGTCCCCGCAACTGGGACTACCGGTACTGCTGGCTGCGGGACGCCACCATGACGCTGCAGGCGCTTTTGGCCGCCGGCTACACCGCTGAGGCAGCGGCCTGGCGGGATTGGCTGCTGCGTGCGGTGGCGGGGGATCCCGCAGACCTGCAGATCATGTACGGCATCCACGGGGAACGGCGCTTGCCCGAGTTGGAGCTGCCCTGGCTCAGGGGATATGAGAACTCAACGCCCGTGCGGATCGGTAACGGAGCAGCAGAACAGCTCCAGCTGGACGTGTGGGGCGAGGTGCTGGACTGCCTGGCGCTGACCCGCAATTCCCTGCTGAAGCATCCGGACGATTCGTGGGACCTGCAGTGCGCCCTGATGACCCATCTGGAGACCATCTGGGACCAGCCGGACAACGGGCTGTGGGAAATGCGCGGCCCCCGCCGGCACTTCACGCATTCAAAGGTCATGGCATGGGTTGCCGCCGACCGGATGGTGAAGGGCGTCAGGGAGTCCGGACTGCCGGGGCCGGTGGAGCGGTGGGAGGCACTACGGGACACCATCCACCGGGACGTGATGGCCAACGGGTTCGACGCCGGACGCAACACCTTCGTGCAGTCCTACGGCAGCCCCGAGCTTGATGCCAGCCTGCTGCTGATTCCGCGCGTGGGCTTCCTGCCGCCGGACGATCCCCGCGTCATCGGCACCATCGAGGCGATACAGCGTGAGCTGACCGAGGACGGGTTCGTGCTTCGCTACCGTCCGGAGAAGAGCGACGACGGCCTGCCGGGGAGTGAGGGCGTTTTCCTCGCCTGCTCGTTCTGGCTGGTGGAGGCGCTGCTCGGTGCGGGACGGCACGAGGAGTCGCGCGAACTGTTCGAACGGCTCCTGGAGCTGCGCAATGACGTGGGGCTCCTGAGCGAGGAGTGGGCAGTCCGTGCGGGCCGCCAGCTCGGCAACACACCGCAGGCCTTCAGCCACTTTGCCCTTGTGACTAGCGCTTTGGAGTTGCATCAGGATACCGTTCGGCGGAGTGACACCCCTATCCCGCCGGAATCGGCGGGGCGGCGCTGAGGCGGTGCCGGCACAGGGCTGAACTTTCCCTTCGCAGAATAGATAAGTAGACTTACTAACACCTCATGGAGTGCTCCACAAGCACAGTGCCGTGACTGACGGAGGAGTGATTTGCATGGCCGGGTATTTTGAACTCGTTGATGCCCCTGACGGTGGCTACAGGGTCAGGATGATGGACGGGGCGGGGCACCTGATGGCAATCTCGGTGACCTTTCCCACGAAGCGGGCGGCCGTGGCCGGAGTGGCCATGGCCCGTGAAATTGCGGGGACAGGCCTTATCCGGGACAAAAGCCTGGACGGCGCCGGGACGGTGATCCGGGAACGGGTCCGGCCCGTGGCTACGCCCAAGGAAGAAGCTTCCCGACACAAGAAGGCCCCGGAGGCCAGGCGGGCTGCGGTGGGCTGATGGGCCGGCAGGACACACCCCCCGGTGGACGCCGCCGGGGGGTTCTCTTTGACGTTGACGGAACGCTGATCGATTCGTCATACTTCCATACCGTTTCCTGGTGGGGCGCGTTCCGCCAGTACGGCTACGACGTTCCCATGGCATCCATCCACTACCTCGTGGGTATGGGCGGGGATCGGTTGGTGGACAGCCTGCTGCCTGCGGGCCGGGACCGCAGTGCCGACGAGGACATCATGGCCAGCCACGGCGCACTGTATGCCGCCCGTTGGCCGTCCCTCCGCGCTTTTGACGGCTCGAAGGACCTGCTCGCCCAGTGCCATGCCGGTGGCCTCGCAGTCGCCCTGGCCTCATCGGCCCGGGAAAAAGACCTTCAGGTCATGAAGGGAATCCTTGACGCTGACGCGTTCATCGATGCCGCCACCAGCTCCAAGGATGCCGAGGAGAGCAAGCCCGCCCCGGACATCCTGGCTGCTGCCCTGAAGGCGATCGACGTAGAGCCGGCCGATGCTGTGTTCGTTGGAGACGCGGTCTGGGACATGAAGGCCGCGGCCGCGCTCGGCATCCCCGCGGTGGGTGTCACCTGTGGTGGAATCAGCGCCGACGTGCTCCGGGATGCCGGCGCGGTGGAGGTCTACGAAGATCCTGCCGACCTGTTGCGGAAACTCGGAGGCAGTGCCATCGGGAAGCTGCTGAACCGCGCCAGCTAGGCCGTTTGCCCGCCTGCCGCGTCCTTCTCGGTGCCGTTATCGGCAGGTTTGGCCCAGGACACGGCCACTTTCACCGAACCGTCATTATTCCTTTCAACGTCCGTGACGACGTCGGCCAGGTTGGCTCCCATGTCCATGATCCGGGTGCGGTAGCTGGCCACCAGCTCCTCCAGGCTGGCTTCTGTCCATTCGCCGGGCCGCATGCGGGTGGAGATCTCGACCGGTTCGGGCTGGTAAAGCGTCATGGCGTCCTCGTTCCGTTGGCATGGTCTTCGTGAAGCGGGCCCGGCGGGCCCTTCCTACGCTAGGAGCCGGGGGCGGGTGGGACAAGTACCGGAAGCATTCGGTTGATCCGTTCATGCCGCGCGGACGCCGGGCCGCCCGGCCAAAACATGGGGTATCAGCAAGTGATCAGTATGCTTACTTTTTGGCCAAAAATTCGATAGCGTCGAATGAAGGGCGCACGGCCCGGACTGCGAGGAAAAGGAGAACACCGTGAAAGCACTGACCTGGCAAGGAAAACGATCAGTCAGCGTTGAAGAAGTACCGGATCCCGTGATCCAGGAGCCTACCGATGCGATCGTGCGCATCACCTCCACGGCGATCTGCGGGTCCGACCTGCACCTGTACGAGGTCCTGGGGCCCTACATGCACAAGGGCGACGTGATCGGCCACGAACCGATGGGCATCGTGGAAGAAGTGGGAAGCGCCGTCACCAACCTGCGCAAGGGTGACCGCGTGGTGATCCCGTTCAACATCTCCTGCGGCTCCTGCTACATGTGCAAGCAAGGGCTGCAGTCCCAATGCGAAACCACCCAGGTAAAGGAAAAAGGCTCGGGAGCAGCCCTCTTTGGCTACTCCGAACTGTACGGCTCAGTGCCGGGCGGGCAGGCCGAGTACCTCCGTGTCCCGCACGCGGATTACGGACCCGTCAAGGTGGGGACCGAACTGCCGGACGAACGGTACCTGTTCCTTTCCGACATCCTGCCCACGGCCTGGCAGGCGGTGGAGTACGCGGACGTGCAGCCCGGCGGCACCCTTGCGGTGTTGGGGCTCGGGCCAGTGGGGCAGTTCGCCGCCCGCATCGGCGTCCAGCGCGGCTTCAACGTGGTGGGCGTGGACCCCGTCCCGGAACGCCGCGCCATGGCGGCCCGGCACGGCGTGGACACGCTCGATTACACCAAAACCCTCGGTGACGAACTGCGGGAGAAGACCGCCGGTAGGGGCCCTGACGCGGTGGTGGACGCCGTCGGCATGGAAGCCCATGGCTCCCCGGTGGCCGGATTCGCGCACCAGGCACTGGGACTGCTGCCGGACAAGCTGGCACAAAAGGCCATGGAGACCGCCGGTGTTGACCGCCTCGCCGCGCTGCACACAGCCATCGACGCCGTCCGGCGCGGGGGAACGCTCTCGCTCAGCGGAGTCTATGGCGGCCAGGCCAGCCCCATGCCGCTGCTGACCATGTTCGACAAGCAGATCCAGGTGCGGATGGGCCAGTGCAACGTGCGGCGTTGGACGGATGACATCCTCCCGCTGGTGGAGGACGACGCCGATCCGTTGGGCGTCATGGACCTCGTCACCCACCGCTCGGGCCTGGACGGGGCACCGGCACTCTACGAGAAGTTCCAGAAGAAGGAAGACGGCTGCATCAAGGTAGTCCTCAACCCGGGAGCCTGAGCCGCATCACGAACGCCGCTCAGCACAGGTGGTTGAGCGCGTCCTGGGAGACCTCCGCCAGCTCGGAAATCAACGGGTTGACCCCCAGGGTAGGCGGCTCGGGGGGATAGGCCACCGCCATGGCCAGCTGGGTCTTGCCGTCCTCGCTGGTCATGGCAATGGTTCCGTAACCGTCGGTGTCGCCAGGCAGGCCGTAGTAGAAGCGGTTGTTGCAGGTGTTGTTCCAGCGGCGCAGCGCAAAGCCGTAGTACTGCAGGTAGCCGCCCTTCATGGCCGTAACGCTGTCCGGCGGGAGCAGTTCGCCCTTCAGGAGCGCGGCGTAGAAACGGTTCACCTCCGGCAGGGTAGAAACTGCTCCGGAAGAGGGAGCCTCCGCCTGCCATTCTGGCAAGCTGGCATCCAGGCGCGCGCCGCCCACCATGACGTAGCCGTGAACCATGCCCGGAAGGGCCGGCCCGCCCAGCCGGGTTGCGCCCAGGCCCAGCGGACGGGCTATGTCCGTGGCCAGGACCTGTGCGATGTCCTGGCCGCGGAGCCGTTCGACGATCAGGGCCAGCGCCGCATAGTTGGTCCGCGAATAGTTGAAGATCCGTGCCAGCCGCGGCTCCCACGGGACGGTGGCCGCCAGGGCCAGCTGCTGCTCGAGGCTGATCTTCCGGACCGTGACCTTTTCCCAGGGGCCGGATGCCAGGAGTGGATCGGTGAAGTCGGGCAGCCCCGACTCGTGGGTCAGAAGCTGGCGCACACTGACAGGGCCGGGCGGATGCAGGACGCTCCCGAACTCCGGCAGGTAGCGGCTCACGGGATCGTCGAGTCCGAGCTTTCCTTCCGCCACCAGCTTCAGCACGGAAACCGCCACGAATGATTCGGTGATGCCGCCAACCCGGACGGGGTCGGACGCCGCTGCGGGTTCGCGGGTTTCCAGGCTCCGCACCCCGGCCGCGTGCGCCCAGGCCTTGCCGTCATACCGGACGTCGATCAGGACGGCGGGTGCGCCCTCGCCGATCATGCGGTCGCTGAAGGCTTCCAGGAGGGCGAAAGCGGGTGCCCTGTCCGGGTCCGTCGGCGTGGGGTCCGGAGGGCGGGGTTCGCCGGTACAGCCGGCAGCTGAGATCAGGAGGACCGTGCACAGGGCAGCAGCCGCCCGTATCCATCCGCCGCCCCGGCGCGCACCCATGGACCTATTTTCCCCCAACTGGGTAGCAGCACATGTCGTTTTGGGGCCCCAAAACGACATCTGCTGCTACTGGGTTGGGAGGGGGTAGGTGCTTAGGTGAGGCGCACCTGGCGGTTCATGTCCTTGTACAGCAGGTAACGGAATTCGCCGGGGCCGCCGGCGTAGCAGGCCTGCGGGCAGAAGGCGCGCAGCCACATGAAGTCGCCCGCCTCCACCTCCACCCAGTCGTTGTTGAGCAGGTACATGGCCTTGCCCTCCAGGACGTACAGGCCGTGTTCCATGACGTGGGTTTCGGGGAAGGGGATGACGCCGCCGGGCTGGAACGTCACGATGTTCACCTGCATGTCATGGGCCAGGTCGCTGGAGTCGGTGAACCGGGTGGTCTTCCAGGCATCGTTGGTGTCCGGCATCGACGTGGGCTCCACGTCCTTTTCGTTGGTGACGAAGGACTTGGCTTCGAAGCCTTCCAGCCGTTCGTACGCTTTGCGGATCCAGTGGAAGGACACGACGTCGTCCGAAACGTTCTCCAGGCCCCACTCCGCACCGGCGGCAAGGTACGCGTAGCCGCCTTCCTCGAGCTGGTGGAGTTCGCCGTCGAGGGTGAGGTTGACCTGCCCGCGGGTCACGAAGACGACGCCTTCGACGCCGGCTTCGAACTCGGCCTTGGGTGCACCGCCGCCGGGGCCGATCTCGACGATCAGCTGGGAGAACGTGGTGGCGAAGCCCGAGATGGGGCGGGCGATGATCCAGGACCGGGTGTTCGAGAAACCGGGCAGGTTGGACGTGACGATGTCCGTCATGACGCCCTTGGGGATCACGGTGTAGGCCTCGGTGACGATGGCCCGTTCGGTGGTCAGGTGCGTCTGCGGGGGCAGCCCGCCGGTGGGGGAGTAGTACTTACCCATGGAGGAGATCCTTTGCTGTGGTGGTGGAAGTGGCGAGCCGCGGGTGCGCCAGTGCGGTGAGCTGGGGAATCCCGACGCCGGCAAGCGCCTGGACCTCTTCGGCACCTACTGCGCCGCACTGGACGCCGCGGAGGACGAACGCGGCCAGCGCGCGGGCGGTGGCGGGTTCGTCCATGACGCCGCCTTCGGTGCGTTCGACGTAGTTGCGGAGGCGGGCTGCGGCAGCCGGGAGGCCTTCGCGGTAGAAGGCGTAAGTGGCAGCGAACCTGCTGGGCAGCTGGGCCGGGTGCAGGTCCCATCCCTGGTAGTAGCCGCGTTCCAGGGACCGGCGGACCAGCCGTCCGTGCAGCCGCCAGGCGTTCTCCACGTTGTCGCCCACCGGAATGATGTTGGTGGACCCGTCGGAGAGCCGGATGCCGGTGCCGGCGACTGCGAGCTGCATGACTTCCTTGGCGAAGTCGGCCACGGGGTGCTCCATGGACTGGTATTCGGCGGAGATCTGCAGTGATGCGGAGTAGTCGTAGGTGCCGTAGTGCAGCCCGCTGATGCGGCCAGGCACGGCATGCGCCAGCTGCGCCACCGGCGAGGTGCCGTCCGGACCCAGGATCAGCTGGGGTGTTTCCACCTGGACCTCGAAGCGCAGCCGCCCGGCGGGCAGCGAGTGGACTTCCTCCAGCCGGGAGACTGCGTAGTCCATGGCCCGGACCTGGTCCACGGTGGTGACCTTGGGCAGGGTCAGGACCAGTCCCTCGGGCAGCTCGCCGGCCGCAGCGAGTCCGGAGACGAACAGGTCCAGGGTGCGCAGGCCGCGGGCCCGGGTGGCCGCTTCGAAGCATTTGAAGCGGATGCCGATGAACGGGGGAGCGGACCCGGCCGCGACGGCCTGGGCCACCGCGGCAGCCGCGGCAACAGCGGCGGCGTCCTCGGCGTCGTCGCCCCTGTCCCCGAAGCCGTCTTCGAAGTCCAGGCGCAGGTCCTCGATGGGTTCGCTGGCGAGCTTGGCTTCGACGCGTCCGGCGACCGCCTCGGCCAGGCCGGGCTGCTGCCCCAGGAGCTGGCCCAGCCTGTGGTAGCCGCCGCGCGCCTCCACGGTGGCCCTGGCCTCGGCGCCCCACTGGGCAGCGAACGACGGCGTGAACCGGTCTGCGGGGACGTACACCGTGTGCACGGGCTGGCGGGAGCCGTCGTCGCCCGGGTAGTTCTGCTCGAGCAGCCGGTCGGTGGCGGCCAGTTGCCCGTCGATGGACGCGAGGTCTCCCGCCGACAGTGAGGGTTTGGGTGTTGCGGCCATGCCTCAGCCCACCAGTTCGTAGGCGGGGGTGGTGAGGAAGTCCGTGTAGCCGTCCGAGAGGCAGATGTCGGCGATCAGGTCGCTGGCCAGCTGGTAGTACCGGCGGAACGCTTCGTCGCCCACTTCGGTGCGGAGCCGTTCGGTTTCCTCGCCCAGGATCCGCTCCACCAGGTCCTTGGTGACGGTGTTGCCGGTGTCGGCGAGGACGGACTTGTTGCGGATCTGCTGCCAGACCTGCGAACGGGAGATCTCCGCGGTGGCGGCGTCCTCCATGAGGTTGTGGATGGCCACTGCGCCGTTGCCGGACAGCCACACGGCCGTGTAGGCCACCGCAACGTACAGGTTCAGGCGCAGCCCGGCCTCGGTGACCTGGCCCCCGGCGGAGGAGACGTCCAGCAGCTCGGCTGCAGTGACTGACACTTCGGGGCGCTGCCGGTCCACCTGGTTCGGCTTGTCGCCGAGCACGGAATCGAACACCTCGCGGCAGGTGGACACCAGGTCCGGGTGCGCAACCCAGGAGCCGTCGAACCCGTCGTTGGCTTCACGGGTCTTGTCCGCACGGACCTTTTCGAAGGCCGCTGCGGTGACCTCCGGGTGGCGGCGGTTGGGGATGACGGCGGCCATGCCGCCCATGGCGAAGGCACCGCGGCGGTGGCAGGTCTTGACCAGCAGTTCGGTGTAGGCGCGCATGAAAGGCGCGGTCATGGCCACGGAGGCGCGGTCCGGCAGGACGAACTCCTCGCCGGCGTCACGGAAGTACTTGATGATGCTGAACAGGTAGTCCCAGCGGCCGGCATTCAGGCCCGAGGCGTGGTCCCGCAGCTCGTAAAGGATCTCGTCCATCTCGAACGCGGCCGGGATGGTCTCGATCAGCACCGTGGCGCGGATGGTGCCCTGGTGCAGTCCGAGGAAGTCCTGGGCGAACACGAACACGTCGTTCCACAGCCGCGCCTCGAGGTGGCTTTCCATCTTCGGCAGGTAGTAGTACGGGCCCTGCCCGTTCAGCACCAGCTGCTTGGCGACGTGGAAGAAGTGCAGGCCGAAGTCCACCAGTGCGCCTACGGCGGGTTCGCCGTTGATGAGGAGGTGCTTCTCCTGCATATGCCAGCCGCGCGGGCGGGCCACCACGACGGCGAGTGGCGCGTCAGTGCGGAGCTTGTATTCCTTGCCCTCTTCCGAGGTGAAGCTGAGCGTGCCCTGAGCGGCATCGCGGAGGTTCAGGATGGCGTCGATGACGTTGCCCCAGGTTGGTGTGCTGGCGTCCTCAAGGTCCGCCAGCCACACCTTGGCGCCCGAGTTCAGCGCATTAATGGCCATCTTTGCCGGCGAGGCAGGTCCTGTCATCTCCACGCGGCGGTCCTGCAGTGCCGCAGGGGCGGCAGCGACCTTCCAGTCGCCGTCGCGCACGTCCTGCGTCTCCGGCAGGAAGTCCAGCTTGCCGGTGTCGGCCACGCGCTGCCGCTTGGCTGAACGGGCCGCGAGGAGGCCGTTGCGGGTGCCGGCGAACCGGTTGTGCAGTTCCTCCACGAACGCCAGCGCCTTGGGGGTGAGGATCTCCTCCGCGCGGTTGATCGGCAGGGGATCTGTGACAGTGATGGCCATTTCTGGTCCTTTCCTTAGGCTGAAGACTTGTGCTGAAGTCAGGCGGTGAATCAGGCGTTGGCCAGGGCGGCTTCCGGTTCCGCCTGTTCCGAGACTGCGGCGGTTGCCACGTTGGCGGCGTGCGCTGCGGCGGCAACGGCTGAGGCAACATCGGCGGCCACATGGGGATCGAAGACGCTGGGGATAATGTAGCTGGCATTGAGCTCATCGTCAGCTACCCGGTTGGCGATGGCTTCCGCGGCGGCCACCAGCATTTCGGGGGTGATGTCCGAGGCTCCCGCGTCAAGCAGGCCGCGGAAGAAGCCGGGGAAGGCCAGTACGTTGTTGATCTGGTTGGGGAAGTCGCTGCGCCCCGTGGCCACGACTGCCGCGTGCTTTGCGGCGATGACGGGGTCGATTTCCGGTGTGGGGTTGGCCATGGCGAACACGATCGCGTCCTTGGCCATGGACGCTACCTGCTCTTCGCCGATGACGTGCGGGGCGCTGACGCCGATGAAGACGTCCGCGCCAACGAGGGCCTCGTGAAGGGTGCCGGAGAAGCCTTCCTCATTGGTGTTCGCGGCAATCCAGCTGCGGTGTTCGTCGCTGTAGGTTTCGCCGGAGTGGATGGCACCCGAGCGGCCGGCGGCGACGATGTGCTCCGCGCCCTGGGCCTTGAGGAGCTGGATGATGGCTGAGCCCGCGGCGCCGACGCCGGAGACGACAATGCGGACCTCACCGAGGGTCTTGCCCACCACGCGCAGGGCGTTGACCAGGGCAGCGAGGGTGACGATGGCGGTGCCGTGCTGGTCGTCGTGGAACACCGGAATGTCCAGTTCCTCGCGGAGGCGCTTCTCGATCTCGAAGCAGCGCGGTGCGGCGATGTCCTCAAGGTTGATGCCGCCGTACACCGGGGCCATGGCCTTGGCGATCATGATGATTTCTTCGGTGTCCTGGGTGTCCAGGCAGACCGGCCAGGCGTCCACGTTGGCGAACTGCTTGAACAGGGCTGCCTTGCCTTCCATGACGGGGAGCGCGGCGGCGGGGCCGATGTTGCCCAGGCCCAGGACGGCGGAACCGTCGGTGAGCACGGCGATGGTGTTGCGCTTGACCGTCAGGTTGCGGGCCGCGGCGGGGTCTTCGGCAATGGCCAGGCAGACGCGGGCGACGCCGGGGGTGTAGGCACGCGAGAGATCGTCGCGGTTGCGCAGGGCTACCTTGGGGACCACCTCAAGCTTGCCGCCGAGGTGCATCAGGAAGGTGCGGTCCGAGACATGCTGGACCGTGACGCCGTCGAGCGCGTTCAGGGCGTCCTTGACGCGGGCGGCGTGTTCGTCGTCGGTGGTGTTGCAGGTGACGTCCACAACGAGGGTCTCGTGGTGGGACTCGCTTACGTCCAGGGCGGTGATGGCGGCGCCTGCCGCCCCCACTGCGGCGGCGAGCTCGCTCGTGGCGCTGAAGCTGGACGGCGCTTCGACGCGCAGGGTGATCGAGTTTCCGGGGCTGGGGTTCGCCATTGAATGTCCTCCTGTTGGGGCCGTGCATCGGCCTGTTCCGGTAAGCCTGTTTTCTACGAATGTTTTCGTATTATGGATATTATTATCTACAAGATGGAAATACAAGCCCTCCGAATGCGACTGGAAGAGCTGGGTGCCGACGCGTGCCCGCAACTCCGCGCTTGATGTATGTTGGGTGTTCTAAGCACTCTTTTCACGATGTGGATAAGAGTTGTCGGATTCCGAGCCGTAGGAGACAACGGAATGGCAGAAAAAGCGTCCGGTGGCGTGCAGTCGGTAGAGCGCGTCTTTGAATTGCTGGAGCTGATCACCGATGCCGGCGGCGACGTCACCCTGAGCGAGCTGTCCTCCTCCACCGACCTGCCGCTGCCCACCATCCACCGCCTGCTGCGGACCTTGGTGTCGCTGGGCTACATCCGGCAGCTGCCCAACCGCCGCTACGCGTTGGGCCCGCGGCTGATCCGGCTCGGCGAAGGCGCCAACAAGCAGCTCGGTGCGGTGGCCCGTCCCCAGTTGAAAGCCCTCGTGGACCAGCTCGGCGAGACCTCCAACATGGCCGTACTGGATTCGGACATGGTCATCTACGTCGCCCAGGTGCCTTCGCTGCACTCGATGCGCATGTTTACCGAGGTGGGCCGGCGGGCCCATACCCACGCCACCGGCGTCGGCAAGGCCATCCTGGCCCAGCTCGACGACGAGGCTGTCCGCGGCATCGTGGCCCGTGCAGGAATGCCCACGCCCACCGTGAAGAGCATCGGCGACGTCGAGGAACTCCTGGCCGACCTCAAGCTGATCCGGGAACGTGGCTACTCCATCGACGAAGAGGAGCAGGAACTGGGCGTCCGCTGCTTCGCCATGGCCGTCCCCAATGCCCCCACGCCCACGGCGATCTCCGTCTCCGGGCCGGTATCGCGGGTGGACGAGCACTTCGCCGACAAAGCCGTGCCGGTGCTCCGCCAGGCGGCCGAGACCATCTCCCGCGAGCTGAACCGCACCTGACACGCCCAAAAACTACGTGACGACGGCGGCCCGCACCTTTGGCGAAAAGGTGCGGGCCGCCGTCGTTGGCTGCGTCTTTGCTAATGCTCTGATGCCTTTTGGGCCGATTCGATGCGGACTTCCTTGCCGTCACAGTCGAGGAGTTTGCCGCCTTCGAAGCGGTCGCCGTCCACCAGGCACTTGATGTCCTGTTCCTGCACCACGCGTTCGGTGCCGGCGACGAATACGGACTGGTTGTCCGAGTTGCCGGCCTTGAGGTGGTTGAACAGCAGGTTCAGCAGGATGGCCATGACGGCTGCCGAGCTGATGCCGGAGTGGAAGATGGTGCTGAACCAGGACGGGAACCGGTCGTAGAACGCCGGTGCGGCGATGGGGATCATGCCGAACCCGATGGATGCTGCCACCACGATCAGGTTCATGTTGTTCTTGTACTCCACCTTGGACAGCGTGCGGATGCCGCTGGCGGCCACGGTGCCGAAGAGGACCACGCCGGCGCCGCCCAGGACAGGCGTGGGGACGGCTGCGACAACCCGGCCCAGGACCGGAAGCAGGCCGAGGATCACCAGGATCAGGCCGCCGGCGCTGACCACGAAGCGGCTTTTCACGCCGGTGATGGCCACCAGGCCCACGTTCTGGGCGAAGGCGCTCTGCGTGAAGGAGTTGAACAGCGGGGAGATGGCGCTGGAGAGCATGTCCGCGCGGAGGCCGTTGCCGATCCGCTTGGAGTCCACCTTGGTGCCCACGATTTCACCCACGGCGATGATGTCCGCTGATGTTTCGGTCAGGGTGACCAGGATGACGATCAGCATCGAGATGATGGCCGCGATCTCGAAGGTGGGCGGGCCGAAGGCGAACGGGGTGGGGAAGGCGACGATCTCGCCCTGGCCCACCTTGGAGAAGTCCGCCATCCCGAACGCGAAGGCGATTCCGGTGCCGAGCACCATGGCCAGGAGGATCGAAAGCCGGGAGATGGCCGCGCTGCCCACCTTGCTCAGGAGCAGGACGATGCCCATGGTGGCGGCGGCGAGGCCGATGTTGGCCATGCTGCCGTAGTTGTCCGCCTTGTTGTTGCCGCCCATGGCCCAGTTGGCGGCTACCGGCATCAGGGTCAGGCCGATGGTGGTGATCACGGTACCGGTCACCACGGGCGGGAAGAACCGGATGATCTTCGAAAACAGCGGGGTGATCAGCAGGCCGATGAGCGAGGCTGCGATCACCGACCCGAAGACGGCCTGGATGCCGCCCCCGCCGTGGACAATAGCCACCATGGTGGAGACGCCGGCGAAGGATACGCCCTGGACCAGGGGGAGCTGGGATCCGAAAAACGGGACGCCGATGGTCTGGAGGATGGTGGCGAGGCCGCCGACAAAAAGGCAGGCGGCGATGAGCAGGCCGATGTCCTGTGAGGACATGCCGGCCGCGGCGCCGATGATCAGGGGAGGGGCGATGATGCCGCCGTACATGGTGAGGACGTGCTGGAAGCCGTAGGCGAACGTGCTTCCCAGCGGGAGCCGCTGGTCTTCCGGGCGGCCTGGCTGGGTGCGGTGTCCGGCGGCTGCGGCGGCCGGTTTCTTCTTGGTGTTCATGGCAGACTTTCTTGGTTCATGGCAGACGTCATCGTCTGGCTAACGTTGTCTGGCTAACAGGTGAAGCTGTGGGTTGGTTTCGACGGGCTCAACAACGGTGGGCCGAGCCCGCCGAAACCGAAAAGCGTGCAGGCTTTAGCAGAAGCCGGCGATGCCGGACCAGGCTGCGGGTGCTGCGGTTGCGTCGTCGCGCTGGACGGTGGCTTCGATCAGGCCGTAGGGGCGGTCGGCTGCGAAGAACACTTCGTTGGGGTTGTCCAGTCCGAAGGGGGACAGGTCCACCAGGAAGTGGTGCTTGTTGGGCATGGAGAACTTGATCTCGTCGATCTCGCTGTGGGCCTCCAGGACCTTGGTGCCCATGTCGAACAGGGTCTGCTGCAGGGCGTGGGAGTACTTCTCGGTGAATCCTTCGAGCAGGAGTCCCTTGACGTCGTCGTAGCTCTTGTTGAAGTCAAGCGTGCTGAAATCGGTGCCGGTCTTGAAGCGCCAGCGGGCGGAAACGTCTGTGGCGAGGATGCGGTCGGTGGTTTCCGGGAGGGTGGTGTAGCGGTCCCGGGGGTAGCCGACGAAGCCTGATTCAGTGGACTTCAGGACGGTCAGGTCCTTGAGGCCGGAAACCAGGTGGCTGGTGGCGCCGTCGCGGACCAGGACGGCGGTGCGGACTTCCTGGCCGTTGCGGACGAACGAGTGGTCGTGTTCGCTGCCGTGGGCCTGGATGCGGTTCCAGGAGTAGGACTCGGCTTCCCAGCGGCCGCCGTTGACCCAGTCGAAGCTGGAGGTGAAGTGCTCGCCGAGGCGCAGCAGGAATGCTTCCGGGGAGCCAATGCCGTCGCGGGCGAAGGCGTAGATGGTGTTCTTCTGGGTGTCCGTGGCCACCACGTGGGCGTTGTCGCCCTCCAGGTGGGCCGCGGAGAAGTCGCCGCGCAGCTGCGAGGTGACGTTCAGGTCTTCGATCTCGTGGCGGTTGGTGTCCCTGGTGATCTTGACGACGCGGACTTCGGCCTTGCCGTACTGGTTTTCGCCGAGAATGATCTTGCTGCTCATGGTCTTTTCCCAATCTCCGGTAAGTGGAACCAAGGTTCCATCACTGAAATTAAGCGCGCATTTCAAGCGCGTTTCCGGTGGAGCCGACCCAACAAAAAAGAGCCGGCATCCATTGATGCCAGCTCATTACGACCCTGCCTGCTGCTCCCAGGTTACGTGACCTGCGCCACGAGTTGCCTAACAGCGTACCCCCGCAAGCCGGTGGTGTACATCACAAGGAGAAAAATCCGATTGTGACCGGCGGCCCCCTGAGCCACCCCGCGGAACCATTGACTCAGCGTCAGGGATCAACCTAATCTTTTCGTATAGCAAAAATTACTTTCCGTAATACGAAATCAGGAATCGAGGAGGATCAGATGTACCAGCAGGATTCACAGGCAGTTGCACCGGCGAACACGGCGGGCCGTGCGGTCCCGGAGTTCTACCTCCCCCTCGGCGGCGGCACCGATCCGGACTTCTTTGTTCCGGAGGACCGCATCCACGAACCCAGCCGCTTCT
>Ga0308160_10004172_pt1 | contig 15610 bp, 17 predicted proteins | sample PhyFR1_FD_201036 | JGI IMG/M metagenome (GOLD analysis project Ga0308160, IMG submission 201036) | Phyllosphere microbial communities from UC Gill Tract Community Farm, Albany, California, United States - DLSLF.R1 | ecosystem: Host-associated > Plants > Phyllosphere > Unclassified | place: USA...
GTAGTTGCGCTTCGACAGTTCCATGCCCCAATGATCGATGCATGGGCAGCTGGCAGTTTCACGTACGCGAGCATAGCCGGACCATCGGCTGGACCCTGTAGATTGTCCCAGAACCATCTCCCTGGTAATGCTGTAGCCGGAGAGTCGGTCTTGACCACCCTCACGGCTCCGCCCTTGACTTTGGATGTAAGTCGATCAATGATGGACTGGTCGGTGGTGACGTCCGGAGTATCGGATACTAGAGTAGGACCAGGCGAGAGAGCACGTAGGAAAGCGTGGTATGTCGGCCACTTTTCTTTGGGGGCTGTCGCAAACATATCAAAGTCGGGGACGAGGCTTAGTTGAGAAGTCAGGATGGATCCATAAATATTGAATTGAACGTAGTCGGTATGTCGTTCCTCGTACTCGAGGTTGAAATCGTCAGAGTTTCTGATATTAGCTATATCCAGAAGGGATGTGGGATAAAGTACCGGAAGATGAGATCACCAGCGGGTCGGTCGAAACCCAGGCCGCCGGGTCCGTTTAGCATGCGCTCATTATGCGACATGCACATGATGACCCTTTCTGTCGTGCCCCAGACTTTCTCAACGGCAGCCAACATGCCACTCCACATTGCCTGTTGGATATGCGAAGCGCCAGGTCCAACGACTTGGTCGAAAGTGGCTTGATTGTCGACCTGTCATCAGCGAGACCATCTGTAATTTGGATAGACTCACCTTGACAAAGTCAATACCCCAGCTCTTCATCTCGGTGAACCAATCCAACCAGAACTGTGCGGCCTTTTCCGGCGAGGGAAGCCATTGGTCCGCCCTATCTCCCGTCTGCAATGGGTCGTTGGCACCTCCGCGTACTTGATTCCTGTTTGCAGTCTTATATGGTTGACAGTCGTACTTTTGTACCAGAGTGCTGTTCTTATCGATCGAGTTCCAATAACCTTGTAAAGTCATCCAAACCCCGACCTCTTCGATCCCTTTGGCTCTAAGCGCGTCGACAACCTCCTTCATTGGTGCTCCCATTCCGTCGTAAGCGTGGAAGGATGTGAGGGTGCCCTCGGTTCCTTGACCCTTGGCTACCACGTCCTGCCATCCATCGTCAATGAGGAAGGTCTTGATAGGGAATGATGGAATCAGGGTTAGGAGTGTATCCTTTGTAGGTCGACCAGCTGGCCATCAATTGTCTATTCCACCTCGCTGCCTGGTGAACTTACATCGCTTGCCAAAGCTCTCCCATGTACATATACCAAGCCCGTTCCAGTAGTCAGATCCCCCGCCATGTCTCTTGCCCCCAACCAATTGACGAGCAGCATCCACAGCAACCTTGACCACCTTCCCAGCATCGCTACTGCCTGTAGTCCTGCCTCTGACCACATACACCTCAGTCTCGACATCAGGCTGACATCTCCTGATGTTCATATACACCTTCGAGTCGGTTTGGTCGACGATTAGATTACAATTCGCTGCAAGGGTCGAGACGGGGTAGAGCGAGAGGGTGTGGGACCAATCTGGGGATTTTAGGAGTACGAGTGAAGAAGCCAAGTTGGCATGGTCTCGTAGAGTTCGATAAGTCTTGGCTTCTACCCATGTTGGTCTACATATCAGCTCTATTCACTTGCTAGTGGTGGACATACTTGTTTCGTACAAAGGATATAGTCTTCCATCCCCAAAGTTCCTCCGTAAAGACCGTCTCATCCAGAGCTACCCTAGCACTTTCCTGCCCCGCAGGCAAGGTGAACCGTTGTATAGAGACTGACATGCTCATGGTCGATCCGAGAGACAGAGATAGGAAACAGAAAGGGCCGTGCCCATGATGGATATATACACAGGTTGAAGTGGAAGGACAAAAGAACGGTTCCAAGGTGGGCCGGATTCACGCCGGTGTCTCCCCGGGTATCGGAGCCTCGGTGGCCCTCCGACCCTCGCTACATTGCCTTTGGCGTCTATCACAATGATTCTTAGTGCTCTCTCGGAACATGCTTGGAGCACACCGCCAAGGAGATTGCGGCGAAGAGGCGGAATCTGAGAAAAGCCGGGCGGAAATACATGCGAGAGTAGATTGTACGACAATTCGTAGTCACTATTCAGGTATACCCTAGACATTTTCTACTTTACATTTGATCCGGATACACTTGTGGCGAGCTCGGCGACAGTAGGCTTCTTTCCGAGTAATTCCACTAGATTTCGGAAAGCGTTGACCGCAGGTTCCTGAGGGCCGGATGGTGCAAATTCCCGGATGATCGTCCCTATAGTAACAATCTTCTCGGTGGGAATATTGGCGGCAGTGGCTTTGGGTGGATTGATGAGTTTGGCCATGTTGGGATCACCTATTCATCAGTCCTTGCCCTTTGAATGGGTGACTCACGAATTGGGGGGAAGACGTGTGAAGGTGTACTACGGCTGAGGAAGAAGCGTAGGCGTAAAGCAGCGAGGTGTTGTAGAGATAGTGCTTGTTCAGGTGGTTGGTTTGATGGGAGTGAGGCGTAGATGAGTATGATTGCTTGGAGATGAGTAAGATAAATGGATAAGTAAGAGGTTGCAAGATGATTTGACTCCTTAAGTACCCTCATTAGAGAAGACAGAATCAAAACAACAAACAAAACTAGTCGGGAGCGGGAAGGACGAAGTTTCAGGTCGGAAAAACGCGTACCGTCGAGTGGGACCGATAACAAGTCGAGAACATTTTAGAGCTTTATAACTGTGTGCTCGGCCGATCATCAAAGAGGATACGGGATGCTTAACCTGTGCCATAGCATAAATGCAGGCCCAATATCCGAAGCTTGGTGTGATTTGACCGTTCCTTTTTTCAGTGTTCATCATCTCGACCGGAAGAGCAATTCCGGTAGCGCTTCGTGGCTTTTCAGGCTGTCGTAAAGGCAGAATATCGTCGAGTTTGTCTGAGAAGGTATCTTGGGAGGATCTTTTGAGATGCATTCTAGTACAGCTTCATGTTAAGCTGCTTGTATCGCTGAATGGTTGACCTTGGCAGTACCGTCGATAGATACTTTATACGTCACATCTAGCTCAAAGCTTCGATCGAAGGCCAATCAGTTTTAGCCCTCATGTCTTCTCCCCCCATTCGTATCTCTCTTTCGCTCATGGCGGGAGACATGCTGGGTATACAGTAGACCTGAGATGTGGGTTCCGCAATAAGGGTTGATTGATTTCCATATCCTCTATTCATCCCCCCTGTTTAACGATAAGCCGGTGACGTTCGTTCGTCGCCGGGTCTCCTACATGATCTCGCATTACATTCTGTGGACACCTTCACACAATCTCTTAGCTGCTGTGTTGTTCTGATACTGGTCATAAGCATAAGAAGCGCTCGACAAGATGGATTTAGTACCTTGTAAGTCGAGAGGATCAGCAAAGAGCTCATATCTCCGGGTAACGCTGACGCATAGTCATGTACTACGAGCGACAGGAGCAGGGCTCTCAGCTCTGTGCTCAACACTGTTTGTATGCCTCATTCTACTCCAGAGCTTCCTTTTGAGCTTTCTGATTGTATGGCTGATGGTAGAAACAATATGCTTCAGCAACAGACCTACACCGAGCTCGACTTGGCTGAAATCGCTCGAAGGCACGTTTCCGTCCTATACTCCTTGGGCAATCTGCTGATGCCCTCAGACTTGACGATGCCGAGAACACGGCTCTCTCTCGTCCAAACAAGAAATCCTACAACTACGATGATACTGGATTCTTCTCCATTTCAGTGCTCGAGCGGGCTTTGGAAGTCTGGGATTTGGCACTGGTGAGGTGGCGTGGAGAGGCGATGAAGCCATATCAGGATCATCCAGAGTAAGCTCCCACACACTCGCATGCGAGAGAAGCTGACTGTCAGGGATCAAGCGGCATTCATCCTAAACTTGGCTCAGCATTGGCTACCCCTTCGACGATTCTCGCTTGACCCACATGCTCCCGGCGCAAAGAGGAGATGGTACAATATGAATTCTTTCTTACCCGGCGGACCCGAGTGGATCTCACCCACGTATCTCCGAATGGTACTAGAGCAAGCAGAGAAAGAGGGATACTCGGTCTTTGTTGTCAGGAAAGCTAGGCATGAGGGAGGAGAAGGCACCGGGTCGGGAGAAGGACAAGGTTGGACTGACGGTGGGATTGGGGTTCTGCCTGAGTGCATTGCCGATAGGATGGCTCTTCAGCTTGGCGAGCCCTCTGGACGAGGTGGTGCAGCTCCTACTTCCAGTCGTCAAGGTGCGTTATGCATTCGGAAGACTGATTCAAAGCTGATGAAAGCTTCTGGAAGCGGTGTCGCAAACCCCGACGAACCAACTGTCGATGCTTCCTCCCTTCCTTCTCAAGCTGGACCATCTTCGCCTCCAGCTCGACGAAACCGACGACAAGAAGACTTGGAACCGCAATCACCCGACTCCGAAGCTTTCCCAACTGAACCAGTTCGACGGCCTTCCAGAAATGCCCCACAGGGCAATCTCGACTACGACGAAGATATTTCTTCAGACGACTTCGAGATGGATATGGATCCAACCGGCCAGCCCACATCACGCTCAGCCAGGGCAGACCAATACGACCCAATCATGAATGAGGCTGAGCCAGCTGGCCCAAGCGACTTTACATTCCAATCGCGATCCTACGATGATGAAGATCAAGCACTCCAAGCCGCCTTGAAGGCGAGTATGGAGGATCTACCAGCGGACTGGAAAGCTCCTGAACCCAAACCCGTTCGAAAATCTATAACCAGTGCTGCGGATAGGATGAAGGCTGCTCAGGATAAAGCTCAGGCTGCGCTCAAAAGGGAGAGTGATTTGAGGGCCGAGGTTGAAGCAGAGGAGAAGAAAAGGCAGAAAGAGACTGAAGAGGAGGACGAAGACGAAAAGCTAGAGGATCTCAGTCCTGGTAAACTTACATTTTCCTTTCATTTGGCGGAACGCAGCTGACTCCGACAGAAGAAATTAGGCGAAGGCGATTGGCTAGGTTCGGATAGAGAACCAAAACTAGGTGGAATAAGGACGTGAAATATGTAAGAGTTATCAGCGCTGAATACTATTATCGATATCGCGCAGCATGCATGTATACTACACTATACACTATGATACACCAAGACTTCTAGATTGGTTTTATTGATATAGCCTTCCCCGACGAATCACTAGCCGACATAGTATTGAACAAGACAAAGAGGATCAAGATATGTAATGTCGCAGCATAAAGGATGAAAGCACTTCTCGCACGTCTATTTCCAATGATCGTTTTCGTCAGCGCAAAGACTGCCCGGTCTAAGGGATTGAGAGCTTGGATTGCTCTTTGTGCTTCCTGCTTTGTCAGCTCTGGGTCACGGAAGAATGTTCCATCCAGCTCACTCTGCCTTTGAAAGCTTCGAAGGGGTTCATGCTCTCTTCGTATTTATCCTTGTACCGTCCAATATCATCTTCACGACGCATGACGCCATTCAACATTCCTGCTCCACTGGATCCACTGGGGCCTGGAATGGCTGTATCTCGATATGATTGGGTGTATCTGACTTTCTCGTATAACTTCAGATTATCTGATTGTAAGGACTTGATTTCTGCTCGTAGGTCCGAGATGGACTCGAATTGTTTTCGAAGTTCCTGCGTTGTTAGCATTACTCACTCATTCAGGATCACCCGAAGAGACGTACCTCCTCTAGTTCGGCATTACGTTGCCTGAATCGATCTCGCTGTGAGGTGACGATGGGCAGAATCGATGTATCGCCATTCGCCCCTACAGCAGGTGAAGCTCGACCATCCTGACAATGTTAGCACAAGATGATGCTGAAACGAGTCTACGCACCGGTTTGCCGATATCTAATCCAGCCAGCCCGGCCCCACCTTCCCTATCCCTACCCTCACCCTCCTTATTCAGACTCATTAAATCATTCTCCAGCCTCTCATTCAATTGCTTGATGGTATTGAGCTCATTCTGGAGCTGGTCAATCGTATCGGCCGACTTCTCATGGGTCGTCGACAACTCATCCCATGACACTCTGAGTTTGGTTAGGTCTTCTAGGAGTCGACGATTCTTGGAGACTAAGAGGTTTTCGAGGGATTTGTTTAGTTTGGCATTTGCCACGTCGGCGTTGGGGTCGGGGAGGTGGACGTCGTCGCTGTCGTTGAAATCGCCGCCAGAGAACTCGACAAACTGGATGTCAGCTGGGTGAATTACTTCATTCGTCTTCGGCAGCTGACCTTCATGATCTCGAGCTCTCGCTTGATCTCATCGTAATCGCCAAACTGCTTGACCTTGGACCTCAGCGTCTCAATTTCAGCTGCCTATCTTGTTAGCTTCATTCCCCAAGGCTTGAGGAGCTCACATGACTAGCAGCCTCCTTGGCAGCTTCATCGACCTTCTTCTTCATCGCCCTCTCTCCCTCAGCCTTAGACTCCTTGACCTGGTCAAGAGCTCGTAATAAGCGGGAAGCTTCCGCTTCAAGCTCGCTGATTTGCGTTTCGAGCTGCTTGACTCGGTCCGCCTGGCCTGAACCACTCTTAACTGATTCGATTTCGCTGCGGAGCATTTCCTGCTTGTCAGCCGTTACTCTTCGGAAAGGGAGCCATAGCTCACATTTCGTCGCTCGACTGCTGCAACCCGCTCGTTTGCTCTGGTGAGGTCTGCAGCTACCATATCCAATTCTGCCAATCTCGAGACGACATCCTGCTCTGCATTTGTTAGCTGCGCTGTTTTTGGACGGAGATAGCTTACCCTCCCTCTGACTGGCGTCCATAAGCTTGGCCTGTGTACTTTCGTTCGAGGTATGCATATCGCGAAGCTGGTTCTTGACCGTCTGAACTTGTTTCGCTAGATCCTTCTCCCTGGAAAGTCAGCTTGACGTTCTAGCACATGCAAGCTTACCTCTCTTCATAATTCCTCATCTTTTCGTCGTACTCGGCATTTAGCTCGTTCTCCTTCTGGGTGACCCTCTCCTGGATCAGGTCGTCCATCTATATCGTCAGTTTAGCCACGCCGTTTGCGGGTAACACAACTGACCTTCTCCTCCATACTCTCCACTTTAGCCTCTGCCTTCTTCCTCTTATCCTCCACACTACTCATTTCCCCGACCTGTCTCTTCAAGTCCCCATTCTCCTCCCTCAATCTCGCCAATTCACTTTCCAGCATCCTAGCTTCTGCTACCTTTACCGTCTGATCTACCGCAGCGTCAAGCAGAGGATATGGATCCGGAGCATCGGAAAGGAGCTTGTAGAGATTCAAGAAGGATGTTTCGGACATCTTGGACCGTCGGGTTAGACTATCAATTTCACCTTGGTAGGCTTTCAGGAGGACTTTGATCGAGTTGAACTTTTCATTGTCGTCTGGCTGTTTCTTAAACTCTACTTTGTCAGCTTCACGAAGGGCACTGTAGCTGAGACCGAGACTGACCCCTTGTCTGCTCCGCCAGCTTCTTCCTTCCTACCATATTCTCCTTCTGATTCTCGACCAGCTCGAGGGCAGTCGAGTCTAGCGATTTCTGCAGCTCCGACAGATTGATCTCTGGCTGTCAGCTTGTTACAACCGTGAGGCTGCTCCAGCTTACCCTTCCATGTTGATAATGCTGCTGAGAAGTTTTGTTCCGCCATGATGAACGGTGATGTGCAGTGAGTAACAGTCAGTGGTCACATATAGCCCATTTCCGGTTACACCTTCTACTTACGTAATTATTGTCACGACGCGTCCAGAAATCAATGTCAAGTTCAAGTTCAGCTAAACCAATAATTGATACAGACATTATGCCTATATGCTGGCACTATCTACTCTTTCAGGCTTGTCCTACGCTTCTTCATCGCTCTCGCAAGATGTCGATCTGGAAGTTGTGGAGCAAATAATCCAGCGTGCACCGAGGAGCGCTACGACTTTCCCTTTGGTCTATCGAGCGTATGGCGAGGTTCTGGAGGAGAATGGCTTGTCCCAGTCTTCCGATACGGCATACTATCAGTTCCTACTGAAGCTCGGGGTGATCCGAGCACCAACATGGGGAGAACGATGGGATCTATGGAAAGCGACAAATACCATTCAATCTCGCCCCCTACCTCATACGAGTCCAAGAAAGGCACGTAGGGTATCAACACGCGAGGCCACTATCAAAGCAAGAGTCCCATTCTTAGCATCAGCAAGCTCAGATCTGGACGATGGATTCGAGGGGGATGGCGAGAGTGTCCACGTTCGGGATTCGCCTCGTCGAGACCTCAAAAGGGAGGGCAGGAAGTCATTGGTGGGACATAGTCCTAGTCGGTCTATCGATTATGATTTCGCTAGCTTGACCGCTCCGATCCGAACATCAACACCTGTGAATCGAGGACGAGGATCACCTCCATTACCGCCATACTCCGTTTCGGACATTAGTGAGGGACTTGATTCGGAAACACTGGGTGATACCCAAGGAACACCTAGGGCGGGGGCACGACAGCTGGAGGCGGAGGAACTTGATGCGGATGTCATGCGCGAGATGGAGAGACGGGCGGACGAGTTTTTCGAGACTGGCCTCAGGGGACGATGCTGGGATGTATGGGCCCAAGCGAGCGAATGGGTTCAGGTCAGCCGCTGCCTTTACTTCGTCAAGAGTATGCTAATGTATAGAGGACGACCGAACAAATCGACAATGTCCGCTCCAACATACTTCTCCGCCAGACCCTAGCTCGCTGGCGCGCTGCACACGCTCACAACCTCACACTACCCAATACCGCAGACGCACATCGTCAACATCATCTCAAGAAAGAGGTTCTCGGGAAATGGATAGCTCGATTGAAGGCTGCAGATCTAAAGAAGCGAGAGGCAGCTTTCGTCACCAGGTCAGGGCAGGAGGAGGTTGCTCGATGTTGGACAAATTGGAGGAATCGGCTGATCAAGAATCGAACTCAGCGATGGACTAGGGATATGTCTGCTAGGGAAAAGGCTTTTACTGCCAGGAGGGAGGAGAGATTAGCTTCTACTGCATTAGAGGTGTGTTTCGTCGTATTCAAGGTAATTTGGCTGATACCAGACCTGGAGAGACCATACAAGGGATCGAATCGAAGGAGCAATCGCAGATCGACATTACTCGACGAGAACAAAGAAACATGTAGTCCGGTCATGGCGATATTTCGCGATTCAGAAACAGGAATTAGAAGCCATAGAGGCTGAATATGAGAAACGCAAACTTGCGTCAATGACATATGCCGCGTTCGCCAAATGGCGAAAGCGTTCGAGCCTGATCCATGCTGAAGAACAAGTCTTGCTTCTCAAGGACCAGAACCTAGCCGCACGAACATGGGAGACATGGCGGACTGCTACGTGAGTAATGCTTGTAATGGTTCCGTAGTCTTAGCTAAATGGCAGGTCACAACGCAAGACCGCTCTCGAGCTCTTTGAGCGGCACTCGCTCGGCAGCGCTCTCAAAAAGTGGAAGCTTACCTTGTCACGAATTCGGGTGAGTGCCTCACGGATTCGGAGCGGCAGTACTGATAGTACAGTCACTTCATCATCAAGCAGCCGATGTTCGAGCCAAAGGCGACCGTATCATACTGCGTGAAGCTTTTGGAACTTGGATCGCCTCTGAACGATCTAAGCTGCTTGTTCAGGTCCATGATACACGTCTGACCCGTGATTGCTTGAATCGATGGCGGAACAAGCGGAATTCGCTACAGGCCCTCGAGGGTAAGTTTCATACATCAAGGCAGCAGCTGACCATCAGCGTCTGCCGACGAGTACCAACGCCAATCAGCCAAACGAACTCTACACGCCTCTCTCTCAAGATGGCGAGATCGCCTAGGTCGCCGTCAGAACCAACTGCTTCAGGCAGATTTAACGTACGAATCGAGAATAGTCTCGAAATCACTTCGTATATGGGTATCAACATCCAAGAAACTCGAGAGTAACGCCATCATTGCTCGGAACGCACATTCATACTTCACGCAGAGGACGGTACTTAAATGCTGGAAAGCTGCCTTGGAGCAGAAGAAGAGAGATTCGTGGATTGAGGAAAAGAGGAAAGCGAATCTAAGGGGTCTTTTCGATCGTATGTCAACTATCTCTTTGATGATGCAGGCTAATAACTAGGCTGGATGGAAGCTACTGTCCAGAGCGTGCAGGATACCCAGGCTGTAGTGAAGTTTCAGCAAGATACCGACAAGGTGCGTCAATTTTGACATAGCCGAGTATGAGCTGATTCGCCAGCGTCTGCTCAAGTCAATGATTGCCCAATGGACAGCACGAGTAGTAGCTGTCAAATCCCTCGAGCTGGACGTGATCGAAAAGCGTGATGCCGCCATCGCACAGTATGTTGTACTGCCCTATGAAAGATCTCAAGCTGACTCTGCAGAAACGCCATGGCCCGTTGGAAGGCTTCATCGAAACGCGTACATGAGCTCAAGGGGCTTATGCATAGCTTCAAAGACGTAAAACTGGAAGGTGGGTTTCTCCCTCCTACCGAGCTGATAGCCAGATTCCCTCAGGCACATCTTGCGAGTATGGCGAGATCAAGCCGTCCAGTCTCGAGAAAGGCGAACTAGACTTGCTAAAGCGGAGAAGGAGAGGGATGTGCTACTGCTGAGGGCTACGTTTGATCATTGGCGATCTAAATATCGGGAGAATCAACTTGCTCCGATCGTATGTCTCTCTTCTTATGCGGCGACCAAGCTGATAGGCAGGAAGAAGAAGTAGCTCTGCGGCGAGAAGATGCAGTAATCATTACCGCCTGGGATACTTGGAAAGCTAGATCCAAGGTATGTCCCTGGACTAGACGAGAAGTTGGAGCTGATGATCAGAAACTGAAAGCTGTATCGATGGATCATAAGCGAATCAAGAGATTTGCCTGGTCGCGCTGGATCCGAGCTTCTGAATTAGCTCTCCAGGCAAAACAGGCGAAAGCTACTGCTGATCGACATCTTATCGGTAAGTCGGCCATATCGGACATACCGAGTAGTGCTGATCAGATCAGAGGACGTGTTTGCGACTTGGAAAGATGCTGCCAAACGGAAATCGTCACTTCGTACTACGTGAGTCTCAAACTCCTCGCTCATGCCGGTCGCTGATACACTCAGGCGGATCAGAGGGAGAATTCGGCAGGTCTCTCAGACGGCTGACTTCACCCGCATCACACCACCTGTCCGAAGAACTACAACCTCTCGCAGGGATAGTCATCATGAGTCCACTCGACCCACTCCCTCACGCACAGGTGTACATACCTCAAACATTGCACAGGCATCTCAATCGGTCGCGTCGGAACCTGCTTATAGCCGTTTACGGTCTGAGCTTGCAAGTAGACGTCGGGGCGCTAGTGAGGAGCCTGAAGATGGAGGGGTGATGCGAGCTTTACGAGGAGCTCTTGGTGATCGCTAAAGTAATCCACTCTATCTGTAATGCATGATTGCCCAGTCGTATCGCTCTCAGTGGCATTGTTCAGAAACCTGCAAGCAAAACGTCTTGCGCAGAGCCTGCTTATAGCCATTTACGGTCGGAACTGGCAAGCAGACGTCGGGGTGCTTGTGAAGAGCCTGAAGACGGCAGGATGATCTGAGCTTGGGAGCTCTGGGTGATCGCTAGAGCTATGTACCCTATCTATAATGCATATTTACGCAGTCATATTGCTCTATACTGTGAGATATCAAAACCCTGTGGGCAAAACATCCTTCGCAACGACATCGAAATGACCAGGTCTATCATCAGCTCATTGACCGCACCGGGACGTACCTATACAACAAAGTCAGAGGTCTATCCTCCTCTTTCGTCCCAGGACCAAATTCTACCCAATTAATTACCTCCCCATTTCCCACATCACTCCTATCAAGATAAGCAACCCTAATCCCAATCTGGAGAGTATCTGCCAAAGCCATAATCTGCGCATGATCCGCTTCTTTTCCTACAGGTTCTACTTCTTGCCTACAGAACTCTTCTGGTGATAGAGGCAGGAAAGTAGTGGGGGATAGGAGGAAGTCGGAGAATGTTTCGGGGTGTGTACGGATATATGCTGAGGTGATTAATCTGAGTGCCTGCCTGTCAGCTTATGGCTGGAGAGGAGAGGGCGAACTTACAACGACGATTGAGTTCGATCTCTCTGCATCTTGGAGGAGTTGAATTATATCATACTCCGTAGGCCGTTTCGATTTCTCCTTCTGGAACGAAGTGACCATCTCAACCAATGGATCTAGGAACTCTTGATACTACCTTATCAGCATCTCACGTATCCTGCGGTTGACAGATGACCTACCAGTTCCGGATCAAAATGAGTGATCTCAGAAGGTTCAGCTCTCTTGATAGACTCTAGAGCAGCTTTAGAGGAAGTAGCTGGATCTTGAGATTGTAATATCTTAAGTATATAGGCGATCGTAAATGCTATTCCTCAGCTTTGACCTCACTCGAGTAAGGGGCTTACATCGGTAGAAACAGTCCCCATCTCCTCTTGCTCTCCATACCTGATCCCATCCATTCTCCTGAAGCCAGTCCAGCTTCTTCACCACAGTCTGCGATCCATTGAGATATTCATCCCGAATCACCATTAATGGTGTCGGAGGACTGATTAATGGCTGAAGTCATTAGCTTTCATATCTCTCTGGTCAGACTGAAGGAAAAAGTGAACGGACCTTGCTCATTACATCCTCATTATGATCCATACCCTCCATCAACCTCATGATTTCCTGGTCCGTCAGGGTCGACATGTCTGTATTCTCATCTATAACCCGAGGTGGGGCATCTTGTGTAGCGGCATTGTTCGTCGAGGATTGACCTTGAGGGGCGCTCATCTCAGGAGGCGGTTCTATCCAGTCAGGACACGATACAGCGCTTTGTCTGCCCCCATATCTTACCTCCAAAGTGAATTGAGAAGGAAGAAAGGAACGACAACGGCTCATCCAAGTCGACGCAATGACGAACCATCTATTTGAGCCCCACAAAGAACATTCTTGGCGTTCCTCCATTACCTCCCAGCGAGCGATTTACAAGGTAACCCGCATGTCGTACATATCAAGTAGATGTCTGACTACTATATACAACATCGCCATCCTGACCAGAAAAGAGGAAAATGAAATGGTATCCAAAACGCTAAGAAAGAATCATTAATTATCGCCCAGCCGATTTCAACCTCCCTCCTGTCCCCTCCCCACTCACTCGCCCCGCGTTGGTCTTCAAGACTTGTTGATGCAAATTACCGGATTTACTACGCGGTACCGACGTCGTTTTGCCGATAGGTATGATACGAGAAGGTATCGTTGCCGCTCTAGTATTATCATGCGAGATGGGAACGAGCGGCCTCCTATCGACAGCAGAGGGTGCAGGTACAGGTACGGTGGCTGCGCGACGAATGAAGGGTGAAGGTAAATCCGGATCGTCTATGGTCCATTTGGCTGGAGTTGCTGCTTCTCGATAAGCATAGGTGGAAGTGGGAATCATACTGCCCGCCGAGCTGACATGCGAGCCAGTACTTGCTGCGGAAGCCTTGTCGCTTCCTCCGGAATTCGCTTGGGCAGGTCGTGATGCTTCATGCGATGAAGCAGATGACGCGGCAGAGTATACAGAAGGCCCAGGTGCGAGTGATCCCCGTCGCATTCGCATCGGAGCAGGTGTAGGGGCATAGCTCATCATCGAGATATCTTCGCAGAATGGCGAAAGTTCGCCAGGTGATCCGATACTTGCGCGCTGGGGGCCTCGTCCCATAGGATACGCTGCATGCCTAGCGGGCGTCTGTTGGGCGAGTCCTTCGGCCGCAGCAGCCTCGGCAGCGCGTGCTTGAGCTTCGCCACGTAGATTCGTTAATGACTTTGTGTTGTTTCGGCGGATAGGAGTGACGTTGCGCATAGCCAGAGTGCCGAATCTAGACTCGAGTGGATTAGGCGAGTCGGGTGCGACTGGGATCTTGGAAGGTGTATCGTTCCATGCCATCGACAAGCGTGGATTGCGCCCTTGCGTGGGCAGAGGTGCAGTACTGACAGTCAGCATCCTACACTCCTGTGTAACCAAAGGACTTACGCTCGTTCCTCAAGAGACGGTCGAGAAGGTGGCATATTCGATTGGCGTCGCTGGAGAGCTAGACGTCAGTCGATATCCCCAGCTGGAATTAATCAACTCACCATAACCTCCTCCATCTGACTCCTCAGAAGCTTGCTGTAACCTCTCCCTAAATTGATCCTGCTCCTCCTTCAATTTATCCCATGACCCACGCAAAGCTTCAGCAGCCTGGTTATATCGTTCCTGAGTAGCTGCAAGAGCAGCCTCTTTACTTGCCACGCTACTTTCACGCTCTGCAATGTCCGCTTCCCTCGCTTGTAATTGCTTGTCTCGTTCCAGGATGGCATTCCCTCGAGCCCTCAGCCGGACTTCGTAGTCTTCGAGCTCCTTCTTCTTGCTTTGGAGGATCTCGGTCCTGATCATCAGCTGAGCTTTGTGTGCGACTGAGCTGACGCACTGATTCTGGATAATCAACAATTTCCTATGAAGCTTCATCTCCTCCATCTCCAGTAAATCCTTCGTGGAAGGTCGCTTGGTCGGCTACCTGGTCAGCTGGAGGCCGAACGGGATGGCTAGCTTACATTGAGGTTGAGCATAGCTCGGATCGCTCTGCCTAGAGCTGCGGAATATTGTGCTGGTATAGGTGGGATTTTGCCAGATTTGACTAGCGTAATGAGTTCCGCCTGAGTAGTGGCGGACGAGAAGGGGGAGCTACTTATCAGTGCCTGTCGCGACACGATCCAATGCCTTACACAAGAGTACACATTTCAAAGACTAGACACCCTAGACTCCAGATATCGGATTTGGTATCATATCGGTTCTCTGCCAAGATCTCGGGAGGCATATATAATGGGGTCTGTACCGTTAGTTGAATCGATGGAGAAGGTTCGCGACAACTCACTCCGACATATGTATCTGTGAAAGCTGATGTACCCATATCCTTACTTAAACCGAAATCACCAAGTTTGACATGATCATCGGACAGAAATACTACCCATCAGTCCCATATTTCCGGATGCAGCACTCACCATTTTCCGGTTTCAGATCTCGATGAAGGACCTGATACTTTCCCATAGCCTCTGCGCTGCCACTTATACGCGCCCCGCCTGCTTTATTACGCTCTGCAGGCCAATGGCAGTGATGTAGAGCTTGGGTGATTTGGAGGAATATATTCCAAATCTTGTCTTCGTGTAATGAAACCCCTGAACGAGTTGCTTTCCGGATCAGTGAGCCTAGATCACCAGACTTGCAGTACTGCATGATCAGCTGAGATGCTGTTCATTGAGATTAAGGCGTACCTCCATGACGATGTATATCCTCTCATTCTTTGGGTCTTTAATCTTCTGGACCAGCTGTACGATGTTGCGGTGCTTGAGCCCTTCAAGGATATTGCTACTCTTGTCAGCTACGCAAATCTTCAAAGGACAATGCAGCTTACACTTCTGCCAAGACCTGCTTTCTGTCCTTCTCTGTCATCTTTGAATAATCGAGCTGTTTCAACGCATATTCCTTCCCATCATCCACTTTTTGTACCTTGGAAATAACCCCAAAACTACCTTTACCGATATTAGACACTAGCCTATACTTCTCCATCTCGGTTGCATCTGCATATCCGCTGTTGAGATTATTGAAAGATGGGTTCGGGGGGTTGGAGAGCGGGATATGAGCCCGACGAGGTTGGGGTAATGTCATATTTGCGGGGGTTGTTGACCGGT
>Ga0308160_10004173_pt1 | contig 15608 bp, 12 predicted proteins | sample PhyFR1_FD_201036 | JGI IMG/M metagenome (GOLD analysis project Ga0308160, IMG submission 201036) | Phyllosphere microbial communities from UC Gill Tract Community Farm, Albany, California, United States - DLSLF.R1 | ecosystem: Host-associated > Plants > Phyllosphere > Unclassified | place: USA...
AGCCTTCGAGGCGCAGCTTCATCTGCAGCTTGGCGGCGGTGTTTTCGATCGCCGTCACCAGCGCCAGGTAATCCTCGATGCGTTTCAAGGGCGGCATGAAGATGTACAGGCGGCCGGCGCGCACTTCGGCGCACAGCGCGGTATGGATGACTTCACGCGCGCTCGGGTCGGCGGGTGTTTTCACCTTGGCGACTGCGTTGTTTGCTGCTTTGGCCGCCATCTCGGCCGCTGCGGCCGCCGCCGGGTTGGCCGGTGGCTTGGCCGCCGCCTTGCCGCCCACGCCCAGCACCGGGCGCTTGTTCTTTTTCTCGCTCTCCTTCTGCCTATTCTCCTGCTTGTCCCTGTCCGCGGCCGGCAGCGCGCCGCGCGGCGCGAACGGGTCGACCTCGAACTCGGGATCGCGTTCTTCCGGCAGCACCCACGGCAGCGTGGACAGCGGCAGGCGCAGCCCGATCGGCGAGTCGCCCTCGAGCAGGTACAGGTGCTCGCGCCGGATCGGCCAGGTAGAGGTTTGCCAGTTAGTGCCGAGCATGACGCTCGGGTCGTAATCCTTGGCTTTTAAAGGCAGCACGTAGCCGGCTACCGTGCCCAGGCCACGCCCGAGCAGGCGCGCCAGGCGGCGCCGCTCTTCCGGCGCTTTCAGGTCGGCCTGCAGCGGGTCGAGGTTGCGCGGCAGCGCCTCTTCGCGCCGCGCCTGCTGCAGCACGTCCTCGTAGGCGGGAATGGCGCTGCCGTCGGGCAGGCCGAGCATTTTCACCAGTTCCGTGACGAAGCGGCCGGCTTCATCGGGACCATAGCCGTCGGCGACGTGCTCGTCCGAGAACAGGTTCGGATCGAACCACATCGGCTGGCCGTCGACGCGCCAGAAAATGTTCAGCGCCCAGCGCGGCAGCGGCTCGCCCGGATACCATTTGCCCTGGCCGTAGTGCAGCATGCCGCCGGGCGCAAAGTGGTTTTTCAGGCGGTGCATCAGGTTGCCGGCCAGCTCGCGCTTCTTGTCGCCATGGGCGAGGGTGTTCCATTCGGGGCCGTCCATATCGTCGATCGAGACGAAGGTCGGCTCACCGCCCTGGGTCAGGCGCACGTCCTGGCGTTGCAGGTCGGCGTCGACCTGCTGGCCAAGGCGGTCGATTTTCTGCCAGTCGTCTTCCGTGTACGGTTTCGTCACCCGGGGGTCTTCGTGGATACGGGTGACCGTCATTTCGTGGAAGAATTCGACCTCGGCCTTGTCGGTGAAGCCCGTGACCGGCGCCGCCGACGACGGCATCGCCGTGCAGGCGAGCGGAATATGGCCTTCGCCGGTCAGCATGCCCGAGGTCGGGTCGAGCCCGATCCAGCCGGCGCCGGGCACGTACACCTCGGTCCACGCATGCAGGTCGGTAAAATCGACGGCGGTGCCGCTGGGGCCGTCGAGCGCTTCCTGGTCGGCGCGCAATTGAATCAGGTAACCGGAAACGAAGCGCGCCGCCAGCCCGAATTCGCGCAGGATCTGCACCAGCAGCCAGCCGCTGTCGCGGCACGAGCCCGAGCGCAACTGCAAGGTTTCTTCCGGCGTCTGCACGCCCGGCTCCATGCGCAACAGATAGCCGATGTCGCGCTGCAGGCGCTGGTTGATGGCCACTAGGAAGTCGTTCGTTCCCATCGAATACTCGAGCAGATCACGGCGTGCCGCCGCCACCCATTCGGTGAGCAGCGGGCCGGGCGGCTCCATTTTCAGGTAGGGGCTCAGTTCCGTCGTGAGTTGCTTCGGGTACCCGAACGGAAACGTTTGCGCATATTCCTCGACGAAGAAATCGAAGGGATTAATGACGGTCATGTCGGCCACCAGGTCGACCGTGAACTCGAGCTTGTCCGCTTTTTCCGGGAACACGAAACGGCCGATGTAGTTGCCGTACGGGTCTTGCTGCCAGTTGATGAAGTGCTGCTGTGGCTCGACCGTCAGCGAATACGACAGGATCGGGGTGCGTGCATGCGGTGCCGGGCGCAGGCGTACTTCATGGGGCGACAGGCTGACGAGACGGTCGTAGTGATAACTCGTTTTATGGTGGAGCGCGATGCGGATTGCCATGCGGGACTGCCTTTCGATGTGGGCGCGATCGATTTGGCGCGATCGTGTGGCGTAATGTAATTAACGCAATTATATGAGCGCAATTATATTGACGCCATTTTATAGACGTAATGCTATCTATTTAAGCACGATTGCCCTCTTGATTCGATTGACTTGTCATTTGAACTATAGGCTGGCACGTTTCTTGTTAATATTCCGACATGGAGGAGACGATGCCGAACTTTTACGACGAAATGTATTCCAATGGGGAAACCATACGGCCTCATTACACCGCGTTTGCCGAATGGCTCGCACAACAGCCGCCCAATCTCATCGAACAAAAAAGGGCGGAAGCCGAGCTGAACTTCCAACGCGTCGGCATCACGTTTGCTGTGTACGGCGACAATGCCGGCAAGGAACGCCTGATCCCCTTCGATATCATTCCACGCGTGATCAACGCTGCCGAATGGGCCAAGCTGCGCGCCGGCCTGGTCCAGCGCGTCACTGCGCTGAACCGCTTTCTGCACGACGTCTACCATGACCAGGCCATCCTCAAGGCCGGCGTCATCCCGCGCGAGCAGGTGTTGAACAATGCGCAGTACCGGCCCGCCATGCATGGCATCAAGGTCCCGTCCGACATCTATGCCCATATTGCCGGTGTCGATATCGTGCGCGCGGGCGAGGGCGAGTTCTATGTACTGGAAGACAACCTGCGCGTGCCGTCCGGCGTCTCGTACATGCTGGAAAACCGCAAGATGATGATGCGCCTGTTCCCCGAACTGTTCGCGCGCAACCGCGTGGCGCCGGTGGACCACTATCCAGATATGCTGCTCGACAATTTGCGCTCGGCGGCGCCGCAAGGCATCGACGATCCGACCGTGGTCGTCCTGACGCCCGGCATGTACAACTCGGCCTATTTCGAGCACGCTTTCCTGGCCCAGCAAATGGGCGTGGCGCTGGTGCAGGGACAGGATTTGTACGTCGACGACGACACCGTGTACATGCGCACCACGCGCGGACCGCAGCGGGTCGATGTCATCTATCGCCGCATCGACGACGATTATCTCGATCCGCAAGCTTTTCGTCCGGAGTCCACCCTGGGCGTGCCGGGGCTGCTGCGTGCGGTGCAGGCCGGCCGGGTCGGCCTGGCCAATGCCATCGGCACCGGCGTCGCCGACGACAAGTCGATCTACCCGTTCGTGCCCGACATGATCGAGTTTTATCTGGGCGAAAAGCCGATCCTCAACAACGTGCCGACCTACCAGTGCAGGAAAAAGGACCAGCTCGATTACACGCTGGCCAACCTGTCGGAACTGGTGGTGAAGGAAGTGCACGGCGCCGGCGGCTACGGGATGTTGATCGGCCCGGCCTCGACTCAGGCCGAGATCGAGGCCTTCCGCGCGCGCCTGCTGGCCAATCCGGAAGGCTATATCGCCCAGCCGACGCTGGCGCTGTCGGCGTGCCCGACGTTTGTGGAAGCGGGCATCGCGCCGCGCCATATCGACCTGCGTCCGTTCGTTTTGTCGGGCAAGACGGTGTCGATGGTGCCGGGCGGACTGACGCGCGTGGCGCTGAACGAAGGGTCGCTGGTGGTCAACTCGTCCCAGGGCGGCGGGACAAAAGATACCTGGATATTGGAGAATTAGTATGTTGAGCCGCACCGCAGATCATTTGTTCTGGATGGCCCGCTATACCGAACGGGCCGAAAACACCGCGCGCATGCTCGACGTACGCGTCCAGTATTCGCTGATGCCGCAATCGGCACAGGCCGAGCAGCAGGGCTGGCGCACGATGCTGGGCGTGTCCGAACTGCAATCGCAATTCGACGCCAAATACGCCTCGCTGACCCAGAAGGAAGTGCTCGACTTCATGGTGCGCGATCCGGACAATCCGTCGTCGATCGCCAGTTGCCTGCGCGCCGCGCGCGAAAATGCGCGCGCCGTGCGCGGCACGCTCACCACGGAAGTGTGGGAAATCGTCAACTCGACCTGGCTGGCGCTGCAGCAGCACCTGAAAAGCCGCACCTTCGAACATAATCCCGGCCAGTTCCTGGAGTGGGTCAAGTACCGCTCGCACATGTCGCGCGGCGTTACGCTGGGCACCATGTTCCAGGACGAGGCATTCAATTTCATTCGCCTTGGTACCTTCCTGGAGCGGGCCGACAACACGGCGCGTATCCTCGACGTGAAGTTCCGGTTCTTCGATTCCGACACCTTCGAGGACGGGGCACAGGGCGAATTCTATTACCTGGGTGCGCTGCTGCGCTCGGTGTCCGCATTCGAGACCTACCGCAAGGTCTACAGGGACGCCATCACGCCGAACCGTGTGGCCGAGCTGCTGATCCTGGACCCGAAGATGCCGCGTTCGCTGGTCGCTTGCCTGTGTGGCGTTGTTTCCAACCTGCAGGAAGTGCGCAACGACCTGTCGCACGAGACCGAGCGCCTGGCCGAGGAGCTGTATACGCGGCTGCAGTCGGCGCAGATCGAGGACATCCTCGACGAGGGCCTGCACCATTTCCTGACGCGCTTCCTGGCCTCGATTGCGGAACTGGGCAACGGCATCGGCCGCGACTTCCTGCTGCCGGTGGCGCCGGAACTGCCCGAGGAAGCGCCGGCCGACACGGCGCCGGCCGCATCTCAGACTCAGACACAAACCCAGACCCAGACGCAGGTCCAGGCGGGTTGAACAGCCGGCGCACCAAACGATGGCGCAGCGCACCGCAATGATGAAAGGCGGCCGCGTGTGCGTCACCGTGGTGCGCCAATTCCGCCATGGAAAGCGAGCCTGCCATGTGGCTGCGTACCAGTTGTAAGCTTACGTTTACCGTCCCCAGGCCGACGCCTTTCATCCTGATGCTGCGTCCGCGTAGCGGTGCGCAGCAATGGGTGGGGCGCGAAACCTACACCCTGAGCCCGAGCGTGCCGGTGCTCGAATTCACCGATGCCTACGGCAACCTGTGCCAGCGCCTGGTCGCGCCGCCAGGCGAATTCTCGATCCAGACCTCGGCCGACGTGATGACGGCGGACGCCATCGACGTCGCCCCCGGCGCACCCTTCGACGAAGTGCAGCACCTGCCCGATGGGGTGCTGACTTACCTGCTGCCCAGCCGCTATTGCGAATCCGAGCGCTTTCTGGACATGGCCAGCGGCATCGTCGCCGGCGCTGAGCCGGGGTACGACCAGGTCGCCGCGATCTGCGACTGGGTCCGGCGCGAGGTACGTTTCGATTGTGCGTCGAGCCAGGGCCACATGGCGGCGACCGAGATCAATGCGCGCCGCGAAGGCGTCTGCCGCGACCTGGCGCACCTGGGCATCGCCCTGTGCCGCGCCCTGTGCATTCCGGCACGCATGGTGGTGGGTTACCTGCACGAACTGGCGCCGATGGACCTGCATGCCTGGTTCGAGGCCTGGGTGGGCGGACGCTGGTACACCTTCGACCCGACCCAGGATGCGCCGCGCGGCGGCCGCGTGACCGTCGCCTATGGACACGATGCCGCCGACGTGGCGATTTTTAATCAGTTCGGACCGGCACTGGCGCCGCACGAGATGCAGGTGAGCGTCGAGCTGCTCCCGGCGGCGCCAGCCTGATTTCCTACGCTGCTGCCGGCGCCTTGATCTGCGCGCGCACGATCTTGTGCACGAATCCCAGCTTTTCCAGCACAGGCGTGCTGAGCGTGAACGGATACGAGTCCGGCATCCCGATGCTGCGGTTCAGGCTGTTGAGCACGTAGGTCAGCGCAAACCAGTCGCTCAGGATGTCGTCCAGCGCGTCGGTTTTCGTGGGCAGGGTTACGCTGTCGAGCGCCGGTTCGTCCTTCTTGCGTGGATGCAGCGCCAGGCCGCAGGAATTCGCCGTTTCCAGCGTATCGAGCATGTGCAGGTAATGGGCCCAGGTCTCGGCCCAGTCTTCCCACGAGTGCGAGCTGGCGTAGGTACTGACGAAGCGCGACTCCCAGTCAGCCGGCGGACCTTCGCTATAGTGTCGTTTCAGGGCATCGCCGTAATCCTCGCGCTCGTCGCCGAACAGGGCGCGGTACTCGTCGATCCATTCGCTGTCGGCCACCAGGCGATCAAAATAGTAATGCCCGCTCTCGTGGCGGAAGTGCCCCAGCAGCGTGCGATAGCGCTCATGCATCTGTTCGCGCGTACGTTCGCGCTCGGCCGGGTCGGCTTCAGCGATGTTCAGCGTGATCAGGCCATTGTCGTGGCCGGTCATGACGCACTGGTCCGACACGCCGTCTTCCAGGAACTGGAAGGCCAGGCCCGTTTCCGGCTCCGTCTCCTTCGACTTCGGCGTCAGGTTCAGCGTCGCCAGCGAAAACAGCAAACGGCGCTTGGCCGCTTCCAGGCGCGACCAGAGGATGCGGTTTTTTTCCGACGTCAGCGCCGGGATGACGACGGTCAGCTGGCACGACTCGCACAAGTCGTGCGGGTCGTCCGCCGGCAGCATCCAGTTGCAGACATTGTGTTCGATATAATTGGCGCACTGCTTGTACAGCTTGCCCTCGTCATTGCGGTGCAGGCTGCGCCACTGGCCTGTTTCGGTTTGCTCGAAAGCATTGATGCTGCGCGTGGCCGGCTGGTAGCCGAGCGTACTCTGGCAGTTGAAGCAGAGGGTGTTTTCAAAAAATATCTGGTGTGAGCACTTGTCGCAGTGGAAGGTTTTCATGGTGATGCGCCGGTAAGAGGAGGTAACAAGAGGTTGTCAGTGTTGAGCTATTAATAATTTAACAGCAAATCCAAACACGAAACGCGCGTGTCGGACAACGCCTCATATCGTGCGCGTGTTTGTCCTGCTCGGAAAAAACGCTATCCGGAGGTGGCGCCCGTTGTTCCGATTACACCCCTGGACCAGCATGGCGTCGGCCACCTTGACGAACCCGGCAATATTCGCCCCGTCGACGTAGCTGATGCTGCCGTCGGCGCGTGCGCCGTACTGCAGGCAGACCGCGTGGATGCCCTGCATGATCTGCAGCAGGCGGGCATCGACTTCCTCACGTGGCCAGCTCATGCGCTCCGCGTTCTGGCGCATTTCCAGCCCCGAGGTAGCGACGCGGCCCGCATTGCCGGCTTTACCGGGCGCAGACAGCACCCCGGCGGCTTCGAAAGCGTTGGCGGCGTCGATGGTGGAGGGCATGTTGGCGCCTTCGGCCAGGCACAGCATGCCGTTCCTGATGAGCGTGGCGGCATCGTCCACGTCTGAAGGTGAGGGCGGAGGGCGGGATGCTGCCGGTCGAGCACAGGCTTGCTCGGGAAATAATATCGAACAAGGATGAAATTCCGTTCGGGCAGCCAACCACGGGAGTGCTGCTAGAATGCGCGAACGCCTTCCGACGTCCATTAGAGGAGTACAAAAATCCTACGTTTTCTAGTCAGCGCGGCAGTGGGTAAGCCAAAATTCGCTATCGCCGTTGCCTTGTTCGTGCTGGCAGTCCTGGCCAGCATCATGACCTATACCGGTTATCTGGTCATCGGGGTGCTGGCCGATTATCTCGGCACCGGCCGCTTCATGGCAGGCTTGCTGCTTGGCGTTCTGTTCGCACGTTTCCCGCGCATACGCAACGGCAAGCTGGGCCTTGTCGGCCTGTTGCCCAAACCCGCCCGTCGGCCGCTCATCGTGAGCCTGCTTGTACTCTGCCTGGCGACCCTCCTGTCGCGCGGGGAATACATCCCGGCACTGGTGACGGGGGCCGCGACGGCTTTCCTTTTAGGCTACCCCTGGTTGCGCAGAACGCTGTTCGATCGAATGCTGTCGTCCGTCTTTAAATTCACGGGTCGCCAAGCTCCGCGTAAAAGCAGCGACAACATGGTGATCGAGGGTGAATTCAGGGAAAAGAAAGACTAACGCTTCCAGAAACAAAAACGCCAACCCGTATGGGTTGGCGTTTTTATCGGCGCTGTCACTGTGCGCTATTTCAGTTGCCCGCGAGCGCACGCAGTGAAATACCTGTGACATACGCGCCATACGTGCCCAGCGCGTATCCCAGGACAGCGAGCAGCACCCCTACCGGCGCCAGGGATGGATGAAAGGCACTGGCGACCACGGGTGCCGACGCAGCCGCGCCGATATTTGCCTGCGATCCGACCGCGACCATGAAGAGAGGCGCCCGGATCAGCTTGGCCATCAGGATCATCAGACCACCATGGAAGGCAATCCAGATCAGTCCCAGCAGGAACAGCCACGGACGGTCGAGCAGGGCGCCCAGATCCATTTGCATGCCAATGGTCGCGACAAGGAAGTACAGCATTACCGAGCCGATGCGTGATGCGCCGGCGCCCTCATAGGTGCGGGCTTTTGTGAAACTGAGCAGCAGGCCGATGGTCGTGGCAACGACGACGATCCAGAAAAAATGCGACGTCAAGCTATAGTCCTGAAGGCGCCAGTGCGCAGGAAGGGATGCGATCCAGTCGGCCAGCCCTTGTGCGATGAAATGGGATAGTCCGGTCGCACCCAGGCCAATGGCGAGGATGACCATGAGGTCGGTCAGGGTCGGGATGCGCGCATGCAGCGCCTGGTAGTGCTCGATACTGTCGCGCAGGCGATTGATGGCGCTCAGGTCGGCGCCGGTCCAGCGGTCGAATGCCGCGCTGCGGCTGACAAGGAACAGCAACACCGCAGTCCACAAATTACCCACCAGGATATCGACTGCGACGAACTGGCCGAACAGGGTCGCATCGACACTGAACACTTCGCGCATGGCGGCCTGGTTGGCGCCGCCACCGATCCAGGCCCCCGCGACCGTGGTCATGCCACGCCAAGTATCGCCGGCCACGGTCTCGGAATGGATGACGCGCATGGCCTCGAAAGCCACCAGGGCACCCAGCATGATGCCGGCGGTTCCGGTCAGGAACATGATGACCGCTTTTGGACCCAGCCGGGTAATGGCCTTGAAGTCGATTGCCACGCACAGCAGGACAAGCGAGCTGGGCAGGAGATAGTCGCGCGCCACCGGGTAGAGCTTCGAGGCCGCGCCATCGATGACGCCAAGTGTATTGAGCAGGGACGGAAACAGGTAGCACAGCAGCAAGGCGGGAACGTAGCTGTAGAACTTTGCCGCGAAACCATCCTTGCGCGATGCCGTCCACAGAACGCCGCCGAGTATGGCGGCAAGCATGCCGAGGACGACGGCATCGTTGGTGATCATGGGAGGCGGTACGGGCATTCGGGCTCCAGGATGGAAGTTTCGAATCGATGCGCGTGCGTCACGCAGCTCAGCAATCGAAAAGGGGCAAGTATGGCCGCGCTCACCTGTGCCGTCAACGCACGTGATGCCTTGCCGGCAAGAGGGGCTCTTGCTTCACCTGGACCCGGCCAGGACGCCTTGACGGAAGCGGCGCGCGCTTGCCCGTCCTTGGCTGCGGCGGCCATTGTGCGCGCGCCGGCCATTCACGCAACTGCTAGTGTTGCGCAAACAAAAACGCCAACCTGCATGGGTTGGGGTTTTGTTATGACACTGTTCTTGGCCCTGGGCGGAATCGAACCATCGACACAAGGATTTTCAAACCGCGGTGCTATCGGATGGGCTACCAGGCCAGACCGGTGGATTGTGGCAGATGCAGGCTCGGGGATTGCTCAGGATGGTTTTCATGGCCATCGTGTGAGAGCGCGGCTGCAGCATTGTCGCGCGCACCGGCAAGTGCGCTCAGGATCAACTGTATGGTCTCGGCCGGCGCATCCCAGTGCGGGAAATGGCCACAGCGATCGAACCAGTGCAGTTGCGCATCGGGGAACAAGGCCAGCGCGCGCCTGGCCTGGCGCGGAAAGCAGACCCGGTCACGCCGGCCCCAGCCAATGACGAGCGGATGCGCGATGCTGCCGCGTGGAGTCCCTTGCTGCTCTTCACCGTAGGCGAGCTGGGCCAGCAGTTCATCAAACGCCGGCGAAGCCACATAGCTGCACAATTCAGCGCTCACAATGTCCGGCGCCAGCTTTGTCGGCCGGGCAGAAAACTGTGCCAGCAACAAGGCGCGACCAAGCGGGTTGGCGCAGACCGCCGGCAATACCGGGCGCAGCAGCCGCAGCAGCCGGATCGACAGGTAGATCGAGCTGAAAAACGCGTGTCGTTCCCATCCTTGCCAGAAACCGCCCGGATTCAGCGCTACCACGCCGCCGACGACCCCACCGCGTCGCGCCAGTTCCAGCACCAGCCGCGCCCCCATCGAGCTGCCGACTGCATCGATGCCGCTCAAGCCATTGGCGTGCAGGAAGGCGGCGGTCTCATCTGCCAGGGTGCGGATCGAGGTTACGCCGGCCAGCTTCGGCGTCTGGCCAAAGCCGGGCAGATCCACCGCGATGACTTCGCGCTTCGTCGCGAGATCGGCCAGGATGGGATTCCAGCTTTGCCAATGGCCGCCAAGGCCGTGAATCAGCAGCAAAGGCTTGCCGGCGCCGCAACGAATGTAATGCATGTTCGATCCCCCCATCGCACGGACGTGCGTATCCTCCAAGCCTACCTCAGCGGGAACAAGGACTGCGTTCGTTAGGAATGCTTGTCTGGAACAACGCCGTCATTTCAGCGTATTGTCGCTGTGCGTTCCTGGGGATATGGCCGATGCCAGCCCGTCGACTGGGGAGGGCACCATGATGATGGATTCCACAAATAAAAACGCCAACCTGCATGGGTTGGCGTTTCGTTTGACACTGTTCCTGGTGGCCCGGGGCGGAATCGAACCACCGACACAAGGATTTTCAATCTTCGCGCCACGCCTGCCACTACTTCATCGGTTTGCCGCACTAAGGTTCTGCTAAGGCCCGCCAACTTAGCGTAGCTGGTCGCCAGTCGAACACCTTGGCAGATCCGCTGGCGCATGCGTCGGCGGTTCTGCCTGCCCATGCCGGATTCTCTAAACAAATCTCATGTTCGCTCAGGCGGCGAAATTCGGACAAGAGACCGGCCACGGACCGGACGGTTTGAACGCATCCAGACCGTGGGGGCGAGGTATCTTCCCGAGACGATGGTTTCGCCCTCGGCCCATCATGCTCGAGTACCACACGAAAAGACCAGCACAGGGCAATCCGAACGCTCTGCGCGGTCTTCTCTCGTGCGCTGTAAATTGATGAGTACGGGTGGGGGTGCAACATTATTTTTCGATAGATGGAAAGACATCTTTCTCGTAGAAGTCGTATTCACGGATGAATGCCCTTGCTCGCTCTACGGCCTCGCGTCGGATCGCATGGATTTCCGCGTTGAGTTCGTTGCGCTGTGCCTTGAGAACTGCGATTAAGGTGTAGCCGAACGTATCTTCATACTCGAATTCAGGGATACCCTCTTCCCAAAAAACGGGTGGCATCTCTGGGGCGGTTTCGTAATCAGTATCCTCCTGGTAATGCATTGGGAAAAGTTCCTTCGCAGTCATGGTGTACCTGGCAACGTAGGTATGCAGCTTTTTGACAGCGAGGCTGTGCGTGAGGGGCTTGAAATTCGCAATTCGCTCGTTCAGGGCGTCGCGCTCGGCCATGAGTTCGGTAAGCAATTTAGACATGTATTTCCTTCGATTGTTGATGAGTTGATGTAACTATCTCGCCGTACTTCCGTCCGACTCGCGGCCCACGAGGGCGCGAGCAGGCGGTACCCTGCGCCAGGGAGGGCAGGGCATTTAGTCGTTGCTACTTCTTGAAATTTTCCAAGCGCCTCACCGAGATGGTCCGGTTTCCGGAGTGTTGGAATGTGACTCCGACGCCGCATGCACGCAGGGCGGGTTCCATTTTCTTCAAGCGCTTACTGAGCGAATGTGGGGACATAGGCCACGCCTTATTTGCCAGTTGGTTGCGCGTTGCCGCTTCACGGAGAGACGCTAAGAGATCTGTCGGCGTCTTGGTACAGGTCATGTCTGGCTCCACCTCGCTCTTGACCAGCGCACGTATAGCGGCGGCCAGCGGATCGTCGCCCAAAGAATTGGACATTTGCTGTTGCTGATTCTGCGCGTACGCTTCCTTGAAGCTGTCTTTGGGCCAGTTCAAGGCATGCTCAACCGCCATGCCGAAACGGGCGAAGTCGGCCATGCGGGTTTCGGGCACATCAGTCACGTTGTCCAGTTCGGCCAGTGTCTTGCTCAGCGTGTCCATCAGCCCTGCGAAGATCGCGTCGATGCTGGCCGCGAATTCGCTGTTAAGGTCTTCCTCGGTCCGGCGTAGGGTGATCGTCGGCAGCTCCATCAGGAGGCAACGACTCACAAGGTCGGGCTGGGATACGACGTCATCAATCCCGTTTAGAATGCACGGCTTTTTGACGTGCACCAGCGTTTCTTCATTGTTGGTGTACAGGGTCCGAGTACGGGAGCCGCCGCCGGTTGCTAGTTGGCAAAGGGCGTCGGATAGCTCCAGCGACAGGGTGCGAATGTTATCGAACACCAGCAGATGGGAATTGGACGCGGTAATCATCAGGTCGGCGATGGACCTTGGAAGCGCCTGGGTGGGTACTGAGCTTGGGTCAATCAACTGGCGCAGGATGCGGCTGAACGTGGATTTGCTCGATCCTGCCGTGCCCAAGACGACCAGAATGACATACGGCCCGTGCGGACGCAGCGAGTACAGGATGAACACGACGAGCAGGAACCAGTTGCCCTCCGTTCCGTAGTTGAGAAAACCGCGCAGCAAGTCGAGGTTGCCGGCGACACCGACCGGATCGGGCAGTGCCATCATTCCCGGCGGGCGTAAGAAGAGGGGAGCCTCTGTCGCGAAATCGTGGTGGCGCTTGCCCTTTTTGTCGACTTCGAGTACGACGTTGCCGTCACCGTGCAGGTCCACGAATATCTGGCCTTTCGTGCCCAACGCCACGCGATGGTGCACCTCGTGCAACTCAAGCGCAGTGTCGTCGGTCTGATCCTGCAGCTCTTCCATCAGCTCAGCGATCAGCGGTTTGGATGGGCGGAAGTTGAACTTGGTTCGGATCAACTTCTTGATCTTGCTGCTCATGCGTGCTGAGTTCAGCTGCATAGTTTCGATCACGTCGTTTGCCAGAGTCGTGGCATGGGCCGTGCCTGACTTATTACGGCTAAACATGAATTGGCTCTCGATGAAGTCATACACTTTGAGGAAACCCTTTTCCTTATCCCTGTCTTTTTCGCTGAGCGGGTTGTACGTGTCTTTGTTGCCATCATCGTCTGGCTGTTCTGGCAATTTTTCTTGAGTTGGCATTGATGTCTCTTTGTTGATATGTATTGGAGGGAGCGTAGGCGGGAGTAGAAAAAGCGCTGTGAGCTGGTGCTATCCACGCCTGCTATTCGCTTTGGTTTCGTTGGCGAGCTTTGGCGCATTGGATGCAGAGGCCGCCCCGATCGCGTCACGCGAGAATCGGTGACTGTCGAGGGTGCCTGGACGAACGGGAATTGAAGCAATGCCTCCGCTCGGAGAATCGTCCAATCGTCCAATTGACCGTTCCCGGCATCCTTCCGGTTTTACGGTATCGAAAAACTGGCAGGGGAGCTGGACGATACTGTCCTTCGTGCCCCGGTTTTGTAGTGTATTTTTGTAGCGCAGCAAAAAAAATGTGCACGCCTATTTCTAGGGTGCACATTTACTGGGCAGTCTCTAAAACCAAGTGCAACACTCTTTCCTGTAGAGTGCCGCCATGCCCCGAATCTATACCCATCTGACGACACAGGAGCGTGCCGTCGTGATGACCATGCGCGACGACCAGTGCAGTATCCGGTCTATTGCTGCCCGCCTTGGACGTTCTCCGAGCTCGATCAGCCGCGAGCTGCGCCGTGCACCCGGCTCTGGTGCCTATGATGCCAACTTGGCTCACCTGCAGAGTTACGCGCGGCGTATGGCGCCTCGCCGTACGCCCAAGCTCCATCCTGAAGGCGCGCTTTTTCAGGTGGTACGGCACTATCTGAAGGAGCTCTGGTCGCCGCAGCAAATTGCGAACATACTGCGTTCCATGTGGCCCGATGACTCCGACAAAACGGTCTCTCACGAGACGATCTACAATGCGATCTATCTGCACCCGCGCGGCGAACTCAAGCGCGAGCTGATCGCCTGCCTGCGCCACCATAACCAGATACGCAAGCCGCGCAGTCGCGGTGTCGATCGCCGCGGCCAGATCAAGGATATGCAAAGCATCCACATCCGTCCACCTGAGATCGAGGACCGTCTCATTCCCGGCCATTGGGAAGGCGACCTGATCAAGGGCGAAGGCAACCGTTCCTCAGTTGGCACGCTGGTCGAACGCACAACGCGTTTCGTCGTGCTGGCCAAGATGGACAATGCTGGCACGCGCTCGGTCGTCGACAGCTTCTCTGCCGTGCTCAACCGGCAGCCGGCGGCGCTGCGCAAATCGATGACCTACGACCAGGGCCGCGAGATGCACGGCCACAAAATCCTCACCGAGCGCACTGGCGTGCAGATCTACTTTGCCGACCCGCACAGTCCCTGGCAGCGCGGCTCTAATGAAAACACCAACGGTTTGCTGCGCCAGTACATGCCCAAGGGCTCAGACTTGTCGATCTACTCCCAAGATGAGCTCGACGCAATTGCTCTCTCACTCAACACCCGACCACGCGAAACGCTTGGCTGGAAAACGCCGCTCGCTGTCTATACCGAGCATATGGCGCGGCTACAATTACAGCCTGACGCGATCCATTAACCCCGGTGTTGCAGTTGGTTCTTGAGACCGCCGACTCTCCACGGTGATGGTGTGACCATGCGTTGAATCAGTCTGCATGAGCGATCTCCAACACTCGAAGCAATTGCTCGTCCCTAGCCCCAGCCCTTCCAGCATCAACATCAACGGAGACATTTCCGCAGACGCAGTACTCGTTGTCTGAAGGGTTTGACCGGAGAATGCTCCAGCAGCTAATGCACTGGTAGAACGACCGGTCCGAGATCGGTAGCGGTGATCCCACGATATGGTTTAAATCCACGATAACCAACTTGTTATTCGGCATGATTTATTTCCAGGGTGGTCGGAAACGATTTGGCATTTCAACTAGCTCTCCCGCTTCTGGGTTCGATGGAACGCTTCGCGGAAGTTGATGTTGAGTTCCATTCCCTGGCTGATTGAGAAACCAAGGTTCTGCTGGTCCGCCTCGAAGGCCATCAAGAGGCTTCTTCACTTATATACACTCATCCCGCCGAGTAGCCGTAATGTAACGTGCGCCGTCCAGATTTTATAGCGATATCGGTGGTAATTGAGTCTTGGCTCTTCCTAATGCTGCCCTTGGAGCTGTCAAATGGATTGCGCATATTTCTTGGTTGATCTACCAAGTTTTTCAAGCCTTCCCCACCAATCTTTTTGAGATAAATGAGGCAAGTAAAAATCTCCAAGCCACTTCACATGGCAACGTATCTCTATCTGCTTTAAAGCATCTTTGCGAGTATCAGCCAACAGAGTTTCGTCTAACGCCAAATTGGCGAGGTGCTGCAACTCATCAGCATCTTTAACAAATCCTCCTTGACGTAAATCGGCGGCGATGTTGGTAATTAATTCTAAAAAGGTCGTCATCGTTTGATTGCTCCTGTGTATTTGCCTCCGGCGGTTACGACTTGCCACCCCCCTCCAGTTTTGTCAGATCCCCACTGTAGCTGAGGCGCCACTTTTCCTTCAAGTAGCATTTGATTC
>Ga0308160_10004174_pt1 | contig 15607 bp, 13 predicted proteins | sample PhyFR1_FD_201036 | JGI IMG/M metagenome (GOLD analysis project Ga0308160, IMG submission 201036) | Phyllosphere microbial communities from UC Gill Tract Community Farm, Albany, California, United States - DLSLF.R1 | ecosystem: Host-associated > Plants > Phyllosphere > Unclassified | place: USA...
CGGTGTCTTCCTCGATCGGCGCGGGCGGTGGCGGCGGCGCCCAGGCAGGGGGCGGCGGGGCCGAGGTCATCGGCACCTCGCCCCAGGCTGGGTCGCGCGGCGGCGGCGGGATGAAGCCCGGGGCCGGTGCCGGTGCAGATGCGGGGGCCGCCGCTACGGGGGCCGGCGCCTGCGCAGGTGCAGGCGCAGTTGCTTCGGCAGCCGCATCGCCTTCCGGCGCAGCATCCGCACTTTGCGCCGCTACCGGCTGCGCCTCTTCCTGCGGCTGGCGGCGCAGGCGCCACAGCGGCGCAATGCCCATCTCCTGCAGGAAGACCTCGTCGCGTTCGCTCATGTTCATAAGTCCAGCCTCATCACGATCGCATCCTCGCGCTTGCCCTCATGCGCCGGATAATACCCCTTGCGCCGGCCGATCTCCCTGAAACCGTAGCGCGTGTACACGTGCAGGGCGCGCTCGTTCGAGGGCCGCACTTCGAGCAGCACCGATTCGGCGCCGCAGGCGCGGGCGCGGGCGCCGAGGGTGTCGAGCAGCCAGCGCCCGAGGCCCGTGCCATGGCGCTCGCCGGCCACCGCCACGTCGAGCAGGTGGGCCTCGTCGAGCGCATACATCAGCAGGAAGTAACCCGCCAGCTTGCCGCCGGCGTCGCGCGCGACCCAGGCGTCGTAGCCGCTGGCGATGCAGTCGACGAAGTTCCCGCGCGTCCAGGGATGCGGGAACACGCTGCATTCGAGCGCGTACACTTCGTCGACGTCGTCGGCTTCCATCGGGGCCAGGGCCAGGCTGGCGTGCTGCATGGCTGTCATGCGCCGGCCTTGCCAGCGTTGATCGCCTGGCGCTCGGCGCTGGTGTAGGCAACCTTGTTGCGCAGGTAGAGCGGCTGGGCCTCGGCGGCCGGCAAGGCCTGGCCCGCAGCCAGCGCCGGCGCGGCCAGCACGGCCAGTTCGCGCGCATGCGGCACGATGTCGGCATGGGCGCCGATGGCAAAGTCCTTGCCCTCGAAGGCTTGCGGATAGGCCGCGAAACCGTTGCCGCAGGCGGCCAGGCCGTCGGCCGCCAGCGGCTGCACCGCTTCCGGTGCGCACAAGGCCGGCTCGGCGATTGTGGTCCAGCGAGCACCATCGTAGCGGTACTGCGCCCAATAGACTTCGTTCATGCGCGCATCGAGCACCGCCAGCACCTCGACAGCGCCGGTACGGGCGCGGCAGGCTTCGGCCATGGCGGCCAGCGTCACCAGCGGGATCACCGGTAATTCGGCGCCAAAGGCCAGGCCCTGGGCCACGCCGCAGGCGGTGCGCACGCCGGTGAACGAACCAGGGCCGGCGCCAAAGGCGATTGCCTCGCAATCGGCAAGCCTGATGCCGGCTTCGTTCAGGAGTTCCTGCACCATCGGCAGCACGGACTGGGAATGGGTGCGCACGCCGCCGGATTCGCGCGACAGGACGTGGGAACCGCGATGGGTGTCAATCAGCAGCGCGCACGAGGCGAGTTCCGACGAGGTTTCGATGGCAAGGATGTTAGGCATGCGGTATTTTACCGCGCCGCGGGATGGCGACCAAGACCACGGCTGCCGCCCGATACCGATGCTGCCGGATTCGTCCGCGCGATGTAGAATTCGCCCATGCATAGCCTGACACTCGACAACGACAACCGCGACGCCATCGCCGACGCCATTGCCGGCGACAGCTGGGTCGTCGCCTGCCTGTGCGCCGCCTGGTGCGGCACCTGCGGCGGCTACCGCGCCGCCTTCGACGGCATCGCCGCGCGCCACCCGGACAAGGTCTTCGTCTGGATCGACATCGAGGACCAGGCCGACGTGGTGGGCGACCTCGACGTCGAGAACTTCCCTACCCTGCTGGTCCAGCGCGACGACACGGTCGCCTTCTTCGGCACCATGCTGCCCGACCCCGCCGTGGCCGAACGCCTGGTCAAGGCCCAGGCCGAGCTGGCGCCCGCCGAACTGGCGCGCCTGGCCCAATCCAGCGCCGAGCGGCGCGCCTGGCAGCGCGACTGCAACCTGCGCACCCTGCTGCAGGACGCCAGCTGAAGCCTGCGTCAAACAAGACGGAAAGACTCAGTCGCCCGGCCCTTCGCCCGGCATGGTGTCGGCCATCAGGCGCAACTCGTCCGGCGTGAGTTCCTCGGGCTTCTTGTCCTTCAGGCCGTCGACCGATTCGGACGAGGGATGGGAGGGCTGGGAGGGCTGGGTGGCCCCGGCTTCGGCTTGTGCCCCTTGCGCCGCGTCTTCGGGGTTGCGGTCTTCGGCAGGCTGGATGTTGGTAGGCTGATTATTGGTGCTCATGTGACGCTCCTTGCGGGGTTTTCGATGACGCCAGTCTGGCACAGCATGGCGTCACGCGGCGTCACCTAGCCTGGCGGCAAAGCCTGTTTCGGCAGCGTGAAGAACGCGATCCGGTTCAGCCATTTCACGTGGCGCGGCCCTGGCTTGGTGTCGGACAGCGAACGCAGGGCGTACGGTCCTTCGGCGGGCGGCAGCGGCTTGCCGTTCATGCTGGTGATGACCAGCACGCTGTCGCCGGCGCGGCCGTTGTAGAGTTCGCCCCACGAAAACAGCACCGCATAGTCGTCGCTCGCGCGCGCCACCACACCGGAGTGGCGCAGCGCGTAGCGGTCGAGCTTTTGCACGCCGGCCGCATCGAGCAGGTCGCGCAGCAGCACGCCGCGGTAGCGCACCTCGGCCTGCTCGGCCCTGGCGCCGGCGCCGATGCTGCGGGTCTCGACCAGTTCGGTCTGCGGCAGCGCGGCGATCTCGGCCTGGGTGAAGCGGCGCGCCGCCTCGCCGATCTTCACCTCGATCCCGCCGTCCTGCGCAAACGCAAGGCCGGCCGCCAGCAGCAGCGGAAGGAAAAACCCGACACGCCATCCAGGACCGCCGGCGCGCGCCATCTTACTTACCGCCTTTGTACGAAGGGAAGAAGACCTGCTGGCCTTCGACCTTGAACGCGGCGATCAGGCCCTGGCCTTCCGGCGAGGTGATCCACTCGACCAGCTGCATCGCGCCCTTGTAGTTCGCCTGCGGGAAGTTCTTTGGATTCACGGCGATGATGCCGTAGGGGTTGAACATCTTGGTGTCGCCCTCGACCGCGATCTGCAGGCCGGTCTTGGCGCGGTAGGCGATGTAGGTGGCGCGATCGGTGAGCGTATAGGCGCGCAGTTCGGCGGCCATGGTCAGCACTTCGCCCATGCCCAGGCCGGCCGACACGTAGTTGGCGCCCTGCGGCTGGCTGCCCACCTGCTTCCAGTAGGCGCGCTCCATCTGGTCGGTGCCGGAATTGTCGCCGCGCGAGATGAACTTGGCGCCGCTGGCGGTGATCTTCTTCATCGCGTCGAGCACGTCCTTGCTGCCCTTGATCTTCGCCGGGTCACTTTCCGGGCCGACGATGATGAAGTCGTTGTACATCACGTCGCGCCGGTTCACGCCATGGCCCTCGGCCACGAACTTGTCTTCGCTGGCGCGCGCGTGCACCAGGGTCACGTCGACGTCGCCGTTCTTCGCCAGTTCCAGCGCCTTGCCGGTGCCGACCGAGATCACGTTGACCTTGGAATTGGTCTTGGCCTCGAACTTCGGCAGCAGGTATTGCAGCAGGCCCGAGTTCTCGGTGCTGGTGGTGGTCGACAGCTTGATCACTTGCTGCGCGAACGCCGGTACGGCCGCAGCCAGCAGGAAGCCGAGTACGGCAAGGTGTTTCTTCAGGTGGGTCATGCTTCTCTCTCTAGGTTGACGTGCTTAAGTGTTTTCAATGGAATCCGTATTTGCGCAGGATGTCCTGGCCCTGCCGGCCCAGCACGAAGCGCAGCAGGCGCTCGCCCTCGGCCGACCCTTTGCGCGCCGCGATGCCATAGCTGCTGCGCACGTTCAGGCTGTCTGGAATGCGCAGCGTCGCCAGGCGCGGCAAGGCCTGCGTCACCAGCACGGCGTTCGTGCAGTACATGATGTAGGCGTCGGCGCGGTCCTGCTCGAAGGCCGTGATGTAGGGCAGCGTGCTGTTCGGGTCGAGGTTGGCTGCGCCCGACAGCTTCAGGGCCTTGGCATCGAGCACGGCGTACAGGCCGGGCTGCTGCGCGTCGGCCTTGCGGAAGAACTGCCAGGTGTAGTCGCCCATCGGGTCGCTGACCGGGGTCGATGTCGCCAGGCGCAGCGCCGGCGAGCGCAGGGTGTCGAGCAGGTTCTCGGCGCGCAGGCCGGCTTGCGGCGTCGAGACCACGCACAGGTCGTTATGGGTGAACACCGCCGATTCGCCCAGCAGGCCGCTTTTTGCCAGGGCTTCGGTGTGTTCGCTGGCGGCCGAGGCGAACACATCGGCCTGGCGTCCGCCCTCGATTTCCTTGCGCAGCTTGCCGGAGGGGCCGTACCGGGCGTCGAAGGTGGCGCCGCCCGACGCGCGATAGGCGACGAGGAGGTCGCCAAAGGCCTGGCGCAGGCTGCCGGCGGCGAGCAGCACGGGTACGCTCGCGGACGCAGGCTGCGCCGGTTCGCCCCCCTGCGCCAGCGCCGTCGCGGGCAGCAGCGATGGCAACAGCGCGGCCAGCGCCAGCGCGCCGCCTGCACGTTTCATGCCCGCCTCGCGCGCTTGCTACTATCCCGCCCCATGTCATCCCTCGGTGTCTTATCGATGTGCTATGGTAAGCCGCCCTCAGAAACTTTCAATATGAACATGATTGCATATGTTGCACGTTAAGCTTGCCTACACCTTCGCCGATTCGGCCGCCCTGCGCTCCCAGCTCGACAATCCCTTGTTCGACATCCTGACGGCGATCCATGGGGCAGGCTCGGTCGGCCAGGCGGCAATCACGCTCGGCCTGTCCTACCGCCACGTGTGGGGCGAGCTGAAGAAATGGGAATCCGCGCTGGCCTCGGAACTCATCGTCTGGGAACGCGGCAAGCGCGCGCGCCTGTCGCCGTTCGGCGAAAAGCTGCTGTTTGCCGAGCGCCGTGCGCGCATGCGCGTGCTGCCGCAGATCGAGAACCTGGTGGCCGAGATGGAACGCGAGTTCGCGCTCGCCTTCGACCCGGGCGCCCACGTGATCCCGATGTGCGCCAGCCACGACCTGGCCCTGCCGCGCCTGAAGGAATTCATGGGCCGCAGCGCCAAGCTGCACCTCGACCTGCAGTTCCGCGGCAGCGTCGAATGCCTGGAAGCGCTGGAGCGCGGCGAATGCCAGCTGGCGGGCTTCCACGTCAGCGAAGACCGCGCGCCCGGCAGCATGACCCAGAAGGCCTTCAAGTCGCTGCTGAAACCGGGGCGCCACAAACTGATCAACTTCGTCGGCCGCCAGCAGGGATTGATGGTTGCGCGCGGCAACCCGAAAGCCATCCACGCCGTGCCGGACCTGGCGCGCCCCGACGTGCGCTTCGTGAACCGACAAGTCAATTCCGGCACCCGGCTGCTGGTGGAACAATTGCTGCGCCAGGCGGCGATTGCCAACACCAGCGTGCGCGGCTTCGATACCGCGGAGCCGACCCATTTATCGGTGGCCGCGGCGGTGGCCTCCGGCCTGGCCGATGCCGGCTTCGGCATCCAGGCCGCCGCCGTCGAGTTCGGGCTGGATTTCATCCCGGTGATGCGCGAGCAGTATTACTTTGTCTGCCTGAAGGAAGCGGTCGACGCCGCGCCGATCGCGGCATTGCGCGAACTGCTGGCGCGCAGCGAATGGCAAAGCCTGACGGCGGACCTGCCCGGCTACGACACCACCGGCGCCGGCCAGGTCGTCTCGCTGAGCCGCGCCCTGCCCTGGTATTCCTTCCGCAAACCCAAGTGACGAACCGGTATGAATGAAGAACTGCCGCAAGCCGTGCACGCGGACGTGGCCCGGGCGCCGCTGCGCTTCGACCGCGCCGAGTGGGCCGCCGCCTTTGCCGACCTCGGCACCTTCATTCCCTACGTGGTCGCCTACGTAAGCGTGCTCGGGATGGACCCGGTCGGCATCCTGCTCGCCTTCGGCCTGGCCCTGGTCGCCTGCGGCTTCCTCTACCGCACGCCGCTGCCGGTGCAGCCGATGAAGGCGGTCGGCGCGGTCGCACTGGCACAGGCCGCCACGATTTCCGCCGGCGCAATCGTCGCGGCCAGCCTGGTCACCGGGGTGCTATGGCTATTGTTGGGACTGAGCGGCGCCGCCAGCCGCCTGGCGCGCACCATCCCGCGCGAGGCGGTGCTGGGCGTGATGCTGGGCCTGGGCATCTCCTTCATGTTGCAGGGCCTGCGCATGATGGGCAGCGACTGGCTGGCGGCCGTGGCGGCGCTGGCGCTGGCCCTGGTGCTGAGGAACAGCCGGCTGTTCCCGGCGATGCTGGTCCTGCTCGCCGGCGGCCTGGCCTATGGCGTGCTGCGCCAGCCGGCACTGTGGGAAGGCGCGTCTTTCGGCTTCCACCTGCGCCTGCCCGCGCTGGCCGTGACGGACCTGCACTGGACGGATTTCGTCACCGGCACCCTGCTGCTGGCCCTGCCCCAGCTGCCGCTGACGCTGGGGAACGCCGTCATCGGCGTCACCGAGGAAAACAACCGCCTGTTCCCGGACCGCGCCACCAGCGTGCGCAAGGTGTCGGTGTCGACCGGCGTGATGAACCTGGCCGGCGGCGCCATCGGCGGCGTGCCGATGTGCCACGGCGCCGGCGGCATGGCGGCCTACGCCGCCTTCGGCGCCCGCAGCGGCGGCGCACCAATCATCTTCGGCGCCACGCTGGTGGTGCTTGCCCTGTGCTTCAGTGGCGCTATCGGTTTCCTGCTGCAGGCCGTGCCGGCAGCGGTGCTCGGCGCGATCCTGTTCCTCACCGGCGCCCGGCTGGCAATCGGCAACGCGCCACGCACGCGCGACTGGCGCGTGCTGCTGCCGGTGGCGCTCACCGCGGCGGCGGCCTTGTGGAATGTCGGGCTGGGGCTGGTGGTTGGCGTGGCGGCGCACTGGGTCTGCCGGCGGTCTGGCCCTTCCCAATATTTCCACAACAAAGAATAATTTACTGCTAGTATCTAGCAATAAATTATTCGACAATAAAGCGGCAATACTGCGGAACAGCCTCAGTACCGCTGAACAAGGAGATAGAGGAGATGAGAATCGCGCTTTCTGCCGTCGTGCTCGCCGTTGGACTTTTTTCCCTGCCTCCCCTGCCGGCGTCCGCCGAGGATACCGACGCCAGCAAACGGCAGATCGAACAGCTGGTCGAGCGCTTCCGCACTGCGATCACCGACAAGGACCCCGCCGCCTTCATGCAGCTCTTCCTGCGCGAAGACAGTACCTGGAATGTCGTCTACACCGACGACAGCGTCAAACGCTACAACGCCAGCCTGAAAGACCCGAACATTCCCCTGGCGACCAGGGTCCAGGGCGGCAGCCCCAGGACCTTCATCGACAGCATCGCCAGGTCGAAGCAGGCGCGCTCCGAAGTCATCTCCAACGTGCGTATCGATACCGACGGCGAGATCGCCCAGGTCTGGTTCGATTTCGCCTTCATGACCGGCGACTACAAGAGCGCCTGGGGCAAGGAAAGCTGGCAGCTGTTGCGCACCGACGCCGGCTGGAAGATCGCCGCCGTGGTCTGGTCGGCGCAAGAAAATCCGAATCCGCGCTGAGCACCCTCACGCCAGCCGCAGCGGCAAGCTGCGCAGGCGTTTCCCGGTCAACGCGAACACCGCCGCCGCCACGGCCGGCGCCAGCGGCGGCACACCCGGCTCGCCCACGCCTTCGGGCGGCTCGGCGCTCGGCACGATGATGGTCTCGACCACGGGCGTGCGGTCCATGCGCAGCACCGGGTAGTCGCCGAAGTTCGACTGCTGCACGCGCCCGTCCTGGATGGTGATCTCGCCAGCCAGCGCTGCCGACAAACCGAACACCACCGCCGACTCCATCTGCTGGGCCACGATGTTCGGGTTCACCACGATGCCGCAGTCGATCGCGCACACCACGCGGTGCACGCGGATATCCGTTCCCTCCACCGACACCTCGGCCACCTGCGCCACGATGCTGCCGAAGGACTGGTGCAGTGCCACGCCATGCGCGCGCCCGCCCGGCGCCTCGCCGGCCGCACGCACGGCGGCCTCCAACACCGCCAGGTGGCGCGGATGCCGGGCCAGCAACGCGCGCCGGTAAGCCACGCCGTCCTGCCCCGCCGCATGCGCCACTTCGTCCAGGAAAGCCTCCTTGAAAAAGGCATTGTGCGAGTGCCCCACCGAGCGCCAGTAGCCGAGCGGCACGGCGCTGTCGACGATCACGTGGGCGATGCGCTGGTTGTCGATCTCGTACTGCATGTCGTACGCGCCCTCGGCCGCGGTCTTGTCCGGCCCCATGCCGGGCAGGCCGAGGTTGCGCGGGAAGTACTGGTGGCCGATGGCGCCGCTGGCCGACTTGTTGTTCCAGGCGAGGACATGCCCTTGCGCGTCGAGCCGCGCCGTGAAACGCGCCAGCGCCGCCGGGCGGTAGACGTCGTGGGTGGTGTCGTCCTCGCGGGTCCAGATCAGCTGCACCGGCTTGCCATGGCTGGCCATGGCCACGGCGACTGCCTGCGCCACCATGTCGCCTTCCAGCCGGCGCCCGAAGCCGCCGCCGAGCAGCATCACCTCGATGGCGACGTCCTCGCGCGCCACGCCGGCCACCTTGGCGGCCACGTCGACCGCGATGCTCGGCACCTGGGTCGAGGCCCACAGGCGCACCTTGCCGTTCGCCACCTGCGCGGTGCAGTTCACCGGCTCCATCGTGGCGTGGGCCAGGAAAGGCGCGCGGTATTCAGCGCTCACGGTGCGGGCCACGCCGCGCACGTCCTGGGTGCCGGATTCGAAATACGCGTAGCCCGACTCGTTGTCGAGCGCCTCGGCAAGGCCCCGGTAGATCGCTTCCGACGACAGCCCGGCATGCGCGCCCTCGTTCCAGGCGACGGGCAGCGCGGCGGCGGCCTGCTTCGCCTGCCACCAGCTGCGCGCCACCACGGCCACGCCGGCGCCGGCGCCCGAGAACGCGCCCAGCGACGACGAAAAGTCGACCACCCCGGTCACGCCCGCCATGCCCTTCACGGCCGCGGCGTCGAACGAGGCGACGGTGCCGCCGATCACCGACGACATCTTCACTGCCGCATACAACATGCCTTCAGGCCGCGCATCGATGCCGAAGCGCGCACTGCCATCGACCTTGCCGGGCGTGTCGCGGCGCGGCACAGGCTTGCCGATCAGGCGGAATGCGCGTGGCTCCTTCAGCTTCACATCCGACGCATCGATGCCGGCGCCCACCTCGGCCGCACGCGCCGCCAGGCTGGCGTATGCCGCGCGCCGGCCATCGCGGTGAATCACGTAGCCGTCCTCGGTGCGGCAATGCGCCACCGGCGACTTCCAGTCCTCGGCCGCGGCTTTCACCAGCATGGCGCGCGCCACGGCGCCGGCTTCGCGCATCGGTACCCAGGCATCCTTCACGCTGGTCGAGCCGCCGGTGAACATGATGCCGAGTTCGCGTCCGACCTTGGACAGCATCCACTGCACGCCGTCCTTCACGTTGCCGCGCTCGTCGGGGTGGAAGGGCAGGTTCTCGCGCAGCACCGCCAGGTTGCCGAAGATCTTGTCGATCGGCGCCGGCGCGATGCGAACCTGGCCCAGCGGCACGTCGAGCTCCTCGGCCACCAGCATCGGCAGGGCCGTGTGCACGCCCTGCCCCATTTCGCTGCGCGGCACCACCACCGACACGGTGCCGTCGGGATGCAGCGCGACCCAGCCGTTCAGCGCCACCACGCCCTTCTCGACCGGCAGCGGCATCGAAGTATGCAGGCGCTGGCGCGGCGCCTGCATGCCCCAGCCGACCAGCAGCGCACCGCTCCCCAGCAGGCCGCCCAGCAAGAAGCGTCGGCGCGAACGGCGCGGCGCCCCATGCTGCGCAGGCTCAGGAGCTGGATCGATGCTCGTGTTGCTCGGATTGTCTCTCATGCGTGTCCTGTCCCCAGTCTGCCAGCAGCGCTTCCGGCCCCAGCGGCCGTCCGTACAGGAACCCCTGCGCCCGGTTGCACCCGTGGCGCAGCAGGAAGGCTGCCTGTTGTTCGTTTTCCACCCCCTCGGCGATCACCGAGAGGTTCATGCTTTTACCCAGCTCGATGATGGCGATCGCAATCGCCTCGTCGTCGGCATCGGCCGGGATGTCCTTGATGAAGCTGCGGTCGATCTTCAGCACGTCCACCGGCAGCTGCTTCAGGTAGGCCAGCGACGAGTAGCCGGTGCCGAAGTCGTCGATCGCCAGTCCCACGCCCAGGCCGTGCAGCTCGCCGATGAAGGCGGCGGCGTCGCCGGTGTTCATGATGACCGATTCGGTCACCTCCAGCTGCAGCCGCCGCGGCGCCAGGCCGGTCTGCGCGAGCGCGCGCGCAACCAGCGGCGTCATCGCGCCGCGCTCGACCTGGCGCACCGACAGGTTCACCGCCATCTTCGGCACCTGCAGGCCGGCCGCGTCCCAGCGCGCCATCTGGTGGCAGGCCTCGATCAGTACCCACTCGCCCAGCTGGTTGATGAAGCCGCTGTCCTCGGCCATCGGAATGAAGCGCGCCGGACTTACCAGGCCCAGTTCGGGATGGTGCCAGCGCACCAGCGCCTCGACCCCGATCAGGCGGCCGCTGTCGATTTCCACCTGCGGCTGGTAGTGCAGGAAAATCTCGCCGCGCTCGATGGCGCGGCGCAGCAGCGCTTCCATGCGCAGGCGCTCCACGCCCTCGCCGTCCATGGCCGGCGAATAGAACTGGTAGCCGTTGCGCCCGCGCGCCTTGGCCTGGTACATGGCCACGTCGGCGTGCCGGATCAGGAGATTGGCGTCGCGCGCATCCTGCGGATACAACGCCACGCCGATGCTGCCGGTGACGAACAGCTCGTGGCCGGAAACCAGGAAAGGCTGCTCGAACAGCGCCACCATCTTCTGCGCCACCTGGGTCGCGCCGTACTGGCCATTGACGTGTTCGAGCAGGACGACGAATTCGTCGCCGCCCAGGCGCGCCAGGGTGTCACCCTCACGCAACCGTCCGCTCAGGGCGCTTGCGACCTCCTTTAACAGCCGGTCGCCGGTCTCGTGCCCGAGCGTGTCGTTGACGTTCTTGAAGCGGTCGAGGTCGATGAACATCACGGCCAGCTGCTGGCTCTCGCGCGCCGCCCGGCCGATCGCATGCAGCAGGCGATCCTGGAACAGCAGGCGGTTCGGCAGGCTGGTGAGCGGATCGTGGTGGGCCAGGAAGTCGAGCTGCTCCTGCGATTCCTTCAGGCGCGTGATGTCGCTGAATACGCCCACGTAATGCGTGGGCGCGCCGGCCCCGGCGCTGCCGCTGCCGTGCACCGCCGACACGGTCAGCCACTCGAGGAAGACGTCGCCGTTCTTGCGGCAAGACCAGACCTCGCCGCGCCAGAAGCCGCCCGCTTCGAGCTCGCGCGCGATCTCCTCATAGAAGCCGTCGTCGTGGCGGCTGGAACGGGTCATGGTCCAGGACTGGCCGATCGCCTCGGCCTCGGCATAGCCGGTGATTGCCGTGAATGCCGGATTCACGGTGACGATGGTGCCGGCGGTGTCGGTCACCATCACGCCGTCGGCGATGTGGGCGATCACGGTGGCCGACAGGCGCAGCTCTTCTTCCGCTTCCTTGCGCTCGGAGATGTCGGCGAACACCCAGACGTTCCCCGCTTCCGGCTGGCCGGGCACGAGCGAGCTGCCGCTCACCAGGCACCAGATCAGGCTGCCGTCGCGGCGCCGCATCTGGCGCTCGTGGCGCGCGTCCGCTCCACGTGCCAGAATCGGGAAAAACACATCTTCGGCGCGCGCATGCTCGTCCTGGCTGGCGAACAGCCTTGATGCCGGCTGGCCGACCAGGCTGCCGTCGGGGTAGCCGAACAGGTCTTCGGCGCGGCGGTTGGTCGAGACGATGCGCCGTTCGCGCGTAAACACCACGCCAAACATCACGTTGTCGAGGATCGCGCCCTGCTCGACCAGCAGCGCCTCGATGCGCATTTCATTGTGCTTGCGCTCGCTGATGTCGGAGATGATGCCGTCGACCCGGAAATCGGCGTCGCCCGGACTGCCCTGCGGCTGGCCGCTTTCCAGCACCCAGCGCTCCAGGCCATGGGCGTCGATGATGCGGTATTCGATCTCGTAGCTGCGCCCGGCGTTGATCGCCTCGCGCGTGATGTGGCGCTGCAGGCGCCGGTCTTCGGGACAGACGATGTTCGACCAGTCCTCGGTGGTACCGCGCATCAGCGTCGCGGCCGGGTAGCCCGAGATGTCCTCGATGGCGTCGCTGACGAACTCGATGGCGCCGCCGGGGTGGGCCCGGAACACGGCGCCCGGCACCTGGTTGACGATGGTGCGGAACTGCTCCTCGCGGCGCGCGATGTCGACGAACAGGGTGCGGATCGCGGTGCGCATGCGCTCCATCTGGCGCCCGAGCCGCGCCAGCTCGCCCTTGGCATCGAGTTCGAGCGGAGTATCGAAGTCGCCGCGCGAGAGGCGGTCGGAAAAGGCGGACAGCGTGCGCATCGGCCGGTGCAGGCGGCGCCGCAGGAAGGTCACGATGAGCGCCAGCGACAGCACCACCTGCAGCGCCAGCACCAGCGCGTAGTTGCGCTGCTTGTGGCGCAGCGCCTGCTCGCTTTGCAAATCGTCCATCTCGATGATCACCTGGCCGATCGGCTGGCCGCGCACCACGATCCGGCGCTCGGCGCGCAGCACCCGGCCTAGCGGACGTGCCGGCGCGCGGGCATCGATCAGGCCGGTGCCGGCGCTGCCGGCCACGCCGCGCACCTCGATCCGCACCACCGAGGGGTCGCGCATCACCGAGTCGACCAGCGAGCGGGCGGCATCGGTGTTCATGTTCCAGAGCGATTCCTGGATGCCGAGCGCCAGGATCTCGGCATTGCGCTGCAGGGTGGCGTCGAGTTCGGCCACGGTGGCGCGCCGTTCCTGCACCGCCAGCAGCAGGTAGCCGGCAGCCAGGGCCGGGATCACCAGGCCGCAGACCACTACGATGATGAGCGCGCCGTAGACCGAGCTGTCGTATAAACGGCTCAGTCTGGACGGAAGTGCGCGCAAGTCAATCGGGAATATCATCGGGCCGCGGTAATGTGGGCCGGCTCGGCCGGCTGTCGGGTGTGCGAAAGCCCACGATTATGCACAGTTAATTGCCACCAGTCACCATGCGTTCGATCGGCACAACCATCTGACACCGGCAGTCATTGCACGCATGGCGACTGCCGGTGTCGGCTCCATGATCGCACACGGCGCGTCAATACAACAGCCGGGCTTCAACCGTGCCCAGGCATTGTCGAAACGATCAGGTATTCCGGCGCGGATAGCCCTGGGCCAGGATGCGCTGCCACACGACTTCCTTCTGCGCGGCATCCATCGAGACCCAGTTCGCAACCTCGGCCACGGTACGGCCGCAGCCGCGACAGATTTCGTCGAAGGTGGTCGAGCATACCGCGACGCAGGGTGTGTCGGGGCGTACAGGAGCCCCGACAGGACGTACAGGAGTCCCGACAGGGCGTACAGGAGCCCCGACAGGACGTACCTGCGTCTCGGCAGGACGCTGCGGGTCCGGCGCCGGCGGCTTAGCGTGCTGGTCCGACATCGAGCTTGTCCCAGCCTTCGTGGCCCAGTTTTTCCATGGTCTCGATATTGCGTTCGAAGATCTCGGCGGCGTCCGGGAAGGCCTCGACGGCGCGCTCGATGCTGTCTTCGCGCAGCAGCTGCAGGATCGCATACGGCGCGCGGTTGGTGAAGTTCTCGATGTCGTTCTTGTCGGTATCGGCGAACTGGTAGTCCGGGTGGAAGCTGGCCACCTGCAGCTCGCCGTCGAGGTGCATGTCCTCGACCGCGGCATCGGCCACGTCGAGGAACTCGTTGTAGTCGAGGAAGTCATCGAGCACGAAAGGATGGATCAGCAGCGTGGTGTCGATTTTCTCGGCCGGGGTATCGGACAGCAGCTGCAGCTCGTCCATCAATTGCTCGAGCAAGGCTTCGGGCGTGCGCGCCGGCGACACGACGTAGCGCACCTGCTCCTTCACGTACACCGACTTGGCGAACGGACACAGGTTCAGGCCGATGACGGCTTTCTCCAGCCAGCGGCGGGTGGCGGCGACGATCGCGTCGTCGTCGGCGTTCAGGTTGGGCTTGCTCATGTAGTGCTTTCGATAAGAAGAAACGCCTGGGGCGAAAGCGCGATTGTACGCAGAGTTTGCGTGCGCTCATAGACCGGCAATGCGCGCCGGGTAAGTTGGAAACGTCAGCAGGCAGGCCGGATCGCCAGGTCGATTGACGTTCCGGAAAGGCAGCCACACCGTAATTTATTGCTTCAAAGAATATCTTCCGCACGGCAATTTTTAGCATACCCGGTGGGAGTACCTTGGCACGAAACCGATACTCTCCTCTACCGAAACCAAATAAAAACGCGATACCCTATTAAAAAGTTCCATAAAGTATTGCCTGTTAGCATATTGAGTAGACAGAAAAATTTGTAACCGAGGGGACTTATTGCTTGACTGTCTCAACAGCCCCTCCTTACACTGCCCCCTTATCGTCAGTCCCGCCGTTCCTGGACGCAACACTGGAAAGCCAACAACGACATGACCCGCTACACTTCCCTTGCCGCTGCGATCGTGCTGCTGTGTTCCGCACCGCTCGCCATGGCCATCGATGCCGCGCCGGCCAATGCCACCGTAAGCGCCACCCTCTCCCGCACCGTAGGCCCGGCCACCGCCGCCTCGCTGAAGGTCGACGAATACAAGGAAACCGACGTCTGGGGCCGTATCCGCAGCGGTTACGCGATTCCCGACATCAATAACAACCTGGTCGAGCGCCACGCCAAGTCGTACAGCGCCAAGCCGGAGTACATGGCCCGCATTTCCGGCCGCGCCTCGCTCTACATGTACCACGTGGTGCAGGAACTGGAAAAGCGCGGCATGCCGACCGAGCTGGCCCTGCTGCCGATCATCGAATCCGCCTTCAACCCGCAAGCGCTGTCGAGCGCCGACGCCGCCGGCATCTGGCAGTTCGTGCCGGGCACGGGCAGGGATTTCAACCTGAAGCAGAACATGTTCAAGGACGAGCGCCGCGGCGTACTGGCCTCGACCGACGCTGCCCTGACTTACCTGCAGCGCCTGTACACCATGTTCGGCGACTGGCAGCTGGCCCTGGCCGCCTATAACTGGGGCGAAGGCAACGTGCAAAAAGCCATCAAGCGCAACCAGGAAGCCGGCAAGCCGACCGACTTCGAAAGCCTGGCCGATTTGATGCCGGCCGAGACCCGCAACTACGTGCCGAAGCTGCAAGCGGTGAAGAACATCGTCGCCAACCCGGGCCAGTACGGCGTTAATTTGCCGGTGATCGACAACCAGCCTTATTTCACCGCGGTCGACAAGACCAGCGACATCGACATCGCCGTCGCCGCCCAGCTGGCCGAAATGTCGCTCGCCGAATTCAAGGCCCTGAACCCGCAGTTCAAGCGCCCGGTCATCACCGGCGACGAAAAGACCAAGATCCTGCTGCCGAAGGAAAACGCGGAAAAGTTCCACCTGAACCTGGCGCAGTGGGGCCAGGCGCTGTCGAGCTGGACCACGCACAAGATCACCGGCGCCAAGGAAAGCATCACCTCGCTGG
>Ga0308160_10004175_pt1 | contig 15606 bp, 9 predicted proteins | sample PhyFR1_FD_201036 | JGI IMG/M metagenome (GOLD analysis project Ga0308160, IMG submission 201036) | Phyllosphere microbial communities from UC Gill Tract Community Farm, Albany, California, United States - DLSLF.R1 | ecosystem: Host-associated > Plants > Phyllosphere > Unclassified | place: USA...
ACAAGGACACGGTCACGGCGACGATTTATTTCTAGCCTGGACACCGGCTGGCAGCCGGCGGTGTCACAGCAAGCTGATCAAAACTGACGTGATTAGAAGTAGACGGTCCAGGCGGCGTCGCCGGACTGGGTTTCCTGCTGGGCGGCGGCGTCGATGCGGCCGAGGCGGTAGGGGCTGTCGTGCGAACAGCTGACGTTCGGCGCGCCGGACTGCGCGCTGACCGTGCAGGCCTCGGTGAGGACGAAACCGACCTGCATGCTCGCGTTGGCCGTGCCGGCTTGCGCGGGGAGCGCAAGCAGGGAGAGCAACAGGGCGCCAGGGATCAGGTAACGGCTCATGGTTCGGATGCGTGCGATTTTTTGCGTGTTGTATTCGGTATTACGATTGTTGCTGTACGTCAATTATACATTGATGATACACGATATTCGGTGTTTGGGCGAGGAAGGCAGAGGATAGGGTGTTGTAGGGCGATTTTGTTATCGTTTTTACTGATTTTTGGCGGCTAGGCAAATATTGTTGAGTTTGCATTGTTTTAGCGGCCGGAATGGTGGGGACGAGTCCCCACCGGGCGTCGCATCACGCAGGTGGTGAGACGGCGTGGACACGGGTGTCCACCCTACACCAACAAAGCGGCGACGGCGTCCTGCAAGTCGCGTGGCGCAAAGGGCTTGGCCATGTAGTCGTCGGCGCCGGCGGCCTTGCCGGCGGCGATGTCGGTTTCCTGCACGAAGGCCGACAGCAGCAAAATGCGGATACCGGCCGTCGCCGCGTCGGCTTTCAAACCGCGGCAGATGTCGAGGCCGTTTTCGTGGCCGAGCGAAACGTCGAGCACGATGACGCGTGGCCGTTCGGCGTCAATCCGCGCAAACATTTCCTCGCTCGACCCCGCCACCGCCACCTTGCCCACGGTTTGCAGGGTCAGGCGGATCAGCAGGCGCAGTTCGGGCTGGTCGTCGACGACGAGGATGGGATCAAGCATGGGGAATCTCGGCCGCAGCCGGCAAGGTGATGGTGATGTCGGTGCCGCGCCCCAGCGTGGAAACCACGTCGACACTGCCGTTGTGCAGGGCCAGGGTTTCGCGGAAGATGGCCAGGCCCAGACCCGTGCTTTCCGGATGCGCGCCGGGATTCGCGCGCCAGAAGGCTTCGAACATGTTGGCCTGCTGCTCGGCGTTCATGCCGATGCCGGCGTCGCTGACCTGCAGCAGCACGGTGCCGACGGCGCCGTCGGGGCCGCGCCAGGCGCGCACCCGCACCGCCGAATCCGGCGCCGAGTACACGACGCTGTTGCTCAGGATATGGGCCAGGGCGTTCTGCAGCTTGTGGGCGTCGGCCGCCACCGGCGGCAGGCCGGGCGCGATGTCGAGTGCGATGCGGGCGTTCTGGCCCAGCGGTTCGACGATGTTCAGGGCCTGGGCCAGCAGGGTCTCGATGCGCTGCGGCGCCAGTTGCAGGCCGGCCGGGCCGCCGGCTTCGAGGCGCGCCAGGTCCAGCACCTGGGTCACCAGGGCCGACAGGTGGGTCGCCTGGCGGTGCACGATGTCGAGCAGTTCGCGCGCGGTGGCGGCGTCGAATTCGCGCTTGAGCAGCAAGTCGGAAAAGCCGAGAATGCTGGCCAGCGGCGTGCGCAGTTCGTGCGAGGCCATCTTGAAGAAGGCGTTGCGGTGGTCGCCGGCGGCGCGCATGCGGCGCGTCTGTTCCAGGCGGGCGGCATTGTCGCGCGCGATCGCGGCGTAACGGCGGTGACCATCCAGGTGCATCAGGCTGGTCGATATCTCGAGCGGGAAGGTGGCGCCGTCCAGACGGCGGCCAGTGCCTTCGCGGGTGCAGACCTGGCCCTCGGGCAGGCAGCGCACCAGGTCGGGCACGGCTTCCACCAGCAGGCGCTGCAGGTTATGGCCCACCAGCTGGGCGGCGGGCGCGCCGAACATGCGCTCGGCCGCCGGATTCACCGACAGCACATTCGCCGCTTCATCGAGCATCAGCACGCTTTCCGGCAAATGGGCGAGCAGGGCGCGCAGCCAGATCTCGCTGTCGCGCTGCTGGCGCAGGGAACGTTTCAGGGCGTCGGCGGCAAACTCGCCGGCCACCAGCGCGCCCAGGTCACGCAGCAGGGTGCGCTGCTCGTCGCTGAAGCTGCGCGGGGCGCGGTCGACCAGGCACAGGGTGCCGATGCGGCTGCCATCGGCGGCCGGCACCGGCAGGCTGGCGCAAAAACGCACCTGGTGCGGGCCGGCCACCAGGGGATTGTCGGCAAAGCGCTCGTCCGCACGCGCGTCTTCGACCACGAACACGTCGTCCTGCAAAATGGTGTGGGCGCAGAACGAGACCTGGCGCGGTATCTCGTGCTCCTCGACGCCGACGCGCGCCTTGAACCAGGCGCGTTCGGCGTCGATCAGGCTGACCATCGCCACCGGCACCTCGAACAGGCGCGCCGCCAGGCGCACGATGCGCTCGAAACGTTCCTCGGGACCGGTATCGAGCAGGTTCAGGTCGAGCAGGACCTGCAGGCGGCGGGTTTCGTCGGGCGGGAGTGGCGGTACGAGCATGGCAAGGGGCGGCGTGGATGCCGGTTCAGGCCGGGCCGGCGGCGCCGGCGCTGCCGGCGCTGCCGACTTCGAGCGCGTTCTCGACGGCGGCGCGCAGCTGGGCGAACGGCACCGGTTTCGGGAATACCGGGATGTCGGCGGGCAGGCCCATCGAGCCGATGGTCGCCCGGTCCAGGCCGCTGACGACGATGATCGCCATCTGGCCATAGTTGGCGTCGCCGCGCAGGGTACGGATCATGCGGAAACCGTCCATGCCCGGCATGCTCAGGTCGCTCACCAGCAGGTCGGGACGCTGTTCGCCGATACGGATCAGGGCCTCGAAGCCGTCGTGGGCCTTCATCACGTCGAGCGGCAGGTCCCAGCCCTGCAGTTCCAGTTCGTACAGGCGCAGCAGGGTGCGGTCGTCGTCGACCAGCAAGACCTTTTTTCGGCTCGACGCCGCGGGCGCCGGCGCCGCTTCGGTCGGCGCCACGGGGGCGGTGGCTTCGTGGCGCTCGTTGACCAGCTTGTTCACCGAGACCATGGTGATGCGGCGGTGCCCGCCCGCGGTCTTCCAGGCTTGCAGGGTGCCGTTCTCGACCCATAGCTGCACGGTGCGGTGCGACACGCCCAGCAGGCGCGCGGCATCTTTGGTGGAACAGAACTCGGCGGCGTTATAGGCCGGGTCGCGGACGTCTTCTTCAGGTTTCAACATAGCTCAGGATTCTTGGGGCCGATACGCTTCGGTCGGGAAGCGGACGGCGCCCGGTTGCCGCGCAGGGGGCGGGGCGCCAGCGCGGGATGCATCATGCTACCACCACCGGCCATGGAGCTGGCCCGGCCGTGGCTGGCGTGCGCGTGCAAATACAGTTATTCAAGGCGCCGCCCCGATGCCGTCGATCACGGCAACCAGGGCACGCAAGTCGACCGGCTTGACGAAATGGTGGTCGAAGCCGGCGCTGCGCGACAGTACGCGGTCATGCGCCTGGCCGTAGCCGGTCAGGGCCAGGTACAGCGCCGGGCGGCCGTCCTGCATGGCGCGCAGGCGCCGCACCAGTTCGTAGCCGTCGATGTCGGGCAGGCCGATGTCGAGCACGAACACCTGCGGCCAGTCGCGTTCGGCCAGGGCCAGCGCCTCGTGCGAGGTGGCCGCGGTCGCCACCGTGTGGCCGAAGGCGCGCAGGACTTCGGTCAGCGACTGCGCGGCATCGAGGTTGTCGTCGACGATGAGGATGCGCGCCCGCCCGCTTGCCGCCGCGCCGGCTCTGGACGCGGCGGGCGTGGCGGGCGAGGGCGCAAGCGCATTCGCCTCGTCCAGCGGCAGCGTCACGCTGAAGCTGCTGCCCTGGCCCAGGCCGGCGCTCTCTGCCTGCACGCTGCCGCCGTGCAGCTGCACCAGGCTTTTCACCAGGGCCAGGCCGAGTCCGAGGCCGCCCTGGGAACGGTCGGGCGTGCGTTCGGCCTGGGTGAACAGATCGAACACCTGGGGCAGCACGTCGGCGGCGATGCCGATGCCGTTGTCGCGCACCTCGAGGGTGATGGCGCCGTCGCTGCGGCCGACATGCAGCGCGATGCGCCCGCCCTGGGGCGTGTACTTGGCGGCGTTGTTGAGCAGGTTCGACAGCACCTGCACCAGGCGCGTGCGGTCACCGTCGACCCAGCCGGCGCCGTCCATGTGCAGGGCGAACGCGTGGCGCCGCGCCTCGATCAGCGGGCGCGCCTGTTCCACCGCGCCGGCCACCACCACGCCGATGTCGACGCGGGCACGGTCCAGCTGCACCAGGCCGCGCGTGACGCGCGACACGTCCAGCAAATCGTCCACCAGTTCGGTCATGTGGCGCACCTGGCGCGCGATGATTTCGCCCGCCTGGCGCAGGCGCCGCTCGTCCAGGCCCGGCATGCCGAGCAGCTGGGCGGCGTTGCTGATCGGCGCCAGCGGATTGCGCAGCTCATGCGCCAGCATCGCCAGAAACTCGTCCTTGCGGCGCGCCTGGGCGCGCAGTTCGGCTTCGCCGCTCTTTTGCGCGTCGATGTCGGTGAGCGTGCCCATCCAGTCGCCGACCTGGCCAGCGCCGTCGTCGCCCGACGAGGGCAGGGCGCGGCTGAGTACCCAGCGGTAGGCGCCATCGCCGCGGCGCATGCGGTGTTCGAATTCGAAGGGCGCGCCGGCTGCCCTGCAGGTTTCCCAGCGCGCCAGCAGCGGTCCCAGGTCGTCCGGGTGCACAGCCTTGCGCCAGGCGCCGCGCGTCAGGTCCTTGGTCGGCACGCCGAGGAAGTCGCTCCAGCGCTCGTTGAAATAAAAGGCGCCGCTGCGCACGTTCAGCGACCAGACCATTTGCGGGATCACGTTGGCGATCGCGCGGAACCGCCCCTCGCTTTCCTTCAGCGCCTTTTCGGCCGCCACCTGGGGCGTGATGTCCATGTGGGCGGCCACCGCGCCGGCCAGCTCGCCGTCGGCGCCGCGCAGGGCGGCCGCGCGCACCAGCACCGTGCGGCGCATGCCGGGGATATCGAAGGGTTCGATCTCGAACACGCCGGCGTCGGTATCGCGTCCGGCCAGCACGCGGGCTACCGGCCAGTCGGCGGCCGCCAGTTGCTCGCCCGCGCGCGGGCCGTCGATGAACCAGCCCTTCCACACGCCGTACTCGCCCACCGAGCCCGGGTTCGGGTAATGGCCCCAGATGGCGTTGTTGGCGGCGTTCGCCACCAGCAGGCGGCCTTCCGGGTCGAGATAAAAGATGCCGACCGGCGCCGCTTCGAGCAGCACGTCGAGGCGGCGCCGGTCCGCTTCGGCGCGCGCCTCGCTGGCGCGCAGCGCCTCGGCTTGCGCCTTGCGTTCGCTGATGTCGATGGCGATGCCGGCAAAGCGGCGGGTGCCGGTCTCGGGACTGGCGAACAGCTTGCCGCGCGCATTCACCCAGACGTCGATGCCGGAGCGCTGGGGAATCCGGTATTCGATGTCGTACAGGGTCTCGGTCTGGATCGCGTAGGCGATCGCGGCCAGCACGCGCTCGCGGTCATCCGGATGAATCATGTCGGTGAATCGGTTCAACTCGGTGCCTTCGCGCGCCAGCGCCGAATCCACCTGGAACAAACGCGCAAAGCGCTCGTCCACGTGGGTGGCGTAGGTGTCGATGTCGTAGCTCCAGGTGCCGATGTTGCCGGACGCTTCGAGCGACAGCGCCAGGCGCTCCTCGGCCTGCTTGTAGCGCGCCAGCGCCGCCACCTTGTCGGTCATCTCGACCACGGTGCAGATCACCCCGCGCACGGCGCCCATCTCGTCGCGCAGCGGGCTGAAGGAAAACGTGAACCAGGCCTGCTCGGCATAGCCGTGCCGCTCCAGTGTGACCGCGCTGTTTTCGAAGAAAAAGGATTCGCCGGCCAGCACACGGCGGATATACGGTTCCAGCTCGGGCCAGACTTCGTGCCAGACCTCGGGGTGGGGCGCGCCCAGCGCGGTCGGCGCCTTGTTGCCGAGCATCGGCACATAGGCATCGTTGAAGAACAGGGTCAGGCCCTCGCCCCAGGCCAGAAAGGTGGGGAAGGCCGAGCCGAGCACGATGCCCAGGCCCGTGCGCAGGGCAGGCGCCCAGCCGGCCACCGGCCCCAGGGCGTGCGCGGACCAGTCGATTTCCCGGATGCGTACACCCATGGCGCCGCCATTCTCGAGGAATGCGTACTGGCTGTTGCTGCTGTCCACGGGGGCCTTTGATCGGAAAAATTGCATTGTACACATATGCAGCAACGCCACCCATCACGGGTGGCGTTATTCGAGGGGAGCGTCGACTTCTACTGCACCACGACTTTCATGCGTACGCTGCCCTTGGCCCCGGGCTGCAGGCTGCCGGTGAAGCGCCATTCGACGGCGCCGCTTTCGCCCACCTTCGGCTGCACCGCAATCGCGCAGGTGTTCAGGTCGGCCGGCATGGTGCCGCATTCGGCCGAAGCGAAGGTGGTAAACGCCGGCGTGTTGTCGGTCACGGTCAGGCCCGACAGGGTGGTGGTGCCGCTGTTCTCAAACGCCACTTCATAGGTAATCGTGTTGCCCGGCACGGCATTCGCCTTGTCGGCGGTCTTGGTCAGGGCAAAGCTGTCGCAGGACTGGCAGATGCCGTTCACGGTGACGGTCATCTGGCCCAGGCCGATGCCGAGCAGCTTCAGCAGCGGATCGGCGACGCCGGTCAGCACCGGGGTCAGGATCGGCGACAGGGTATCGACCACCAAGGTCTTCAGTACCGGCTGCAGCAGCCCGTTCAGCAAGTTCGTCACCGGCACCAGCAGCGCGTCGAGCACGCCGCCGGTGAGGATGGTGGTGCGCAGCGACAAGTTGCTGGCCAGGCTATTGGTCAGGCCGGTGACAAAGGCCGCGCTGGTGCTCACCGTGCGCGTTTGCGGGAAGTTGCCCGACATGGTGACGCTGGTGGCAAACGGCGCCTGGCCGCGCGCCGTGGACTTGATCTCGAGCGCAACGCGGATGCCGTTCAGCACCAGTTCGCCGATCTGGCTATAGCCGACGTCGGCGGCGGACAGGGTACGGGTACGGTTGAAGAACACGCTGTCAGGAATGCTGCCCAGGTAAATGTCGGCGACACCCGGCGCGACTTGCAGGGTGACGGCCCTGGCGACGGCGTCGACCGCCGACAGGCTGCCTTCGCCGCGCGCCGCTTCCACGTACACGTCGAGCTTGCCGATCGCCACCGAGGCGCTATTCACGCCGGCCACCTGTTTCAGGGAATCGGTGACCGGGCTCAGGGTCACCAGGTCGAGTTTGAGCTTCAGGCGGATCGCCGCGGTGTGGAATTGCGAACCGGTCGGGCCGCACACGTACACCGGCGGCTCGATCACCTGGGCATAGAGTTGCAAGTTGTTCACCAGACCCAGCATGCCGAGGGCGCCGCCGGAAATGCCCACCGGGGTCGGCGTGGTCAGCATGTTGCGGTGGTTGTACAGCTGGATCAGGCCGGTCAGCATGTCGAGCGAATTGATGGTCGCGCCGGTCAGTGCGCCGGCATCGGTGCTCACCTTCAGCAAGTCGCCGACGCGCACGCTGGCGCCGGTACCGGCCAGCTGGGACTGCAGGCGCTGCAGCACGGTCGACAAACTGGTCTTGGCTTCGAGCTGGGCGGCCGCGTTCAGGGCCGCCGTCACTTGCGCCAGCGACACGGTAGTGCCGAGTGCCTGGGTCGGGCTCGACACATTCGCCTGCAGCTTCAGGGCGTTCAGGAAGTCGAGTACCTTGACGTCGCCGCCGGCCAGCGCGTTCCAGTCGGCCACGTTCAAATTCAGGCTGCTGCCTAGCAGGCCGCCGAGCAGGGGATTCAATAGCGCGCTCTGGGTGCTGTCGACGCTGGCCAGGCGCGGGCCGGCGCTGATGCAGGCGCCGGCGACACAGGCTGCCTGCGAGGGCAGGGCGGTGAAGAAGGCCAGGGCCAGGAAGAAAGCGCGCAGCCAGGCAAATCGGTTCATCGGGAAAGTCATCTCGTCGTTTCCTTAATTGAATGCGGCTTAGTTAAAAGCGCTCATCATGCCCTCGAGGGCGCGTTCGTCGAATTTCATGCGCAGGCGCAGGTAGGCGCCCTTGGCGGTGGCGTCGGCGCCGGCCAGGTCGCGCTCGCGGAAGCCCAGCAGGTTGTAGCCGGCCGAGACCCACATGTTCTTTTGCAGCTGGTAACCCGCTTCCAGGCCCAGGCCGAACTGGCGGCCGCTGCCTTCGCCATTGAAGAGTACCTGCGCGGTGGCGCCGATGTCCCAGTCGCGCTGCAGTTCATGGGTCACGCGGGCGGCCAGCAGGTGGGCGCTGCCGCGGGTGTCCATGCCTGCCGAGCGGTCGTTCACCAGCTTGCCGGCGTAACGGCCGGTGAAGGCGGTGGCGCGGGTGGCTTGCCAGTTGCCGGCCAGCGACACCGCGTGCACGGCACGCTTCAAGTCGGCCGGGCCGTTGTCGGACTCCAGCTTGAACTCGTACTTGGCCAGGCCGTTGAAGCCCAGGCTGCCCGGTGCGCGGTAGGCGACGCCGCTTTGCAGCAGTTCGTTCACGCGCTCGCTGTCGGTGGTGCGGCTGCGGTTCGCGGCGTAGGTGTTCTTGCCGAGGAAAGTAAAATCGTCCGTCAGTTTATACGCCAGGCCCAGGGTGTTGAGCACGGCGTCGCTGTCTTCGCCGTGGCGCAGTTCCAGGCGCGCGTTGCCGCGCCACAGCGGGTTGCGGGCATAGTCGATGGCGCCGGTGGCGGCGATCGATTCGTTGGTGGCCGGGCCGCTCAGCACGCGCACACGTTCGAAACTCGTGCTGGCACGCACGCCGTCGGCAATCGTCCACAGGTTGCGCAGGCCCATCGCCGCTTCGGCATCTTTCGTACCCAGGGCCGAACCGCGGGCACGGTATTCCGAGAAGGCGCGGCCATCCTTCATGTATTCGGAGTCGATACCGAACACGGTGGCATTGCGTTCCTGGCCTTCGTTCAGCGCGTAGTTCGAACCCAGGCTGCTGATCAGTTCATGGCGGCCGTACAGGCGGCTGCCGCCGGCCAGGCGATAGTCGCCGCCGATGGCGACCATGCGGCGTGCGCTGTCCTTGATGTCCTGCTCGGCTTCAAGCGAGACGCCGGCTTGCGGCAGGCCAGGGATCTGCCTGCTGATCTTGGCGCGCACGCTGGTCAGGTCGGGCTGGACCAGGGTCGTGCCTTCGGCCGCGGTTTCCTGCGAGCGGCGCACGCCGGCTTCCACGCGCACGCCGTTCTTGAAGGCGTAGCCGGCGCTGGCCTGCACGCCGTCGCGGGCGGCGCCGGTCAGCAGGTCTTCGGTGTGCAGGCCTTCCAGGTCCACGCGCACTTGCTCATTGAACTTGTAGCCGGCGCGCAGGCCCGCTTCCAGGCGGCCTTTCGGCAGCAGGGCCGACTGGTTGTCGAAGAACTCGCTCGTACGCACGGCGTACAAACGGGTTTCCAGCTTGCCGTCGTTGCGGGTGGCTTCGATGCGGGCGGCAGTGCCGTCGTGCAGCGCTTTATCCATGTGCGCGGCTTCGACGATGACCGTGGTCTTCTCGTCCGGCTTGACGGTGGCGTTCACGCTGGTCAGCGTGGTCTTGGCGATCGGGTTCTGGTCGTTGACATAGCTGCCGCCGACTTCGACCATCTTGCCCAGCTTGTACTGGGCAGCCACGCCGCCAACCCAGAACTGCGGTGCGCCCTGGTCGACTTCGTAGCTGATGCGCACCGACACCGGGTTCAGGTCGGCGTCCAGGCTGGCCACCGGGCCGCGGAACAAAATACGACCGGTCAGCGGCTCGACGTCGTAGTCGACGTAGCGCACTTGCGCCGTGTGCTTCAGCACGATGCCGCTCTGGTTACGGTCGCGCACGACGATTTCCACGCGCTCGCTGTTCAGCACCATCACGGCGGCGCCGGTGAGGTAAGGACCCGAGGTGCCGTTGGCGGCGATTTCTTCCGTCATCTGGCGGGTGCTGTCGCGGCTGGCGAAGGCTTCCACCGTCAGGCCTCCGTCTTCATAGTGCTGGCGCAGGCCGGTCAGGCTGCGGTTGTAGGCGCCCAGGTTACGCGCCGGGGTGGTGCCGGGCGGGGTGAAGTCGCCGTACAGCAGCCAGGATTTGTTGCGCTCGGCGCGCAGGTAGCCGCGGCTGGTCGACTGCGCCTCGAAACCGCGCTGGGCATCGTCGCCCACGGTTGGGTAGAAGCCGACCGGATCGACGTCGCGGAACAGCTTTTCTTCTTTTTGCTTGTTCGAATCGAAGGCCAGGGTCACCAGGGTGTCGCCGGCAACGGTGCCTTTCGCGAACACGGCAGCGCGGCCGCCGGCCTCGATGTCCGTGTTGCCCAGCTTGCCCGACACGCTGCGCAGCTGGTCTTCGAAAGCGTCGAAAGTACGGTTCGGGTTGCTGGTGTTGCCGCGGACCTTGTTCAGGCTGACGCTGCCTTCGATCACGCCGGCGGCGACCAGCGGACGCAGGTCGGGCACGAAGGCTTGCAGCGCCTTGGCCTGCACCTTGCCGCTGCTGGCGCTGATCGTGGCTTCGGCGGCCTCAAGCGGGGCGCGCACGGCGAATTCCGCCTGGCCGCCTTCGACGAAGGTTTGCAGGCCGGCTTCACGCGGGTCGAGGTCGGCTTGCAGCCACTGGCCGTGGGTCGCGTCCAGGGTGACCGGGGTGCGCTGCAGGACAGCCACGCCGTTCGCATCTTCCAGGTGCACGATGACGCTGGCAGCGGCGCGGCCGTCGGCCGCTACCTTGGCTTGCGGCAGTTCGACGCGCAGCTTGGCCAGGGCGCCCGGCACGATCACGTCGACACGGCTGCTGCCGCGGGCGTTACCGAAACTGTCGTTCTGGCGCAGTTCCAGGGTGTTCTTGCCGGCGTGCAGGGCGACGCCGACGTAGTCCCAGCTTTCCAGCTGGTGCTCGGCGAGCTTGTTGCGCTGGCCGATGTGGGTCTCGGCCACGGCTTCGCCGTTCACCAGCAGGCTGAAGCGGGCGCCGAGTGCGCCTTTGACGCGCACGGTGGCCTGGCTCGACGCCAGCACGGCGCCGTCCTTCAGGTCGACGAAGCCGAGGGTGTTGTCGAGCTGGGTCAGATCGGTCTTGGTAGCGGCCTTGGTAGCAGGCGCAACTTGCGCGGCAGTGGTGCCGGCGGCGGTCTTGCTGTCGGCCTGGGCGGCAGCACGGCGCGCCTTGATCTCGCGGCGCAGGCCTTCGCTGCAGCCGTTCACGGCGAAATCAGCGCGGGCCAATTCGCCATCCTTGGCGTCGACGAAGCGGCTGCCGGCGTCGCCAGCATGACGCGCCGACAGGATCGCCAGCTGGGCGCCGGCCGGCAGGGTCGACGGGTCGATCTTGGCGACGTGGGTGCGTGGGCGGGTTTCCAGGAAGCTGTACTTGCCGTCGGCGTCGGTACGGGCAAAGCTGCCGTCTTCCAGGAAGATGCGCACGCCCGGGATGCCCGGCTCGTCCGCATCCTGCAGGCCGTTCACGTTGCAATCGGCAAACACTTTACCCAGGATCACGCCTTTTTCGCTGAACACGCCGGCTTCGACTTTCACCTTGGCAGCGGCGATCACGCTGGTAAAGGCCAGTGGCGCGGCGCTGGTGGCGCTGGCGCGGTTGATGCCATCGCCTTGCAGGGCGCCGGCGCCGATGCGCACGCGGTAGCGCAGGGTCAGCGCCGAGCTGGCCGGCACGCCGCCGATGTCGAATTGCAGGGCCGGGCCGGTGCTGCCTTTCGGGTCGGCCATGGCCACATTGTCAAGGCGCACCGTGCCCGGCACCAGCTGGAAACCGGCCGGCAGGGTGTCGTCCACCTTCACGCCAATCAGGGCTTGCTCGGCGGTATTGTGGATGCGGATGGTGTAGTCGACGAAGTCGGCGATCTCGGCTACGGCGCGCGAGGCGTTCTTTTCCAGGTACAGGGTGCCCGGCACGGCGTCAAGCGGGACGTCGATGGTGACCACGCCGCTGGCGGCGCTGACGGTAAAGCTGCCGCCATAGGAGCCGTAGAGGTTGATTTCGCGGCCTTGCGGCAGCAGGCCGGGAGCCAGCTTCGACGGGAAGGTGTAGTTGCTCGGCGCGGTCACGGCCAGGCGGTACAGGCTCGGTGCGACCAGCGGGAAGTGGTAGTGGCCGTCGGCGTCGGTGACGACGGTGCTCGGCATGCGGGTTTCGCCGTCGGTGTCGAAGACGACCGCGGCTTCGCCCGGACGGCCGCCGTTGCCGTCGCCGGTGACGTCGATCAGGGTCACGGTGGCGCCGGAAAGGGTCTGGTTAGTCTTGCTGTCGAACACGATACCGATCGGGTCGACCAGGATCGAGGCCCAGGCCGTGTTGCTGCCGCAGCTGGCGATGTTCGCCATCAGGGTGTCGTCGGCCATGACGTCGATGGCGCCGTTCGAACCGCTGACGTCGTCGATGGTCTTCGATTCTTCGGTCGTGACTTTCGAGGTGATGCGGAACACGGCGCTGTCGACGTCGGTTTCGGTTGCCAGGTAATCCTGGCTGTCGCCGGTTTTTTTCGAGGCGATGGTCAGGGTGATGACGTCGACCGCGTCGGGGTTGGCATCGCAGGCCGGCGCCGTGGCTTCGACGAACAGCGCACGGCCATAGGTCGTGACCATGGCCTGGGTGCTGTAGTTGGCGTTGGTGAAATAGCGAATCGTTTCCGGCTGCATGGCCCTGACCACGTTCGACTGCAGGCTGACGCCATTGCCGAGGGCGTTGACGTAGCCCGCGCTGGCCTGGTTGCGGATGGCGCCATGGGCGCCAGTGCACAGGAACACGAGGGTGAACAGGGAGAGAAGGAAACGCAGACGATTTTTCATGGCAGCAAGGTCAGGAATTCGGGCGTGCAGATCCCCATCCGCCGCCTTTTCAGGGCGGGGGACAGGGCGGTTCTTATTGTTTAGTTACGTTTGGCGGATGCCAGAGCAGATCGCGATTACTGCGAGATCTTCACGCCGAAGGTCATCGTGCTCGACTGGCCCGGCGACATGGTGCCGATGTTGGCCGACAGGGTGCCGAGCAGGTTGACGATCGGAGCGACGACCGCGCCGGTGGTGCTGGCTGGTGCCGAGTGGAACGTGGTGTAGGCAGGCATCGTGTCGCGGATGATCAGGGTGTTCACATCGGTTGCGCCGGTGTTGCTGGCCGTGATCTCGTAACGGATGCAGGCGCCCGGCACCGCACCGGTGGTGATGTTGTCGGCGCTGAAAGCGGTGTCCGGGGTGCCGTCGCAGGTGGCGTCCAGGGCTTGCTTCTTGATCAGCGTAACTTGCACGGCTTCATTCACGACGTTCACGGCGTTGTGGATGATGTCGCCGATGCCGGTGGTGGTCGCCTGGGCGCGGAAGTACAGGTCGGTGCTGGCCGGGGTGGCGCCGGCGGCAACGGTCACATCGGCGTACACCAGGCGGTAGGCGCCGCTGTTCACGGCGGCATTGTTGATGGTGTTACCGAAGGCATCCTTGAACACCACGGTCCATCCGGCTGGCAAATCGGTGTTGGCGAAGCTCGAGCTGGTGCTGGCTTGCAGGTTGAAGGTCTCGTTGCTGCCGCCGGCATTGTTCAGGTACAGGGTGAAGCGGGTGGTGGCGCCGGCGGTGGTGGTGTTGGTGATCACGGCCAGGTTTTCCGCACCGGCACCCGCGCCCTTGGCGCCGTTGCCCGACGCATCCGCGGTGATGTCCATCAGGGCCGAGGCGGTGACGGTGGTGGTGTCCTTGCTGGTGGCCGACACTTGCGGGTTGAAGGTGCTGGTGGCCGTCACGGTGACTTCGTTGTTGGTACCCGGAGCGGCGTTCGCCGGCAGGGTGGCAACAGCAACAAAGCGGAAGGTTTCGCCGGCCGGCAGGCTGCCGGTGCTGGTGATCGGGGTGTTGTTGTCGGCAATGCCGTCGCCGTTGGCGTCGGCGTAGAACACGACGCTGGCCATGTTGAAGGCGCCGCCATTGGTGGCGCTCAGCGTAAAGGTGTCGGCGCCGTTGCCGGTATTCGTGATGCTATGCGAGTACACGACTTGCGTGCTGGCAGCGGCATTCTTGGCCGAGCCATCGCCCATGTCGGCGCTGCCGACTTGCTGGACCACGGTGGTGACGATGTTCGAGACGGCGGTGTGGCCGCGCAGCAGCGAGTCGAGGTAGACGGCGCTGGCCTGGTTGGTGATCTCGGTGCCGGCGGCGGTGGCCGCGTGGGCGCCCTGGGAGGCGAGCACGAGGATGGACGCTGCGAGCGACAGGCGTGCAGGGGCATTCAAACGAAGTTTCATATTCTTATTCCTTTAAAAACAAAGATTTACTGCTGACGAGCCGCGCTGTCGAGGCGCATGCGGGATTTCACGGTTACTGCCTGGCCCGCGGGCAAATCGCCCAGGTCCCAGCGCAGGAAACGGTATTCGGTGGGGGGCACGGTCTCGGTGACCTTCTTGCCTTCTTTCATTACTTCACGCTTCAGCGGTACCGGGGCGAAGGTCTTGCCATCCAGGCTGGCTTCGACGCTGGCTGGCAGGGCAGTGTCTGGAAGGTAAGCCATGCCGCCTGCCGGGACCGGCAACACCGCCTTGGTCTGGCGCGCCGGGGTGGTGCCGCCGTTGCGGTAGGTCACCTGGTATTCGATGGTGTCGCCCGGGTTGGCGCGGGTGGTCGGGACCAGCTTGACATCTTGCTTGCTGCCAACAACCTGAAAAGCCTTCAGGGTGACTTCGACGTCGCTGGGCGCGGCGAAGGCCGAGCTCAGTTGAAACAGGCACAGTGCCAGGAAGAGAAAAACACGTTCCACAAATGCTCCGGTATCGAAAGCCGCCCTGGAGAGGCCCGGGTGGCAAAGGCCGGTCAGAGGTGCTGAATTTACTGAATTTCCCTGACGAAACGAATGGTATCGGATTTACTGATTTGATGTAAAGCACTTTTTTTGCTTTGGAGAACTATTGTTGCTGCAATGCACTTTGCGGAATGTTGGCTGGGAGGGAAATGGAGGAAAGTTTCAGAACTGGTAAGAGGGGGCCGAAACGCTGTCTGATGTACTTGCGTATAGATGTTGTCCCATTGTCATAGTAGGAATGGCTACTGCTCCGCCTATCACTCAGCAATACAAAATTTGGTCCTGGTGCCGAGCAGGAGATCCCGGCCAATCACTCAGCAATATTAAATTTGGTTTCAGGCGCGATTCGGCCACATCCCCTACCTCATGCTCAGCTGTAGGAAATTTGGTGCCATTTCACCATCTTTCTCACCGTGTCAAGGCGTTGTTGTCTCGCAGCAACAGGCTCAAGATCTTTTCGTTATTTTCTGATTTGCCGGATTTACTGATTCTTTGATTTGCGGCATCATCTCTTCCGCTGACCCCAACATTGCGTCAGCCCCGCCTTCGGAATCGACTCCGGAGTTCTTTCGCTCTCAACAGGTCAGCCATGCACATCACCCAACAGGAATCCAACCACGCCGTGTTCGAACTGCAAGCCATGCATAGCGCGCTCAACCGCGCCCAGGCCGTCATCGAATTCACCCTCGACGGTTATGTCACCCATGCCAACGAGAATTTCCTCACCGTGATGGGTTACCAATTGGAAGAAGTCGTCGGCCAGCACCA
>Ga0308160_10004176_pt1 | contig 15606 bp, 11 predicted proteins | sample PhyFR1_FD_201036 | JGI IMG/M metagenome (GOLD analysis project Ga0308160, IMG submission 201036) | Phyllosphere microbial communities from UC Gill Tract Community Farm, Albany, California, United States - DLSLF.R1 | ecosystem: Host-associated > Plants > Phyllosphere > Unclassified | place: USA...
GCTATGGATCTGATTGTTTCGGGTGGAACCATTCATGTAAGGATGAAAAAACTCCAGGAAATGGGCATCATCAGGGGATCCCATCTCATCATTGACCCGCAAAAGGCAGGATATGACATCTGCGCTTTCCTCGGGATATACCTGGAAAAAGGAATTCAGTATAAAGATGCGGTGGATCAGCTGAGCAAAATAAAGGAAGTGGTCGAGCTACACTACACCACAGGTGCTTACAGCATGTTTGCCAAGATCATTTGCAGGGATACTTCCCACCTCAGACATGTGCTTAACGAAGAAATTCAGGCCGTTGAAGGTATTCAACGTACAGAAACGCTCATATCACTGGAGGAAAGTATCCGTAGGCAAATAGAATTGGGTTAATTATTTCTTAAACAGGTTTTTCAAAGCTTCCAGCTTGGTTTGCAAATCACCATCTGCTTGTTTGGTCTTTGTAACTACAGGTTTTGAGCCTGCTTTATGCGGATGCCCTTTAACTGCATTCACTTTCGGTGCTGATACAGCACCTGCTTTAGCAGCAGCGTTTTTATGTCCTGCAGGATTGTTACCCGAAGACTTCTTTACCGCAGCAGCTGCTGTACGCATGGAAAGGGAAATCCGTTTGCGGGTTACATCCACCTCGGTTACGGTAACTTCAACCTGCTGACTAACCTTCACCACATCATTTGGGTTGGCCACAAAACGGTTTGCCAGTTGACTGGTATGAACCAATCCATCCTGATGAACACCGATATCTACAAAAGCGCCAAAATTAGTGATGTTGGTTACAATTCCAGGCAGCTTCATACCTACTTTAAGGTCTTTGATCTCATTTACGCCTTCCGTGAAAGCGAAGGCTTCAAACTGTTCCCTTGGATCACGGCCCGGCTTTGCCAGTTCTTTCAGAATGTCATTTAGCGTTGGTAAACCAATTTCATCACTCACATACTGCTGCGACTTGATTTGTTTTTGCAGTTCCGGGTCTTTCACCAACTGGGCCACTGTACAGTTCAGGTCACGGGCCATTTTATTAACCAGCGCATAACGCTCCGGATGCACACCACTTGCATCAAGCACCTGTTCGGCATTGCGGATCCTTAAAAATCCGGCAGCCTGTTCAAAGGCTTTATCACCCAAACGTGGTACTTTCTTCAGGCTCTCGCGGTTTTTAAAAGCACCATGCTCATCGCGGTAAGAAACGATGTTTTGCGCCAACTGCGGGCCGAGCCCGGATACATAAGCAAGAATCTGTTTAGATGCAGTATTAAGCTCAACACCAACCGCATTTACACAGCTGATCACGGTATCGTCCAGCGACTGCTGCAATTTACCTTGATCCACGTCATGCTGATACTGCCCTACCCCAATGGATTTAGGGTCAATCTTTACCAGCTCGGCAAGCGGATCCATTAAGCGGCGGCCAATAGACACCGCACCTCTAACCGTGATATCTTGTGTCGGAAACTCTGCTCTGGCAACTTCCGAAGCAGAATAGATCGAAGCCCCATTCTCATTAACCATAACCACAAGCACATTTTCCAGGTTTAAACCTCGGATAAAAGCTTCTGTCTCGCGGCCAGCGGTGCCATTACCAATGGCAATCGCCTCAACCTGATGTTTAGCACAAAGTGTTGTAATCTGGCTTCCCGCCTTGGCTACATTACCCTGACCGGTATGCGGGTATATGGTGGTGTTCTCAAGCAATTTCCCTTGTTCGTCCAGACAAACCACTTTACATCCGGTTCTGAATCCCGGATCAATGGCCATCACACGTTTTTGTCCCATAGGTGCAGCAAGCAACAGTTGTCTGGCGTTTTCTGCAAATACCCGGATCGCTTCTTCATCCGCATGATCCTTAGATAAATTGCGGATTTCTGTTTCCATTGCAGGCCCCAGCAAACGCTTATAGCAGTCGGCAACAGCCAACTTCAATTGTGCAGCTACCGCAGCATTACCTTTCACAAACTGTCTTTCCAGAATGGCGATTGCACCCTCTTCCGGTGGCATGATTTCCAGCTTCAGATAACCTTCCTGCGCCCCGCGGCGAATGGCCAAAACCCGATGTGATGGTGCCGATTTCAAAGGCTCCTCCCAGGCAAAGTAATCTTTGTATTTAATACCTTCCTCTTCCTTACCCTTAACAAGGGTAGATTTAAAGACGGCTTTTTGTTTAAAGTATTCGCGCATGGAAGTACGGGCTTCTACATGCTCATTAATAAGTTCCGCAATAATGTCCCTTGCGCCGGCAAGTGCTTCTGCGGCATCCGTTACCCCCAGCTCCGCATTTACATACTTCCCTGCTTCCGCCAAAGGATCCAACTGCTGCTGCGACATCAGTGCTAAAGCCAATGGCTCCAGGCCTTTCTTACGCGCCTCAGATGCTTTGGTTTTCCTTTTAGGTTTGTAAGGCAGGTAAAGATCTTCAATCTCGGTAATGCTCGTTGCAGCGTTGATCTGCTTTTCCAGCTCCGGACTAAGTTTATCAAGCGCTGTAAGTGCTTTAAGAATGGCTTCCCGGCGTTTATCAAGCTCCCTCAACTGCTGAAAGCGATCGCGGATCGCCGCAACCTGTACTTCATCCAGACTGCCGGTCATTTCTTTACGGTATCTTGAAATAAAAGGCACCGTAGCACCTTCATCTAATAATGCGATGGTTGCATCAACCTGCTTTGCAGATACGCTCAGCGCTGCAGCAACGATGTTCGAATGTAGACTCATGTCGATTGGTTAAAACAAAAAAATCCCGCAGGGGTAAGCCAACGGGATTAAAATATGGAGTTTTTTAAATTATTATTTGTTTACGTACATAACTTCTTTAACTGCTTTGATTACACGTTCTGCGTTAGGCAAACTTGCAGCAATTAAAGTAGGTGCATATGGAAGTGGTACATCAGCGCAAGTGATACGCAATACCGGAGCATCCAGGTGATCAAAAGCATTTTTCTGAACATTAAATGCAATCTCAGAAGAGATTGAAGCCAATGGCCATGCTTCTTCAACAATCACCAACCTGTTGGTTTTCTTAACCGACTCAATGATGGTTGCATAATCAATCGGACGTACGGTACGTAAGTCGATCACTTCTACATTAACACCTTCTTTAGTCAATTCTTCAACTGCAGGATTAACAACACGGGTCAACATTTTACCGAAAGTAACAATCGTTACATCGGTTCCTTGTTTAACAATATTTGCTTTTCCAATTTCCAGATAGTACTCCTCTGCAGGAACATCACCTTTATCACCATACATTACTTCAGATTCCATGAAAATAACTGGATCCGGATCAATGATGGCTTGTTTTAATAATCCTTTAGCATCATATGGTGTAGCAGGAACAACAACCTTTAATCCAGGAGTGTTCGCATACCAGTTTTCAAAGTTTTGCGAGTGTTGAGCACCCAATTGACCAGCATTACCGGTTGGGCCGCGGAAAACAATTGGAACAGAGAACTGACCACCACTCATAGAAAGCATTTTCGCAGCACTGTTAATGATTTGGTCAATAGCTACCAGAGAAAAGTTGAAGGTCATAAACTCAATGATTGGAACCAAGCCATTCATTGCAGCTCCAATACCTATACCTGTAAAACCAAGCTCAGCAATTGGCGTATCGATAATACGTTTGTCGCCAAACTCGTCAAGCATACCCTGACTAACTTTATAGGCACCGTTATATTGCGCAACCTCTTCGCCCATTAGGAAAATGTTTTCGTTCTTACGCATCTCTTCGCTTAAGGCTTCACGCAAGGCTTCTCTAAACTGAATTTCTCTCATTGTTTATTCAAGTATTAACTGGCGCAAATATAAGTATTGTAACGTAATTAAAAAGTAGTGTTTTAATTACAATTACCCATTCATCTCCTGGCCAAAATGCATGATATTACCATTGTTATCCAGGATAGAAAACTGCCTCATACCCCAGGGTGTATCCTTCAAACGCCCATTCGGGTGCACTACCCCCTGCTCATCATATTCAGCAAACAAGGCATCCACCTCCGTCACATTGAAGTAACATCCCGTTGCCTTAGGCACTTCCGGGTCGGTTGTGGGCCATAAATGGAGGGCGATGTCATCTTTTTCGAAAATTAAATAACCGTCCCAGTTCGCTTTAAACGCAAACCTTAGTTTAGTGGTGTAAAAATCAATGGTTGCTGCTGCATCCAGTGATGCAAGGATAGGCACTGCTTTCTTTAACATGGCTTAAAAATTACATACCGCAAAGTGTGGTATAAGGTGAATAAGTAAAACTTTCTTCATTTGTTGTTGGTATAAACGGAATATCTTCATCAAAAAGCGCTGCCAACTTAGTGGAAAGTAAAGCAATAAACTCCTTTTTAATAGCCTCCAGCCGCTCTCCTTCTAATGGTAATTTAGCTTTTCCCTCCATAAATAATGCACCTTCATTTCGCATATTTCGGATGCTGTACACATTGGGTTCCACATTACTCAGGGCATTGGCCTGCTCAAACACATGCGTATAAAACAAGGTCTGGATCAGTGCCTTATTTTGCTTTTTACCATTGGTTTCAAAAACTTCTTCCAGACTGCTGAAACGAAGGTCATCGCTCCCGGTTTTATAGTCCACAATTCTGACAATGCCGTCTTTCTGATCAATTCGATCGATGATCCCATGTAAACGTATGTTCTTTTCTACCCCCTTCAGCTGGAATTTAAAATTGATCTCATCCTTCTTCTCCAGATCAAGGATCTTGAATGGTGCGTATTCCTCATCCTTGTCCAACACAATATCTGCGTAGGCGGCAACAATGGCAAGCACTACTTTCTGCATCCCATTATGGTTTACGGCATGTTTTTCGTCATTGAAGACAATCTTTGCATAGGCCCTTTCGCATAAAGTGCCAAGTTCTTTCCGCTTTTCGCGGATACGTTCCTTAGTCATCATGGCATTCACCTTCAGCAGATCACGATAAAAGGTTTCCAGTACCCAGTGCAGCATCAATCCAATTACGTTTGCTTCCACATTTTCCACCACATCCTTCGGTTCTTCAATCCGGGCAACATACCGGTAAAAAAATTGCAGGGGACAACTAACATAAGTTGTAATTGCAGTGGCAGAAAGTCTGTTTTCACCGCTCAGGTATTTATTCAGGAGGTACATGACCTGAGGATCTTTTTTAATGCGCACCGGTAACCTGGTCTCCGTGGCTACATCCTGCTGGTGGATAAAATAATTAAACTGATAGCCGCTTTCATATTCCAGTTGCCGCAGGAATCTGCTGGGCTCGCCGGTATTACTTTCATCCGTTTGCACATTGTAAACCAGGCTCACCTGGTCTGCACGCTGCAACAAACGGTAAAACATATAAGCAGAAATGGCATCCAGATTCTCAATAACCGGCAATCCATGTGCGCGGCGGATGCTGTCGGGAATAAAGCTGGTCGCGATGCTGGTCTGCGGTAAAACACCTTCATTTACCCCAAGCACATAAATGTGTTCAAAATCCAGGTTCCTGCTTTCCAATAAACCCATCACCTGGATGCCTTCCAATGGCTCACCGCTTAAAGGTACTGAAATGCCCTGCACAGCTTTTTGGATCAGCGAGAGCACAAAAGGCAGGGAAAATCCATCCCTTGAGATCAGCAGATGCTCGGTTAACGTATCGTGCAACCTGTTCAATTCCTTTAAAGTAGCGATGAAAAGATCAGCTTCAGTTTGTTTAAGGGTCTTTTGTGCAAGTTGCTGTTCCAGGATATGCTTAATCACTTCCTGAAAAGCAAGGGTAGCCTCTTCAACCGCTTTTACCGGTGCAAAAAACAATGCCAGTAAGCCCTTTTGTGCCGTTAACCTGGATACGGGTACTTCTGTCAGCTGTTCCAGGATCAGGCGGTCCTGTATTTTATTGCGACTGCGTTCCGTAGCACCGGTTAGTGGGTGTGACAGAAAGGCCTCCACTTCTTTAAAATTTACCGTATCCTTTTTCCCTTCAATCATTTGTGCCTGCACACAGAGCCAAAGGTCAGCTAAGCCATAAACAGACGATGCCGCCAAGGGATAACCCATGGTTACATTCAGGTCCAGCCGCTGGATACCATCAACATCCTGATATTGCGTCGGAATGGTTTGCAGCACTGGCAGGAGCAGACTTTCATCCGCCAGAATTAAGGCAATCTGCCCGGAACGGCTGTCTTTAAGTTTCGGATAATCTTTTTGTAAGGCTTCATGCAATACTTTCGCTTCCGCAGCATGCCCCTGAGTTTGGTAAACATTAATGGTTTTGCTGGTAGCTTTCAAATAAGAGCGTGGCTCCGTAAAAGCGTTGATTAAACCATTACGTTCAAAGTTTTTTCGAAGAAACAAGCCAGCTTCCTGGCTCTTATCATTCATGTAATAAGTATCCGTATCAAAATAGAATACTGCTTTCCCGGCTTCCTGTAGCCTTCTGAAAACCACCGCTTCAGCCTGGCTCAGTGCATTGAAACCCACAAATACCAGTTTGCCTGCGGCAAAAGCATCGGTAAAATCTGGCTTTCCCGGGCGGTCCTCTGCCAGCTGGCGATAAACCTGCCCAATGGTGATCATCCCTTTTTCTTTCAGCGCGGCATGAAACTGCTCATACAGTGCTGGCATCCTTCGCCACATCCGGATAAACTGCTCCTGTTGTTTTTTCTGTTTACCTTCAGTATAAGAGGTCCAGAAACTCTTTAAAAATTCCTGCTGCTCGGCTGTCAGGTAGTCGAACTGCAGGTCGATTTCCGCAATGTCCTCCAGTTCCTGGAAAAGCTTGCCGGACTCTACCAGATCATTATCGATTTGCGCAAAATCACTCAATATGATGCGGGCAATGGGATAAAATTTAGCAGGCTCTATCGGGTTTCCACCTTCCTCCATCACCAGTTTATTGTAAACCTTAAATAAGGTAAAGAATTGGGTAAAAGCATCTGCCAGCTGCGCTCCTGCAGATAGTGCAAAGAACTCCTGAATGGTAAAAAACGAGGGGCTCCAGAATGGTTTTTGTATAATGTCTGCCAGGTGCTTCTGTAAATAAGCGTTTATTGTTAAAGACAATTGCAGCATGCTGCAGGTCGCTTCCAAGGTCGGCAACCAAATGTTCCGCTACTTCTCTTAAAAATGCTTTCATACTTGTTTTAATTTTCCCGTCACTGCATAAAACAAGAAGGTTTTCACGTTTTCATAGCCCATTTCCAGCAACAGATCGCGGTAATGGCTCACCTGTTCTATGTGTGCGCTTTGCTGCTCCATGGTAAATTTATAGTCGATGATGGTCAATCCGTTTTCATTTATCAGCACTTTATCCGGGCGGTAACTTTTTCCATGACTGTCAATGATGGTTTGCTCTGTTAAGCTTTGCGTGCTTCTGGCCAGTAAATACTGAAGTTCCGGATTTTTCAATACGGCATTTGCCTGGATCCTTAAAGAATCCAGCTCTTCTGCTTTAAAAACACCTGCTGCAAGCAAACTTCCAAGTACCTCATCCAGTTCTTCGGGTTTATTGGCATTGGCCAGAACATCATGCAGAATACTGCCCATACGTCCCGCGGTATTACCGGTTAGCAGGTCAAAATCATGGCGTTTAAGGTCAGCTTCAAACACCTGACTCAGCCTGTCTGATGTTGGATAATGTGCCAGTTTAATGGCTGGTCTGGCATGTGCCTTCTCTTCAGGTGCATTTACTGCTTCATCCAGCACATAACTGCCTTCTGCTGAAAGATCCAGTTCCAGCACCTTAACCAGCAAATCACCGATATTGGTAATGGAATCTGCCTTTTTGCCCATCGTGCTGATGTATAGGTATTCCTTGCTGCGTGTGGTCGCTACGTACAGCATATTCAGCGCGTCCATGTTGTTAAATAGCAGCTCTTCGAAGTACGGTTTAGCCACACTGGAATTACCCAGGTCCTTGTTATATTTCAGCGGAATGCTCTGTAAGTGATGGTATGGTGTTCCTGCAGATGGAACCCAGAAAATGCTGTTGGTTTTTCCGTTAATATCCCAGGTACAGAAAGGAACCAGCACAGCTTTAAAAGCGAGGCCTTTAGCCTTATGTATGGTCACTACCTGTACGGCGTCTGCTTCTTCCGATGAAGGCAAAGTTTTTCTGCCACCTTCTTCATTCCAATACCTTAGAAAAGCGGTAATGCCACGTTCACCCTGACGGGCGAAATTGCCGCATAAATCACGGAAAGCAAATAAATATGGTAATTGGGCAGCCTGTTTATCCAAACCGAAAGCCTGCATAATTTTTTCAATCAGCTCAGGCAGCGGTTGTTGCATCCAGGTTTGCCAATATTTGCATAAGTCGGGCGGCAAAACGGCTGACAGCTCTGTAAGCGTTTTAAATTTCAATCCGAAATAATGAGCAGTTTCCACTTCCCGCCCTTGTAAACGTGCATAAAGACTGATGCAGTTGGCTTTATACAAACCTGTATTTCCGGGTAGTCCAGCCAGCACGTTTAAGGTATTCAGCAAAAGTTTCACCGCACTGTTGTTCGCCAGCAGTAATGCTTCACCAGATATCACGGGGATACCCATTTCGAGCAAAGCTTTCACCGTTGCTACGGCTTCACCATTTTTACGCACGAGCACACAGATGTCACGTAGCTTATAATGTTTCTCCTCCAGCAGCATTTTAATCTCGGCCAGCATTCTCGAGATCGCTTCGCTGGTATAGTTATTTTTATTCACCGCATTGCCTGCAGCGTCATTTTTAATCACCTCAAACTTGATGGTCCCGCCTTTAAGTGTTGTCGGAGTCATTTTCTGCGCCGAACCAGCATACACATCGGTAATAATCCGGTCAAAGCCCTGTGCTGCCCACCAGTCGGGTAAATCGGCATGCGCTTCCTGAGCCTCGACGGTCTGATTGATCTGCCGCTGCAAAACATCGGGCAGGTTTTTAAATAAACGGTTATTGAAGTTGATGATATTCGCTGTACTGCGGTAGTTTTCCTCCAGACTGTCATCCATCACATTATGTGCACCGAGTTCCGTACGTGCCTGCTGGTGCAGGATGTTCCAGTCACCGTTGCGCCACCTGTAAATGGATTGTTTGGTATCTCCTACAATCAAATGGTCGATGAGGTTCATACTTGGCGATGCAATCGCGTTGCTCAGCAAAGACTTAAAGCTGCCCCATTGGTTGGAGGAAGTATCCTGGAATTCATCAAACAGGAAATTCTTATACCGTCCGCCCATCTTTTCCCAGATGAAAGAAGGATTATCGCCTGCATCATCTGTAATTCCTTTCAACAGATTCTGTGCATCACTGATCAACAAGTTTTTGCTCTCATCCCGGTAGGTTTTCAGCAAGCTCGCCATTTCCTGCATTAAGCGCAGGTAATATAAATTCTTATTAAAACCCTGGGCCAGCACATAATCGGCAAGCCCATCAGTATAACTTTCCTGAAGTTTCTTTAATATCGGATTCAGTTCATCGTAAAGCTCATGACTCAGTCCTTTCTGGAACCATTGCTCCGGATCATCAATCAGCTTTGAAAGGTTACTTACCTTACTAAAGTCGCCCTCAGCAACGCGTTTCAAATTAAACAACGGCGATCTTGATTTGCCTTTCAGCAAATTCGTATCAACATCAAGGGTATTAAACAACTCCCAGCCGTCATTTGCCAATTGCAGAATGCCTTCTTCAAATTGTTTGATGCTTGCTCTGGTCAGGCTCTGGTAGTCTTTAAAAAGCTCATCCAGATCTACTACCGTTGCCAGTGTATCGATGGCCTGCTCAAAAGGCTGGTAACGTTCCTTAAATATTTCGCTGGTCAGGTCCAGCAGTTCCCGACGATAGTTCCAATTTGTATTGTTGTTAATGCGCTCCAATGCCAGATCAATGATCCATTGCAGCAACTGCGGCTGATTATCCAGCGCCTTGTCCAGTCGGTCTGCCAGCTCATTTTTAACCTTATCGTAGTTCATCTCCAGGGCATAGCCTGAATCCAGTCCCAGTTCAAAAGCAAATCCACGGATTACCTTTTGCACAAAGCCATCTATGGTGCTTACCGAAAAGCGACTATAGTCATGCAGAATTTTCCGGTAAATCAGGTCCGCATTTTCCTTCAGGCTATATTCATTTAAATTAGGATGTGCTTTTAACACCAGATCCCGATAAGCTTGAATCTTTCGGGAAGGATCTCCCGTCGCCAAACCGCGCAACACTTCCAGGATCCTGGTTTTCATTTCTTCCGTAGCCTTATTGGTAAAGGTCACAGCCAGAATTTCCCGGTATTTCGTCTCGCCACTAAAAAGTAAGGTCAGGTAGTGTACGGTCAGGCTGAAGGTTTTTCCTGATCCCGCTGAAGCCTGAAGTATTTTGATCGGTTGAAGCATATGTAAAGAAAAACGAAATTAAGTATTTAAATTACTGTTAGGCGGTACAAAATATTATGCAGCCTAATATCATCTTCAGCAAACATGATCCTGAATATCTTGTTAGCCTATTCAGATCATAATCACCGAATACTCCTTAAATATTATGAAGACAGAACTTCAAAAAATGCTCGATGGCGAACTTTATGATGCCAGTGACGAAACGTTATCTGCTATTCGGGATAAAGCCAGAAAGCTTCTGGCGAAGTACAACCAGCAAATGGGCGAACCAATGGAAGTACGGAACGACACATTAAGACAGCTCCTTGGCGAATGCTCGAGCATCGATATACAGCCGCCCTTTTTCTGCGACTATGGTGCTAATATCAATGTTGGAGAAAACTTCTTCATGAATTTTAACTGCGTTATCCTGGATTGTGCCCTGGTAACCATCGGTAAAAATGTGATGTGTGGCCCTTACGTCCAGATTTACACCGCCTATCATCCTTTAGCTGCTGAGGAGCGCATTAAAGGACCAGAACTCGCAGCACCCATAACCATCGGTGATAATGTATGGTTAGGCGGTGGTGTTATCATTTGCCCGGGTGTTACTATTGGGAATAACACAACCATAGGTGCCGGCAGTGTGGTTACCAAGAATATGCCCGACAATGTTTTTGCGGGTGGCAACCCATGCCGCATCATCCGGGAGCTGAACCCAGACAAGATTGGGTTTATATAAATTTCAGCCCGCAGATAATAAGCGTCGACCTCACAATAATATTACTCTACTAAAACACTCGGCTTTATTTTTGTAATTAGATTTGACTTACAACCAAACCCTTAATAAAAATATGAAAAAACTGATTTTCTCCCTGGCGCTTGCCTCCCTCTTCTCCATAACTGCCTTGGCACAAAACAAACCTGCTGCAGGCAAAGAAGGCGACAAAAAAGAAGCGGTAACGATTTATAACCCGCAAGCAAACGCACAGGGCGATATTGATGCTGCAGTGGCTAAAGCTGCAAAGGCAAATAAAAATGTCCTGATACAGGTAGGTGGCAACTGGTGTATCTGGTGCATTCGTTTCCACGACCTGGTAAATAAAACCCCGGAATTGAATAAATACATCTCCGACAACTTTGAAACTGTCCTGGTTAATTATAGCCCGGAGGTTAAAAACACCGAAGTACTTAATAAACTTGGAAATCCTGGCCGTTTCGGTTACCCTGTTTTCGTGGTGCTAAATTCAAAAGGTGAGGTCCTGCATATTCAGGACTCCGGTTACCTGGAAAGAGATGAACAGGAAGCCAAAACCGATGGTCCTGGCCATAGTGTTAAAAAAGTTCTGAGCTTCCTTAAAAACTGGACAACCGCAGCTGTTGCGGCGCCAGCTAAATCTTAACTATTCGCCGTCTCCATATTTAAAGAACGTGTTTACGCTAACTGGTAATTTACCGGTTGCTTCAAACTCATTACTCAATACGGAGGCGGCTGCTTTTTGCATAAAATCTTCTTTCTGATAAGCAACAACCAAGGCTTTACTTTGCTCCAGACCTGGTAAAGCAGCCATGTTATATGGATTAGCAAATAACGCGATCGCGGTATTCCGTTGTGACATGTCCTTGATGAACATCTTTAGATCTGCACTTAACACCATGCCATTTCCCGGACGTGTTCTGGAATCATGAATACCGATAATAACCTGATCAAACATACCCAGCTCACGCAGCACCTTGGCAATGGCATTTGCATTGGCATTTTTATCCAGCGAAAACAGCACTGCATTGCTGTATTTTTTAGCCAGTTCACGCTGGAAGCTGGTCACACCCGGCATCCCTATACTGATAACCGCCGTACGTTTTTCTCTGCTAAAAGTTTTAATGAACTGTTTACCTTTTAACATGGTCATTGATGCATTGGCAAGCTGCTCAACCAGCGTCACACTTTCCGGACGGTTTACATCTTCAACAACATTATTCAGGTTAATTTCCTGAGCTGCACTTAAACCTGCATAGTATTTTGCAGCAAGTATCTTTCTGACACTTTCATCAATCCTTTCCATGCTGATGCGACCGGAGTTAACAGCTTTCCGTACCAGTCTGATCCCACGACGGGTATCTTCTGACAGTTCCAGAATATCATTTCCAGCTTCAATACCCATCACATCGGCCTCACCTTCTTTAAAGAATTTCACCACACCCTTCATTTCCATCGCATCAGAAATGACGATACCTTTAAATCCAATTTCCTCTTTTAATAACCCGGTTATGATAGGCTTTGAAAGCGTTGATGGCAGATTTGGTGTATTATCCAGCGACGGAATATTCATATGTGCAATCATCACACCCGAAGCACCTTTTGCAATCAGGTGTTTAAACGGATATAATTCCAGACTGTCTAATCTTGCTTTTGTAAAGCTAAGTTGTGGTAAATCATGGTGTGAATCTACATTGGTATCGCCGTGGCCTGGAAAGTGTTTTAAACTTACCAGCAAGCCACCATCCTGCATACCCATCATATAGGCTTCAGATTTTGTGGCCACATTGTATTTATCTTCTCCAAATGAACGGTAATTGATTACCGGGTTACCGGCATTATTATTTACATCCACATCAGGCGCCAGGTTCATGTGCATACCAATGCGTTTGAAATCTTTAGCAACCTGCAAACCCATTTTATAGATCAGGCTGGTATCCTGAACAGCGCCCAGTGCCATTTGATAAGGATAGGAAACAGTACTGTCTAAGCGCATACCTAAACCCCATTCCCCATCAAGAGTAACCAATAAAGGCACCTTGGAATTTTTCTGATAAGTACTGGTCAGGTTAGCCTGACGTCCCGGTCCGCCTTGAAAGAACACGAGTCCGCCCACATGTCCGCGCTTTATGATCTTTCCTATAGAGTCTTCGTAATTTTTATTCGCATTAGTCAGCGCGCGGATGAAGAACATTTGTGCGATCTTATCCCTTTTGCTCATTTTATTCATCACCGAATCAACCCATGGATTGGGATCTGCTAAGGTTTGCAAATAGGTTTTTTGTTGTTGCGCCTGGACTGAAATGGATGCTGTAAATATTAAAAGCGTTAGGCTAAAGTATTTTCTTAGGTTCATTATTGGAATGTATGTATCTGCAAAACTATAAAAAGCTTTAGAAGTATTGGTTGTTACCTGCAGCTATTACAATAATCTACCCAATTAGCGAATGTGATGGTTAATATCAGTCGAACTACCCACATTGTATCAAAATGGATACACTTTTTCACAGCTTAAAATTTTCATACCAAATCAACAATAGTTTAACCTAATTGCGGTTAAAGGCGCTTAAACCTCGATAATTGGCGTTTTAATTAAATTTATTCTGTTGTTGGCACATTTCTTTCATAAGAGGTTGCAAACACAGACAATATGAAAAAGATCTTTATTTTAGCTGCAGGCCTATTTATAACAGGCGCAGCAAGTGCACAGAGCCCGGTTAGATTTGGTATAAAAGCAGGAGTTAACGTTGCTAATATCATAAAAGATGATGGCAATAATAATTTCAGTACAGACGCAAAAACTGGTTTCAATGCTGGTGTAACTGCAGATATTCCTTTGACTTCAGGCGTGTCTTTCACACCAGAGGTTTTATTCGCTCAAAAAGGTTATAAACTAACCAATAGTTTTGGAGAATATTCGCAAACAACAAACTTCATTGATATTCCAATTTTAGCAAGTATCAGATTAGCGAGTCCGTTAAACCTGGTAGTTGGTCCTCAAGTGTCTTTCTTAATGTCAACCAAAAACAAATTTGAGAACGGTTATGGTTCAGTAGAAGATGTTAATGAAAACAGCGACAAATTTAAAAAGAGCTTACTTGGTGGTGTTATCGGTGCAAGGTATGACTTAACTCAGAATGTTGATATCCATGCCCGTTACGCTTTGGACTTCCAGAAAAACAACGAAAATGGCAATTCAAGCACACCAGAATTTAAAAATCAGGTATGGTCATTTGGTTTAGGCTATAAATTCTAAAACACAACACGCAATAGGAAAAACCCCGTCCATTTATGGCGGGGTTTTCTGTTTGAAAACAATTTCCGCCTTCAGATGCTTATTAGGTTATGAAACTAATCAATTCATTAATAGGCGGATTTGCCGGCGCCATTGCACTCAATATCCTCCATGAAACTGTTAAACAATATTACGACAAAGCACCCCGTGTAGATCTGGTAGGCGAAGAGGCACTGGAAAAAACCATGGAAGCTGCAGGCATGGATCCTCCGCAAGGGCAAAACCTATACATGGCAACCCTGGCTGGAGATGTATTAAGCAATGGCCTATATTATAGTGCCATTGGGATCGGAAGTACCAAAAATATCTGGATAAAGGGCGCTATGGCTGGCTTGAGTGCCGGAATTGGGGCCGTACAGCTTCCATCAAAAATGGGGCTGGATGACGTACCGGTTACTTACACTAAAGAGACCAAAGTACTGACGGTTGCCTGGTATCTTTTTGGTGGATTAGTTGCCGCTGCCGTGATCCGTAAACTCGAACGCAAACGCTTATTTTAATTCCGGATGCAGGATATGCAATTAATTCAGCTGTATCTGCCGCTTTATGATGCAGACGGAAATTCATTTGATCCGGATATTTACCAGCAGACAAAAGCGACACTGACCGAAAAGTTTGGCGGCCTGACCATGTACAGCCGGTCGCCTGCAAAAGGCCTGTGGAAAGAAGATGAGCAAAGCACTGTAAAAGATGACATCGTGATTTACGAGGTCATCGCTGAAACGCTTGACCGGCCCTTCTGGACAAACTATAAAAATGAACTGAAAAACAAATTTAAACAGGACGAACTGCTGATCCGGTGTTCGTCCATAACAATCATCTAACATCTGAATTGCATAAAAGCACATTCCGGTTGTTTTTGACGATCTTTACCCAGGACAGCAAAGTTCCGCTGTTGATTTAAAAATTACATTATGAATATTGAAACCAGAAAACTCACCCTGGAAGATTACGACGACCTGAAAGAGTCCATGGAACAGGCATATGACACCTTAGGGGGTCAGATCTGGAGTAAACAAACCATTGCCAAACTACTTAAGCTTTTCCCGGAAGGTCAGTTGTGTATCTCTGTAGATGATAAAGTAGTGGCTTGTTCCCTATCCATCATCGTAGATTACGACCAGTTTGGTGATAAACATACTTACCAGTTAATTACCGGCAACTATACCTTCTCTACCCATAACGCCAATGGGGATACTCTATATGGCATAGAAATATTTGTTTCTCCCGAATATCGCGGACTGCGCCTGGGAAGAAGAC
>Ga0308160_10004177_pt1 | contig 15599 bp, 20 predicted proteins | sample PhyFR1_FD_201036 | JGI IMG/M metagenome (GOLD analysis project Ga0308160, IMG submission 201036) | Phyllosphere microbial communities from UC Gill Tract Community Farm, Albany, California, United States - DLSLF.R1 | ecosystem: Host-associated > Plants > Phyllosphere > Unclassified | place: USA...
ACTGGGCACATCATCTGCTAACCTGCACCGTGCTTTCCGATGTATCGATTCATCCGGAGCTTCATCTAGCTCGAGCGTGCATCTCTCACATTCCAACGCACGGGCCTTCGGAACCGAAGTTCAATACAAGGCCAATTCCTTCTTTGTAAAAGGGGGTTTGGAGTTGAGGGTACTCAATCGGGTTCCTGAGTTTTACAAAACAGTTGCCTGCAAACGAGTCTTGTTCTCCAGGAGAAGACGGCATGGAAAGAGCCGGTCGTTGGCAGCATGAAGAGAAAAGAGGCGCGGAGACGAGTTGACAGGAGATGAGGGTGGCTTAATTCATGGAGCTTCAACTTGATCCTGGGCTCAACGAGGCCAAAATTTCCTACCCTGCTCTGCTCCTTGATCTCCTGCGAGATGTTGTCCTGCTTCCGAGACCATTGGACCGCCACCTGGACATACTCGAATCAGCATTTACCGCGGCACGAGGTGGCCGATAGTTGAGGAATATCACACTGTTGTGCCGTTCGGCCTTTCGCGCACATCCGTCAGAAAAATGTTTGACACCTGACTACCGACGTACCAAAACTGGGAACCACTCTTCAAGAGCGACAAGCGGTGCGGGTGAACTCTAGCTCTAGAAGTTGGCATCTGCTTCCTGTTTGCGTCAGGATCCGACTATTGGTGGTCATAATCTTACACGATCTTGAGCGAATCTTTATGTTAACATCGTTTTAGCATAAGCATACTTAGTACATAACACGTTGCGTCCCCCGGAAGTGATTTCGCGTCCGTGTCACTCAACTCGAAATTTGTCGATGCGGTTGACAAGAACATCCGACACCTGCTTCTCTTCCTTACGGTCCATTAGGCTCACCTATACCTTAGGGAGTCATTAGGACGTCGCAAGCCGGTGGGACCTGATTTCGATGCAACTCTTTTCACAAAGACTTGGCTGAGGGAAACTAAGTGCGCGACATTGGTGAATGCGGTGGCTGCGGTGACTGCGGTGACAGCATCAAAGGGAGATAGCATTGAAATGCTTGCCTTGGACGATGGCGCAGACAATAACATAGGAACGCGATCGCATACCGAGATCAATTAAGCTGTATCACTGATTGGCCGACCGATTACACGGCTGGAATCAAGTCTACAAGCCAATGATCAGAAGATACTCTCCTCCGTCTTTGCACCCTGAACACGATGAGCATTTTCATCTATCATCATGGCCCTTTGTACCGGCTGTTTGAACTCAACCTACCTGCATAGCCTCCGCCAGCTGCAGCTTCCGCACGATCGATCTGACCTGCTCATTCGACCCGTCTCCGACAAGCTTCTGCAGATCGTTCAGCTTGATAAGATCCAACCGACTGACCGAAACTTCCGGCACGACGTTCAAGACGAACGGTCCGAAGATCTCGACGAGTAAGAGAAACTTCCGTGCGCGTTGCAACCTCTTTTGCAAAGCGAAGCGGGCAGGACCAGGTAAAGCTGAAGCGGCAAAGGCAGGCTTCTCGCACAAGAGCGCGAAAGATCGCTGCTGTTGGCTTCGGCTGTGCCAATCTTGCTCCTGCTCGACCTGATGAGCCTGTAACATCAATATAGCGCAATTCATTGTTAGTGTCGGACTAACGAAAAACGTCATTCGATCGAAAGGCGGTACGTTGACCGGTGATAGGAGGCGGAAATCGGTTCAAGCAGAACGGCAAGTCCTCTTTCCTCACTTATCGATGTAATAGGGAAGACATGACTCTTCCTGCCAAAAGCAGAATCCTCGACAGACATCGAAGATCCGGCAAAGTCATCGGTATCAGTGCCCTCTTCCTGCGCATTATGAACCTGAATCTATAGCAGTATAGCACGCAGGATCAAGCGATCGAGCGAATCAGCTCACGATGTTCGGCGAATGCGACCTTTCGAATAATGGGCCTCGTCGTGATTCTAGCCTGGCTAAAGCCATATACACATCTCTAACAAAAGCTTGTTTCTTTCAACTCACCTCATATTCCCTCGAGTTGACCTCGATATAAAGACTAGGCACCCAGTCCAGATCGGTAATCCCGGCATGTTGAAAAGCGTTGACGACGGTGAGAAATAACAGCGAGGCGTTGTGTGCCGTCTGAGCCGGATCTTCTCCTTCAAGCAGATGCAATGCATAACGATGAAGATCTTGGAGCTTCGGGTCGCCAGACTGAAGATCGACGATCCGAGGGCGAAGAACAGTCTTGTCCGACATTGTTTGTTGCGTAGATCCGATAGGTTGTAATAGCCCAGATGTAGTGTGATGTGAGCGTTTTTCTTCGCCAGCCTTTATGGCGTGAATCGGGTCGGCAAAAGTTGATCGTCAGATGTGCAGAGCTAGGCGATTCATGATCATGATCGGTGGACAAGTCTTATATACGCACGAATGATCGATTTGGCTGATCTTTCCTCTTGAGGAGGGTGGCCTCTTTGCGGTTCGAGAAGTCGCTTCTGTTCATCGCCAGCTACAGCTCGTCCATCAGGTTGCCCTTCCGTACACACATACATATATAGTCGGATCGAGATATCGGTCTGAGCGAGAAAAGCATTCACATCGCTCATCGCTTGTTTTGCTCGACTAGCCATCTGACGGGTGTATGTCTTTCGCGAGTCGGCATGAGATGGAGTCGGTGTTCCACGATGATCTGAAGTGAATGGATCGTCCGCAACCTGGTTGGGAAGGCCAGCAGAATCGCTTTGATCTGAATCTTCGTTTGACTATCATCTAGGCTGATAATCACGTCGATCGCAGCATCGCTTTTGTAGAGCTTAGATAGATCAATTCTTTCGCTCCTCATTGTGAGCTCGTCATGTCTTCGCTCTTCCACCGGAGCCTTTCGCGTCAATCTGGTTTTGGAACGGGCCGTCCACGCCGGCTTTGGCCGCCGCGGCCTAAAGAATCAGATTCAGAGTGAATCCTAACCTGATATGCATCACTTCATATCGCTCATCGACAGCAGCGCGACATCTTCGTCCAGGAGACTTGATAAAGACACGGACAATCTACTTTCGTATCAGAAGGATAATATCACTCTAGCACCATCTAGTCGTCATAGCTCATCATCTCATTTAGTCATTCGCTCTTCGAGAATGCGGATAGATGCAAGCGGGCTCACTGCAGTCGAGCGCTTCGACTGGATCCAGTCGTAGAACCACAAAATCGAAGCTGCTGCCATCGAGCGAGTCATTCTACGGTCCCATATAAGGATCCGGCTATCCAATATCAGTTGGGGACGCTGACCACAGCCGGTCAGCCTGATTCCCTCGATCATCTCTCCCACCCCCGAGGTATTGCATGGACTCAACCACCGCTCACAAACGGCGTGATTTCAGACTATCATCTCCTATCCCAGAAATCCTCAGCCTCCATCCATAGATCCAACGAACCTACTCAGATTCACTCCTCACCCCAGCTCAGTTGTTTACATCTAGCTCCATCATGACTACCTACGACCAGAGTTACGAAACCATCAAACGTCTGGGTGAAGGAGGTTTCGGAGTTGTTTGCCTCGTGAGGCGAAGGGTAGATGATCAGGTGAGTGATTAGTTGACCCCGAAGGGAGGGCGACACCTTCAACGGCGCTAACTCGATCCGAGAGACTGGTCTCCGCGATCGCTGACACCGCCTCACTGCTTCGCGTTCTTACGTTTATGCATAGATGTTCGCTTCGAAATCGTTCAAATTGGCCATGGATGACAAGGCTGTGCTCACCAAGCTAATCGACACTGAGATCGATCTCCTCAAGCATCTTTCGCATCCGAACATCGTCTCCTTCCACGAAATGTTGAAGGATGGCGACGGGCAGCAGCGTGTCATTATGGAGTACTGCGCTGGAGGCGATCTTGCGAGTATGCTCAATACGGCTCGGACATCTGGGTGAGATGGGCGGTTCTGCTCGATGCCTGTATATGATGCCATGATTGATAAGCTGACAAAATAGTTGTATCCCCCATGACGGCTTCTGTGTCACCCGCTTTTCGCTCTTGGAACACGCGATGTTCGATAGGCAAGCCTTTCCTGTCGCTCTCGCTCGCTCGGTCTTTTGCCAGGTTCTACTCGCGCTACGTTACTGTCATCATGTGTATGACGGTCAATGGACCTTGATCCATCGAGACTTGAAGCCGGAGAACGGTGAGTCACATGGATGCAAAGCTGCTGAAATGCTTTTTGCTCCTCGTTTCGTCGCTCTCGCTCGTTCGAGCAAATCGAAGACAGAGTTAGCTAACCCCGTTGGAAAATTGGTTGTGCCCTTTTCTGATCAGTCTTGTTCGGTACTGGCGGGCGTGTCAAGGTGGCCGACTTTGGCTTAGCGAAGATACTGGACAGAAACACCAGCACGACGCGAAGTCTCGTAGGCGTGAGTCTGGTAACGTTGGTTTCTCGAGCCCCGACAACATAACTCGTACACAAACTGACTTTAAGTTACTTCGAACTTCGGTTTACTTGGTAATCAGACCCCAGGCTATATGCCTCCCGTAAGTTTGGCTTGACCTTCTTATATTCACTACAGAGTGGTCTTCGATGGATCTCGTTGCGGCTTACGATGCGGCTCGCTAGAGTCTAGCATTGGTCAAGATGAATGTGACCAAGAGATAACTGACACGACCTCTCCATCATCTCCGTTGTTTGTCTCCAGGAATTGATTGCCGGAAGGAGTTACAGTCACAAGGTTGACATCTATAGTCTAGGTTGCCTGTTGTTCGAGATGTATACGCTGAGGTGAGTGCGGTCTCGATGAATCGTGGCTGCACTTCATACTATGCGAATGCTGACGACCACCTACTCGTTCTTCGGCATTGATGATATACCCTAATTCAAAATCTCATCGCCTGAATATCGATCGCCATTCGAAAGGCTGCCCGATACACGGCTTCGAGGCATAGACAGAGCGCGAGATCTGCTCTTGCCAGGAGGCTTCGCTTCGGTCGATCAGGATCTTGTCAACGCCTTGTTGGCGAATGAAGTAAGTCTTGGTCCGCGCGTGCGATGCTGGTCAAGCTGCGGACTTGCAAGCAATGAGAGGCTCGAATGCCCCAAGTCGCGTCCATCAGGTTCGATACCTTTAGACCGTCCGACTGATATTATTCATCCTTTTCGCCTTCTCAGCCTCGGAAGAGACCGTCGACGGCCGATCTGCTTTACCTGCCCTCGGTCTCTGAATGGCTTCAGGAGTCGTTCCGGCCAGCACGGTGAGCCGTTCTTTCGGGTGGGACTGCTCAGCTGGTGGGAGCAGCTTGCAGCGACTCGCGGGCGCTGATCCCTTTGGTCGGCTCCGATAGCGATGAGGGAATAATGCATATGTGCGATCTTTCAAACGGACCTCCTCGTCCTGAGGATACTGCAACCGATCGATATCATGTGAAAGAGCAAGAGCTGTTCGAGAAACAAATATCGCTTGCGCGAAAAGAACAGTCTCTTCGTGAAAAGCGGCACGAGCTAGAGGCGAGGGAAGCAACGCTAAATGCTCGATTTCGAAGGTGAGTCGAAAGACATCTCTATTGTATCTATCGGGTTTTAGATCGAACGATCGCCGACGCTACCGTCAACCTACCGGTTCTGCTATACAAGAGCAGCGAGACATTTGACTGATTGCCTCCTCATGGCTCGACTCAGACTAGCAGGCTATCTGACGCCATCGGCACAAGCGGGACAAGGTGATCGCGACCGCTTGCCTGTGAGAGCGAAGACGACCAGTCCGCCTGTTAGAATTCGACCAGGCAAGCTTAGATGAGATCAGATCGCTTGCTGTTACCGGTGTCTAATTGGTAACCAAGACCAGAGCTACGTTACCATTCATCTCGTTCAGAGGCAGATCTCTGGTTGTATCAATAGATCATTTTGTACCCGAGGTTTTGCCCCAGAAATATTGCGGATTGATATATTAGAAACTCACATCCGTTTCGATTGGTCTCGACATCACAGAGGCCGACGGGCTCTTGACGCGAAAGATCGCAATGATCGTCGGGCTAACGGCCATCTGTAGCAATCGCGTGGGATGTATAGTGCGAAGTGCCGTGCGACCGGTCTCCGATGTATACCGTCGTGGGGCCCGCGACAAAGGAGAAGGACATCTAAAGCGTGGTGCCCATTGAACGCGAACGTATCTCTGTCCAATAGTAGCGAACCCGCGTGTCGGTGACCATCACGTCACGAGGCTGCTCAAGCCGTCTAACGGGTGCATTGTCGTCATTTCGGTCCTCAACAATACTCGAGTACTTGCGGGAGGAGAAGCAATTTCCTGGATCAATTTGGCAATCGAGCATCGTGTCGCGTAGCTGATCCATTCTTCGTCGTCACAGTCGGCATCTAGCTAGCAAGAGTCGACATGTGAGACACGCTCACTTCTCGCTGGAAGCACATGCATCGAGACCACTCAATCGAGCTCGTATCGCTGTGAGCAATTCTCATCAGTTCAAACGGGTACTTCAGGAGCGTATGAAAGCATGGACAAAGCTCGGAGGGATCGATGGTAAAAACGAATGGATGTGCGATACACCCAAATGGCAAGACACCAATCGTTCGAGTGGATTTCACCGGGAAGAGGGCGGTAAAGCATATAAGACTCTCCTGAAGAGATTCTAAAAAGTCTGCCCATGATGAACGGATCTAGGGGTCGGCCGTTTGCAAGATACGTACGGCTCTTTACATTCACAAGACCTATAAGCCTTGAAGAGCTCTTCTGGCTTGCAATTCGCGGTATATCAAGAGTAAGTTGAAGGCGAAACGTCTTTCGATCGTCTACTTGCTAAAAGACACCGTGTCTTTTTAGCTCTGAGCCGCTTGACTCCGGTCGCAAAGGGCAAGAGTGACTATGGTTCAAGCTACTTATGAATGGGCGTACTCGCTGGGCTCTGGCTCGAGTAATCACATCACTGTCGTAAGGAATCGTATGGAGATCGATCCAACCGATGTGAGTTCAGTATGGCTTCAACGCTGACTTTCGCTTTGATAGCTCGTTTTCTGTGCGCTGACGGTATCCTTTCCCTCCTATATTACTACGTTGCCTTTTCCATTGCTCCAGCTGGTCGTTCTTAAGACGCCCAAGCCAGACATTACTGGGATCAATAGAGCAAGACTCAGGCAAGAAGGTCGAATACTGGCCGCCTTGAGGCCTCCCTACATTCTCGTATATGTAGCACAAACCACAAGACCGACGCCGGGAATTTTGGTTCGGTACTGCGCGGGGGCCAGCTTGAGAGATAGAATCAGGTGGCATCAGGTTCATGGGTACGTCTTTTCTTCGCCTGACTCGCGCCAAAGATGCCGCTCCTTTCGAGGTTTACTGATTCTTAGGGGTTGGATTCTCTCGATCTCCCCTGGTTCTTGTTCATGGTGATGGCTTACACATGATCTTTCACTATCAACAGCCTCACGATGTCGGAAGGCATAATCCGGAGGGTGCTTTATCAGTCACTTCTGGCTTTGCATCATCTACACACCGCACACGGCAATAGACCCGTCGTTGTTCATCGTGCGATAAGCCCAGAAAAGCGTGAGTTGCTGTCGTCCCTAATTGCCCACCTAGAACGCAGATCCGAGAGCGCCGATCTATAGCCACGTCGACAGTCCACTGATTGAGTGTTTTCTAACCCCAACCCGAAACAAACGAACCAGTCCTTTTCGATCGTGATAACAACGTCGTTCTCGCTGGATTCGGCCACGTTAGTTATCACCCGCCACGCGGGCAATTTTTGCAGGGTAACATAGCTGTCAGTACTACGTATGCTATCGCTTTCCCGGTGTCTCGTCTTGACTGACCTCGAGACTCAACCAGAACGAGACTTACGCTGCTCCGGTAAGCCTCTCCTAGATGCTACTCTACGCTGCTCCCGAGTTTGGCTCATAAAAGGAACGCTGTTCGCTCATATCTACCCTTGTCATTCCATGCAACCTTCCGCCTCATCTTATCTGTCGGCATCCAATGACACTTTCAGGAAATGCGTCTCGGTCGAAGATACGGTCCGCTAGTCGACATCTACGCGCTCGGTTGCATCGTTCACGAATGCTGTACTCTCCGGTTAGTGGTCTAGCGACCTCGACCCTCCAGACTATACGATCGCGGAGGGACAGTCACACTGTCACATTTCGTTCGACCTAGCACAGCAAATCGGCGATGCTGACGAACTCTTCGTGTTATGGCCTTTTCCGGTCATTTTAGGTCACCGTTCCTGACATGTCTCACGCAGGAAGCGAGCAGTGAGCGAGCCAGGACGATACCGCTCGCTTACTCGCTCGAGTTACGACAACTCATCGCAGCTCTCTTACGACTCGATGTGAGTGTCCGATGCCGTAGAGACGGAGTCGTGCTTCTCAACGCTGTCGCAAAAAATCAAGACGTGGCCGTGAAAGGTGTGAAAGCTTACAGCGAGTCCTGAGTCTCGTGAATGGAGAGGCTTGCGAACGGGAGAATCACATATGATCGCCTTAAGGTACAGCATCGCAGAAGGCTTGCAAGGTTCCCGCGTTTCGTGTAAACTTCTCAAGCTCGGACAAGGTGAATCAAGCAGCAGATGCAGCCCCAGAGATTTGAGTCCAAACGAGAAATTTCCACCGAGAATCTTCGGCCGCAGTGTTGCTTCCAAGCTTTACTCCTGGTTTGGCCGTGTCACCAGTATTCGCTCAATTGGCATGCTTGCAGGAGCCTGTGCATTCGATCTTATCGACAGCCACGTTGAGCCTACTAGACTCCCTAGAACACATTGTAACCAAATACCGTGTTTGATATATCGAAGTAGCAATGAGCAACACCCGATTGATATCCTCTTGATCTTTCAGCGGTTTTAAAGTTCAAGTCTCCGGCCCCTGGCCTTGCGTAAGGTCCCGCCAGTCTGCTGAACTATCATGCCATCACCAACCCCATAAACCGTAACGTTACCATAACACAAACCTAAACGCCGACTCAACAAGATAATCGCAAATTGATGAGTCATTGCTTCGACCATGAAATATAGCCTCATCCAACCGTTCTCTTGGAGCATTATATCATAACCTTGGCTGTGACTCACTCGCAATCTAAGACGTGAGGGTGCAAGATATTGAGGAGATCCAGATCAAGGTGACGGCGTATGTTGCCATTTGCCAGTTCAAGTATAAGCTGATTTACATTTGGTCAACATCTCATGTGACTTTGTAACTAATGAAAGCCCACCTCTCTTATTCAAATCTTCGCTTCAACATCAATCAATTGTGTAATGGCCTGGGACCCACTCAAGAATACCAGTCGTGTTTTTAGTATACGAAATCTCAAACCCAAAGGAAAGCATTTGCTGAAGAGATTTGGCAAGAGATCAAGTCATAAACAATCAATTGATCAATCTCTAAGCCCTTTCATTGACCTTGTCGCTTGTGCCTGCAACGGCCTCGACCTTATTTCCCTTCTCCATTACGATGTTGATTTTGTTCTCCTTATTTGTCCCACCACCACCTCATCCATTCCCCTTCCCCTTATCCGCGTCATGGTCCAACTTGATGTCCACTTCGTGTCCCAACCGTGTTACAATGACGGCAACCCGGCAATAAAGGACTTTGCGCTCAGCACAACGTCACGCGCTATGGGTATAACTGGCAGCGACCAAGGAGAGGGGAATATTCAAGGTTTGTTGCGCCTTAGCTTACTGTTTGACTTTGTGGGTAACGCTCCGGAGCTGTCTGCAAAAGGCAGACAGGGCAAGGCGAGTAAGGCTGAGGCGGAGCAAAGCAGGGCCTTTTTCATACAATATGAAGATGGAAAAGATAATTGATATCGATATCAGCCTCAGATGTGAGGTCGCATTGCATTTTCCATTGCTTATGTAAAGCAATTGCGTGCACTATCTAGGTGCAAGGATTTGCCCTCCACCTCACTTGTCTTGCTGCACTGGGGACAAGGTGCAAGGTACCTAGGGATAATGTCATTCTAGTTAGAAGACCAAATTCAACAGTCTATCACATGGACTGGATAGCCAAGGATGGCAATTGCATACTCAGGGCATTTGGCAATGACAGAGGTGACAGCTTGGATAGACCTGATCAGATCAGCTGTGCTGTCACTAGGTGGATGGGTACTCATTCTTTAGCAGTTAAAGGTTACAGCCCCTAGACAAAAGACATGAGTTCTAGAGTTCTATTACAGATTCAAATATCAATCATCATTAATTTTCTTTGGAAAAAAATCAATAACAATCTTAGGGTTTTCTGGCTCTGGCAGTGTTAGTTCTGATGATAGCTGAGATTCTAAATCTCCGTTAGGAGCTCTAGAGAAGTCTATCGTCCTCTATAGGAACCCCGGATGGGGATGGACTCTTTCGTCTAAAGCCCAGCGCCCCGGATTGTGGCCTCCCACTAGAACCCTCATCATATTCCCAGCGCCTGATTATTTCAACCAGGCACTTCTCCGTCAGTCAGTCCCTGCTTATTTTAAGATGCGATTCCCATTGGGCCCGCTCAACTCTGCATGCGCGGAGTAACGATCTCCACTGTACCTCATTTTATAACTTAGCGGGATCTTTCGGATGCTTTCTTGCCGATCCGTATGGGTCTGAGTCTATCGGAGAGAGTCGCGGGATACCAGCTCGCTTTGTATTCTCTCAATGAGCAATGAGCCCCAGGCGTCCTCCCCACACACGGGTTACCTTCCTACTTAAGATGCTCTCTACTTTTGCTGGGGTCCGACAGAAACCGAATGGTACCCGCCGGACTAGCTTGACAAGCATTCCTACGTTCTGGCCGTCTTCACCGAGACGCCGAAATCGCCCATACTGGTGAACAAAGCTTGTACAATGTCCTCCTCGATCTCTCAGACCGTATGGCACGTCCTCAGCAATGCTACGAGTGGCAACACTACCGACACGTCCTCCCCAACGGCCACGGCAGAAATTTCATGGCTAGCCATATCCACGGCTGGATTCCTAGCGTTCTCCACCTTGATCGGTTCGGATGCATTCGAAAACTACTGTGCGTCCGGACCGATCCTGTGGACAGCAGGCTCCCTGTATCTAAGTCCGGTCGGGTCGATAGGGGTATTCAAATCCGGCATGAAGATGTTATGCGGAACCGAGCGATCGAAGAGACTTGGTTGGGAGCCACAAGATGTCCTTCTCAACAAGGAGAAGCTATACAGCTTTACCCGTCATGAGACTCCGAGATACGTCGTCAATAAAGCCGAAACTCATCACCGACGACTCTATACCTGGCGACCCAGATCTACTACAGACGAGCCGGGTACTAGACCTTCCAATGGTCAATCAGATTCAAGGACGAAGATTTGGGCTATCATTTCGAATGGAGGTGCGGGAGCAAACCAGGCGAATGGCCAAGCATCTGGGTCAATCGCAGGTCAAAGATTGCCTACAAATCGAGAGCAAACCTCTAAAAACAAACAAATTTACAAGCTCAGCGGTGGACACCGTGTCAGAACTCGTACGAAGGAACGGGAAGATGACATCTGGATGATGGGCGGACGCTGTCTAGCCGTCAACAATGTCACATTCATGGCTCATAATCGTGCTCTGCGGTGGAACGCTATCGCGAGCATAGTGATAGTGATCGTTCTGGCCGCGCTTCCTGCCATCTATGAAATCCTTAGGTTGAGGAGTGATGTGGGGGATGGTTCGTCCTGGGTTGGTATCGCTTGGGCAGTCTCTGGTCCGATGTTGCATATCTCCCTCACCGTCATCTCGTATCTAAGATTGTCCCTTCGCAATCTTCCAAGGACAGCCGGGAGAGACTCAGACGAATGGCTGGGAGTATCGCTTGCTGAGCAGAAGAAATGGCGATACTTTCGCACGTCAATGAATGTCTACGGTATCCAGGGTGGGGCCCTGCAAAAGCGGCCTCAGGACTATAGCTTTTGGAGCCGTCTGGTTGGATCATTCCTGATCTTCTACTCGATCTTGTCTATCGTTTACCAGGCGATCATCAGTACCCGAATCACCAACGAAGAGCTCTCACACTGGCGGCGTGGAGCCATGTGTGGGTATCTGGCAATGGGGCTTATGGCGCGCTTTTTGGTATTCGCCATATATTTCAGGATTCAGGAACGCAACCCTAACTGCAAGGTGATCGATCACCCTCATCATGCAGCCGAAATCATCTATAGATGCACCCATAATGAAGAAACACTGGAGGCCAAGCAAGCAGTAGTACGCCAATTGGCCTTGTGGCTCGCTGCGACAAGTATATACGACATCGGCCAAGACAAGGACAAGACCAAGACCACGATCAGATTCCGATTAGCGCATGCCCAAGGCGAGAGATGGAACATCTCTCAATCGAGCGAAGACGACATGTCAGAGCCGGGTGAAAACTTGGCCACTTTGACCACGAACGAAAGCGGCGATTTCGATCTTACCTTGCCCCGCTGCGGCTATACTGATAGCGCTGTCAGCCACATCCTGCTTGGTCGCAATCGAGCATCTGTATTCATGTTTGCGGGTCGGGGTAAAGGAGGTCCTACCGGACAGCTATTTGTCTGCGATGTTCCCGAGAAACTCAAAGAAAGCTCGGAAGCTCAGCAAAACCGCAGCTTTCGATGCTTTTTCGGCGTTTTCCCCAGGACGGAGGGAAATTCGGGTGAGTGTAGCCAACATAAATCGCTTGTGAAAGTCTGATGAAACCAATTTCTGCACAGGGCCGCAAGATACGGTCAACTTATGGGTACTCCCTCCAACAAAGAAACAAAAAGGCACGAAATTCTATAAAAAGCACAAGAATGCTTTCGAGATGAAGCATATAATACCCAAAGCTTTTGGTCACGAGCTCAACATTCTCAGGGCTAAAGAAGCAAGCCCTACGAATTCAAGCGGTCAACCTGCTCATCAGGGGGCTCAAGGCGGCACAGTGCAAAGTCAGTCCGCTCCTCAAGGGAATCAGAGCAGCAATCACGAAAGCAAGTCGGACATCAAAGATAAGGCTGACGAAAGGGCTTTTCTGACTTCGGTGTGTTGTTCGAGGCTGCCGGATGACGATCGGGAGCGTGCTCAACAACTGGAAAGATTTGAAAATCTGGAACATCAGACAATACATCGCATAGTCGGAACGGCAGAGGCAATGAGTGGATGGTATGATTTTGAAGTACTGTATCAGATCGATGGGCCGACGCCTGAGCCACATACCACCTGGACAACAGAGCAGAAGCAAGACCACAAAAAGCTTCTTAACGCACTCGCAACGGGATGGACTGAATACTCGAAGCCCCCTAGTTTTTTGTGAGTTCGCCAAGTCTTGGTGGGTAGGACAGGGCTCTGTGGTTAATGATCTTACAGAAGCTGCGCAGTGAAAAAACCCAAGAACACCTCGGCCTCTGCATAGCATAGTCCATCCAATCTTTCGAAAAGGCGCTGGCGACGACCGCGTCGCTCTGACACCGAAGCGCCAAGCGCAAGAACCGAACAGCGGCGCAAAGATCCGGAGAGCCTTTTCGATACGGATCCTAGATGGTGAAACCAGGCTGGGTTTGTAGCTAGTGTCGGTGCTACAGATGAGCCGCGATATATTTGCTATTATGGAATCGAATTCAAGCTCGAAAGACCTCGAACGCGCTGGAGCGCAAATCAAGGGTCACACTCAAATCGAACAGCTTGTTGGCTTCGTCTAAACCGAGAGTGGTAATTCGGGCGAGGACGTTGTTGTTCCTATCAATGACAGCGCTTGACGCTTTTAGTAAGCTGAATCCAGGGGGGAAACAGCTTAGGCTCGACAAAGCCGGCGAACCATTCGCTTCACGGAAGCTGTCAACGTTGTAGATGTCCGGTTAAAAGTTGAGCACTTGATGACTTCCCACTGGCGAGGATAGCCCAAAGAGCTGCGCTCTGGGTATGTTGTCTTTTTTGAAGGCAATGAGAGCCTTCTCGGGATCTTGGTCGCCCCCTGCAAGGAACGCGTCGGCTATTGCGGGACCTTTGTGTCCCATGATCAAGGTAAATAGCACGAGCGATGCAACACTGTTGGGCATGCTAGTTGGTATCGCTTGGATATACGGTGCGATACCTTGCCAGATATTCTGTGTGTTCTCTTATGCCCCGACAGCTTGGAGAGAGACTCCGTCACCGGCGTAATCATAGCCAATAGATGGCGGAGGCATCGGCAACAATATAGGGTAGCAAATTGCCTCGTAAAGTTGGCTACACCGGCAACGTGACGGTATCCCAGGTTCTCCTTGACAGCGACTTGGTATCCCTTATGATTGGCCGCAAATTGGACCTCGGCATCAAGAGCTTTGCCTGTTCCCGAAGGGTGCAAGTACTGGAAGAAACGGTTCTCAAACTTGATACCCGTTGGTAGGTGAATGTTGAAAGTATTGTGGTATTGTCAGATTCTCTGAGACCCGATGGAGAGGGATAGGCACAGAGACGTCCGACTCTCAAGTCATGAGGGATTTGCCGTAGACTGGGTCGACGCACAGAGAATGAATCTGGAAAGGTCTTCTCTCTGAGAGGCTTGCAGAGGGTAGATATCCCCCGGTTTTGGCTATTAATGACGTGAGCTGTAACTGAAGACAACCTTCAGAACAGAGCTTCGCTCCGAGACCTATTGTCTGTGAGCATGGTAGTAATAACATGGCCTATAAGAGTAGCCGTGTATTGAACAAATTTCGAATGATAGAGGGAGTGAAAAGACTTGAGCTGACGTTTGTAGCCAGAAATCTTTGACCTATATTGGCTAATGACTTCCAGTCCTTCTTCGAACCTGCTCATTGAAAGTTCCGCTTTTATTGCCCTTAAGTCCGTTCACGCGATCAAGGAGACAGCTCCGACGGTTTGCTGTGGACCCTCCCCGCAATCTCGAGTCCTTGGTAACTCAGATTTCCCTAGCGTCTGGCCGACATGGATTATCAAACTCTTACGATATGGCTCTCGAACTCCTTGTCGCCATACAGCGATCATTCGGGAGGTCTGCCAATACTGATGTCAATGTCTCGGTTTGGAAACGATACCGCAGCTCTTCTGCTCATGCTTTGACCTTCCAAGTGTCCGATGACGATGGTGAGAAGCTCCGATTTGTGGGAAAAGTGGAGTATCCATGCAGTTTTCGTTGCCAATAACGTGACCTTGGGGATTATCCCACCCATAGGAGGAAGATTAGAGATCGATTCGCAGTAATTGCACTCGGAGATCCGCCACCTGCGACAAGAACGTGAGGGATATCTTCGTCAGAATCCTGCGAGGACAATCTTGCTACATAATATCTGAAGCGATACAAAATCTGTAGTACTGTAAGTGATGCGTAAAGTATCAGGATGAAATCGCAACATTATACTCGTCGTTGTCACTCGTCTTTGAACAGTCCATCCAAAACCTTATTTATATTGATGTTTCAGGTGATAAACTTCGTCCCAGAGGGCTCAATCTTTGATGTACATTGGTTCGGTTACACAAGCAGGTACAAAGCAGTCTTCTCATCGATTGCAAGGTACTCTCACTGCTCAAAACCTTGTATAGGACTCCTAGCTGCAACAACATCTTGTCTCCTTTCATCCATACTGTCGACCAATCTGTTGACCATTCCAGTGTCCAGTTCGTCCCAAGCCTGTTGTATCTGTCCCCTCAGCTCATCTAGACTTGCTGTCCTTCGATTCATGCGCCCTAGCTTGGGTTTGAGCTGGTGCCACATGTTCTCA
>Ga0308160_10004179_pt1 | contig 15597 bp, 7 predicted proteins | sample PhyFR1_FD_201036 | JGI IMG/M metagenome (GOLD analysis project Ga0308160, IMG submission 201036) | Phyllosphere microbial communities from UC Gill Tract Community Farm, Albany, California, United States - DLSLF.R1 | ecosystem: Host-associated > Plants > Phyllosphere > Unclassified | place: USA...
TGGAATTCGTCGATCAGCGCCACCGGGTACTGGGTAACGATGCGGCGGCGCAGCGCTTCGCCGTTCGGGCCCTCGAGGGCATCCTTCAGCCGCGCCAGCATGTCGGCAAAGCCGAACTGGCGCGTGCGCTGCTTGAGTTCCGCCATGCGCGCGGCAATGTGGCCGGCGGCGTGGCGCAACAAGGCGTGCGACAGCGGATCGATCGCATCGAGCGCCGCGCGCAGCGCTTCGGTGCCGTCGAAGCAGCCTGGCAGCTCGGCGCTGAAGTCCTTGCTGAAGGCGTCCTCGATGCCCTGCGGCGTCAGGCGCTTCCAGGCCGTGTCGGTGACGTCCGGCACCAGCATGGCCGGGTCTTGCGCCCAGGCGCGCAAGGCCTCGAACCACTTGACGAGGGAATCGGCGCGCATCTTGTTACCGTTGAAGCACTTGGCGTTCGCGGCGCGGTGGCCGGCGATCCAGCTTTCCATCGCGTTGGCGCGCTCGAACCAGCCATCCTTCAGGCGCGCCAGTTCGGCCTGCTGCGCACGCTGCACGCGCGTCACCAGCGCGGCCAGCGGCTCGGGATCGGGTGCGCCCAATACCGCCGTGCGCCCCACCAGGTCGCGCACCGCCGTCTTCAAATCCTCGACATCGCGCCAGGTGTCGGTCACCGCCGTCAAGGCGTGGCTGTTCAACGGATACACATGCTGGCGCCAGTAATCGTGGGCGGCATCCTCGAACAGGGCGCGCTCGTCGCTCACCAGTTCTTCGTCGAACAGGCTGCCGCTGTCGAAGGCATGCTCGCGCAGCATGCGCTGGCACCAGGCGTCGATGGTGAAGATCGCCGCTTCGTCCATGGTCTCGGCGGCCAGCACTAACCGGTGCGCGGCCACATAGCGCTCGGCATCAAAGCCGTAGCTGTCGGCCAGCGCCTGCAGGTAGGGGTCGTCGAGTTCGAGTTCGCCACGGAAGCAGGCGGCGGCCTGCACCAGGCGCTCGCGCACGCGGTTCGACAGTTCGCGCGTGGCGGCGCGCGTGAACGTCATCACCAGGATGTCGGACGGCAGCAGCGGCCGGATAAAGGCGGCGTCGCCGCCATGGCCCAGCACCAGGCGCAAGTAGAGCGCGGCGATGGTCCAGGTTTTACCCGTGCCGGCGCTGGCCTCGATCAGGCGCGAGCCGTGCAGCGGGAATGCGAGTGGGGCGAGCAATTGGCTCATGCTTCTTCTCCGTCGAGCTTCATGATCTGCACCCCGTCCAGCCAGCGCGCCAGTCCGCCATACAATTCGTCGGCCAGGGCCGGCCAGTTGCCGCCTGCGCTCAAGGCGCCGAAGTCGGGCCACAGGCGCGCCAGGCAAGGATCGCTTACCTCGCCCGAGACCTCGAAGCCGCCCTCGTACACGGCGCGCGCATCACCTTCGGCTACCGATGCCAGCGCGGTCTTGCAGGCCAGCGCCAGCGGCGCGTCCAGGTTGCGGCGCCACAGGCGCGCCAGGTTCGCCAGTTCGTCGTAAGCGGCGGCACTGTCGATTGGCGCCATGGTGATCACGGCGTCGCGCGCCACCAGGTAGCCGGTGACCTGCGCGCCGGCCGCGCCGGCCGCCAGCTGGCGCAGCCACGGCAAGATCAGTTTGTCGCCGCGCGGCTTGCCGAATTTATCCAGCACCTTCGACGAAATCTGCATCAGCCAGGCGGTCTGCTCGCCGTTGCTGCGCAGGCGGTCGATCCAGTCGTCGAGCAGCAGGCCGCTCAGTTCCAGGCTGACGGCCAGCTTCGGTGCGACGTGCGGCAAGCGCGCGCCGAGCCGAAGCCAGGCGCTGCGTACCGGCACCAGGCCTTCGACCAGTTGCTGCTGCCATTGCTGGCCCAGCAGGCCGATCGGCAGCACGCCTTCGCGCGCCAGGCGTTCGGCGCGGTTGTCGAGGGTGAGCCGCACTTCGTCCAATTGTTCCGGCTTGCCGGCATCGTCGAGCAGGCTGTCTTCCAGGAAGTAGCGCTCGAGGGCGTCGAGGGCGAAGGGTTCTTCGTCTTCGCCGATCACCTCGGCCTCGCCGAACATCACACCGAGGCGGCGCCGGAAGAAGTAGCGCGCCGGCTGCTTCAGGAAGCTGGCCAGGTCGGAAAGCTTCAGGCGGAATTCCGAATCGAGTTCGTAGGGCGGCAAGTCGCCGGCCGCGCCGCCCTCTTCCGCACCGTGGGCCGCACGCCATTCGCGCGCATAGGTCAGCAAGCCGCCTTCCTCGAAATAGCGGCGGCTGAAGGGTTGCAGCGCGTGTTCGACGGTGATGTCGTGCAAATCGAGCTGCCAGCCGAGTTTCAGGTAGTCGCGCAGCTGGGACACCAGCACCGAGGGCGGCTGCTCGCTGTTGTCGCGCACGTTGCGGCCGACCCAGCTGATGTACAGCTTGTCGCGCGCGGCCAGCAAGGCTTCGAGCATCAGGTAGCGGTCGTCGTCGCGGCGCGAGCGGTCGCCGGGGCGGTGCATGCCCGGCAGCGCCAGCAAGTCGAAGTCGGCCTGCGGTGCGCGGCGCGGGAAGTCGCCATCGTTCAGGCCGAGCAGGCACACCACACGGAACGGCACTGCGCGCATCGGCATCAGGGTGCAGAAGGTCACGCCGCCGGAGACGAACTGGTGGTTCAGGGTCGGCTGGTCGATCTGGCTCAGCCAGGCTTCGCGCAGCACGGCCAGCGGCACCGGCTCGTCGAAGCTGCCCGCTTCCGCCATTTCGAGCCAGCATTGCAGGCCCTCGTTCAGCTGCGACAGGGTCAGGCGGTCTGCTTCCTCGCGGCCGTCGAAGAAGGTGGCCAGCAAGGCGCGCGCTTCCACGCCCCACTCGCTTGGCGTGCGCGACTGCGCCAGGCGCGCGCGCCATTCCAGCAGGCTTTCGACCAATTGCGCCAGCGAACCGGCCAATGCCGCATCCAGGCCGCCGACTTCGGCGTAGGGTTCGATGTCGCCATAGCGCTGGCCGGCGCCGCTGGCGTAGCCCAACAGCATGCGCCGCACGCCGAAGATCCAGGCGTTCTGCTCGCCGGCCGCGCCCAGCCCGAGGCCGGCACGGTGCTCGCGGTCCAGTCCCCAGCGCACGCCGGCGCCTTCGATCCAGTGGCCCAGCGTCGGCAGATCGTCTTCACTGAGGCCGAAGCGGGTGGCCACGGCCGGCACGTCGAGCAGATCGCGCACTTCGCTCTGGCGGCAGCGCTGCTGCGGCAGGCGCAGCAGCCATTCCAGGGCGACCAGCAAGGGGTTCACGCTGCGGTCGCGCGTGTCGCCGATCTCGAACGGGATATGGCGCGGATCGCTGCGGCGGTGCTGGTCGAACACGGCGTGGATCGCCGGCGAAAAAGTGTCGATGTCGGGCACCATCACGACCACGTCGCGCGGGCGCAGCGTGGCATCGCGCGCGAACATCGCCAGCAACTGGTCGTGCAGCACCTCGACTTCGCGCTGGGTGCTGTGGGTGACGTGGAATTCGATCGAACAGTCGTCTGGCTCGGGCGGGACTTGCGGGTGTTCCGACAGCGGCAGCAAGTCGCGCACGGCGGCCTGCACCTGCTCCAGCAAGGTCTCGCCCTGGCCATCGGAGAACAGATCGATGCGCAGCTTGGTCATGCCGGCGGTTTCGGGGCGGTCTTCCTCGTTGTCGAATTCATCGAGCATGCGCACGAAGTCGCGCCCCTGGCGGCCCCAGCTCGCCAGCAGCGGGTGGCTGTGGGCGTGCAGTTCCTCGATCGGCAAACTCGCCAGGTCGACGCCGCCGCGCTCGGGGTGGCGTTTGTGGGCGGCCTTCAGCAGCTCTCGCCCTTCGATGATGTCGCCCCAGTAGAACTGGCAAGGGTTCGGCACCGCCAGCAGCACCTGCGTGTAGCGCGACAGCACGGCAATCGCCTGTAAAGTCTGATAAGGCAGGGCCGACATCCCGAACAGCACCACGCGGCGCGGCAGGCGATGCCTGGGTTCGTCGCCCGACAGGATGGCCGAGACGAAGACTTCGTGGATGGCGGCGCGCCCGCTGCCGCGCGCCATCGGCGGCACGCTTTCGTGCACCGCGCGCCACAGGCGCGCCTGCCAGCACTGGTCCGGTGCGAGGGGCACCGGCTCGCCGCCGGCGCGGCGCAACTGGTCGCGCCCGATTTCCCAGTCCGTCAGCCAGTCGGCGCGGTAGACCTGGTACTGGTCGTACAGATCGGCCAGGCGCTCGGCCAGCTGCAGGCGGCGCTCGGGGCAGCCGTCGCCTAGGAAGTGGGTCAGCGGCGCGAACACCGGTTCCTTCAGCAGCGTGGGAAGGAGGCGCATCAGGCGCCAGGTGAGCGGGTCCTTGTCGAAGGGCGAGCGGGTTGGCACGCGCTCGCGCCCGAGGGTGTTGCGGTAGGCCTCCCACAGGAAGCGCGCCGGCAGCGCCACGCGGGTGGCGGCGCACACGCCCAGGTCCTGGGCCAGGGCGATCTTCAGCCACTCGGCGAAACCGTTCGACTGCACCAGGATGGTTTCCTGTTCCAGCGGCCCGAGCGGATGCATGCGCAGCCAGTCGAAGACGGCTTCGCGCAGCAATTCCATCTGGTTGCCATGCAGGATCAGCAGGCCGGGCGTAATGGTGGAGGACATGGGAATATGCTTGGGCAGTTCGGCGCCACAGCATACTCTTTTTGACCCGGCTTCGGAAGCCGGCCGGGTTGTCAGCGCTTGTCCGTCGCGCGCGCGCCAAGTTCCGTCACGACCTGGCGCTCGAGCCGTGCAAACAGGCTACGCAAGCGGGCGCCCAGCGCGCGTCCCTGGGCCAGGGCGCCACGCGTGTGCTGCTGTTCGAGTTCGGCGCAGACCTCGCCAAAGGTCATGGCGCCGACCGCGCGCGCCGACGATTTCAAACGGTGCGCGGTGGCGCCGGCACGCGCCAGGTCGCCGGCGGCCAGGGCGATGTCGATTTCGGCCAGGCCTTCGCGTGCGCTGTCGAGGAACATGAAGGCATATTTACGCAGCTTCTCGGGGTTGTCGCCGAAGGTGGTGGCCAGGATCGCGGTATCGAGCAGCGGCGCGGCGGCTGCTCCTGTAACGGCAGGCGGCGCCTCCGTGTTTGCCGGTGCTGGCGCGGGTACCGGCGGCGCCTTGGCCGCGGGCAGCGCACCCTGCACCCCACCGCCGCGCCGGATCGACCGTGCGATCGCCGCCGCCAAGTGTTCCGGCGCCACCGGCTTGGTGAGAAAATCGTTCATGCCGACCGCCATGCAGCGCGCCTGGTCCTCGACGCCGGCATTCGCGGTCATGGCGATCACCACGGTATCAAGCAGGCGCGGGTCGGCGCGGATACGGCGCGTGGCCTCGAAGCCGTCCATCACCGGCATCTGCACGTCCATCAGCACGCAATCGAACAGCTGGCGGTACATCTGCACCAGGGCCTCGGCGCCGTTGCCGGCCACGACCACCTGGGCGCCGGCCGATTCCAGCAGCTCGCGCCCCACTTGTTGACTGAACACGTTGTCCTCGACCAGCAGGATGCTGCGGCCGTCCAGGCGCACCGAGCCACCGGCGCCGCCGTTCGTGCTGCGCTGCGCCCTGGGGCCCTGCACTGGCGCGGGCGGCGCTGGCGCTTCGCGGGCCCCCGCTTCCTGGTCGAATAGGATCGGCGCTGCGCCCGGCGCCTGCCCGGCCATGCCCAGCCGCGCCGTGAACCAGAAGGTGCTGCCGCTGCCCGGCACACTGTCGACGCCGACCTCGCCACCCATCGCCTCGGCCAGCTGCTTGCTGATCACCAGGCCCAGGCCGGTGCCGCCATAGCGCCGCGTGGTCGAGGGGTCGGCCTGGTGGAAGGAGGTGAACAGCTGCCCGACTTCCTCGGGCGCGATGCCGATGCCGTTGTCCGCGACCTCGAAACGCACCAGGGTCTCGCTGCCGAATGCGCCCATGGCGCAGGCGCGGATGACGACGCTGCCGCGTTCGGAAAACTTGATGGCGTTGCCGGTGAAGTTGAGCAGCACCTGCTCCAGGCGCAGCGGGTCGCCGCGCAGTGGCCGCGCCAGCTCGAGCGCGATGTCGAATTCCAGGCGCAGGCCCTTCGCCGCGGCGGCTTCGCCGAGCTGGGTCTCGAGGTTGTCCATCAGCGCGTCGAGGCGGAAGTCGAGCAACTCCAGCTCCATGCGCCCGGCCTCGATCTTGGAAAAATCGAGGATGTGGTTGATGATGCCCAGCAGGTGCTGGCCCGAGTGGCCGATCTTTTCCAGGTAGTCGCGCTGGCGTGGATCGAGTTCGGTCTTCAGGGCCAGGTGGGTCATGCCGATGATGCTGTTCATCGGCGTGCGGATCTCGTGGCTCATGTTCGACAGGAAGTCGCTTTTCGCCTGGTTGGCGGCGTCGGCCTGGGCCTTCAGCTGGTGCAGTTCGGTGACGTCGGTGGCCACGCACAGCACGCCGCTCACGTCGCCGTCCAGGCGCACCGGCACCTTCACTTCCCACAGCTGCAGGGCCGACCCGTCCTGCAGCTCGATGCCGACCTGGCTGGCGCGCCGGGTGCCGTCGAAGACGTTGCGCTCGCGCTCCCAGGTGGCATCGGCCTGGGCCGCCGGCATCACCTCGCGGTCGAGACGGCCGACGATGCCTTCCGCCGGCAAGCCGAGGGCCAGCGCCATTTTCGCGTTCACGTAGCGGTAGCGGCGGTCGCGGTCTTTCATGTAGACATAGGCGTCGAGGTTGTCGAGCACCGTGTCGAGCAGGGTGCGCTGGTCGATCGCACCGCGGCGCGACCAGTACAGCGACAGGAACAGGCTGTAGACCAGCAGCGTGCCGAACGCGCCGCCGGCAAAGGCCAGCCAGGGGAACCAGCGGTCGAAGGGTGAATACAGTTCGCTCTTGCGGGCGCTGAAGTGGGCCTTCCACAGTGCGCCGCTGAAGTCGACCGGCAGCACCGTGGTGAACAGCGCGTCGTCGCGTCTGGCCGTGCGCACGGCGCCGTCGCCATGCAGCAGGCGGTCCGACGGGTGCAGCGCCAGCCCGGGCTTGCCCGCCCCCGCAGCGTCTTTCCCGGCCGAGAACAAGGCCAGCGTCAGAGCCGGCCCCTGCTGCCCCGACAGCGCACGCTCGACCAGCATCTGCACCGAGAACGCGACGCCGACCGCGCCGGCATAGGCGGCGCGGCGGCTCGCCACATCGGTCGGCGCTGCTGCGCTCAGGTAGACCGGCGCACGCAGGCCGAGTGCGATGTGCGGCGTCGGCAGCGCCACCTGGATCGGGTGGCCGGACGCGCTCATGCCACCGCTGTCGCGCGAACGCGCCAGCGATTCGGCCACCGGGTTGGCGGCGCCGAGGTCGACGCCGAACTTCTCGGGCAGCATGGGCGGCGGCTCGATGTAGTTCAGCACGTTGTAGCTGGGGCGGCGCCCGGCCGGGCGGATGTCGAATTCGGGATAGCCGCCCGGCGCCAGGCTGCGGTCGGCGCGCACGGCGGCCACAAAGGCGGCGCGCTCGGCATCCTTTACTTCCTGCGAAAACGAGACGGCATCGATGGCCGGGTAATTGGCGCGCACATCGAGCAGGTCCACATAGCGGTGGAACTGCAGCCGCGTCACCGGCGTTTTACTCGACGAGAACAGGGCCGCCAGCGCGCGCGTGATGTCCGCATATGACTTGATCGAATTGGCCAGGCGCTCCTGAGCGGCATGGGCGAGGCTTTCGAAACGGCGCCGCGCTTCTTCCTCGACATTGCGGCTGGCGCCCATGTGCAGCAAGGCCCCCACCAGCAGCGCCAGCCACGCGCCCGCCGCCCACAGCACGAGGCGTGTGGTGCCGCGCGCACGGAAGGCCGCGCCGATGCTGCGGGTGATCGAGAGATTCATCGCCGTGCCCTGCCCGATGGATTGCTTGCTGATGAGTTTGCTTACTGATGGGTTTGCTTACTTAGTTGGTAATATACGCGATCAATGCGCCGGGGGGCGCTCAACAGTAAATACACGACTATGCGAAAAATGGCGGCAAAGGTAGTGATGGGGCTGGTAGCGCTCGGCGCTGCGGGAGCACAGGCACAAACGCAGGCGGTCAGCGCGGCGCCCGCCGCCACGGCCGATCCGCGCCTGTGGCTGGAAGACGTCGGCGGCGACAAGCCGCTGGCCTGGGTACGCGAACAGAATGCCGTCTCCGAGCGCGAACTGGGCGGCGCGGCCAACGAGGCCCTGCGCAAGAAACTGCAGACCATCCTCGACGCGAAGGACCGCATCCCCTACGCCAGCAAGCATGGCGATTACCTGTACAACTTCTGGCGCGACGCCCAGCACGTGCGCGGCATCTGGCGCCGCACCACCCTGGCCGAGTACCGCAAGGACGCGCCGAACTGGGAAACCGTGATCGACCTCGACGCCCTCGCCCGCAGCGAAAACGAAAACTGGGTCTGGGCCGGCGCCTCCTGCCTCGAGCCGCGCGGCGACCGCTGCCTGGTGTCGCTCTCGCGCGGCGGCGGCGATGCCCAGGTGGTGCGCGAATTCGATTTGAAGGAACGCGCCTTCGTGGCCAAGGGCTTCACGTTGCCGGAAGCGAAGAGCAGCATCGCCTGGATCGACCAGGACACGATTTTTGTGGGCACCGATTTCGGCAAGGACGCAATGACGACCTCGGGCTACCCGCGCATCGTCAAGGAATGGAAGCGCGGCGAGCCGCTCACCAGTGCCCGCACCGTGTACGAGGCCGGCGCCACCGACCTGGCGGCATCGGCCAGCCGCGATTTGACGCCGGGCTACGAGCGTGCCTTCGTCACGCGCCAGATCGACTTTTATACGTCCGAGCTGTTCCTGGTTGACGCCGGCAAGCTCGTCAAGATCGACAAGCCGCTCGACGCGAATGCCTACGCCGTGCGCGACCAGATGCTGGTGGAGCTGCGTTCCGACTGGACGGTCGGCGGCCGTACCTGGCCGCAGGGCAGCCTGCTGGCGATGGATTTCAATCGCTTCATGCGCGGCGAGCGCAACTTCGAGGCCCTGTTCACTCCGGGCGCCACCACCTCGCTCGACGGCGTGGCGGTGACCAAGAACGCTCTGCTCCTCACCGTGCTCGACAAGGTGAAGAACCGCGTGGTGGAACTGCGCCAAGTCGACAACACCTGGCAGCGCCGCGACGTGGCCGCACCCGGCATCGGCACCCTGGCCGTATCGGCCCTGGACAACATCGAGTCCGACCAGTACTTCCTGACCGTGACCGACTTCCTGAACCCGTCCACGCTGTATCTCGGCGACGTCGGCAGCGACAAGCGCGAGCGCGTGAAGGCCATGCCGGCCTACTTCGACAGCAAGCCATACACGGTGTCCCAGTTCGAAGCAAAGTCGAAGGACGGCACGCTGGTGCCCTATTTCGTGGTGATGGACCGCAAGGCCAAAATGGACGGCAAGAACCCGACCGTCCTGTACGGCTACGGCGGCTTCGAGGTCTCGCTGAAGCCCTCGTACAGCGGCATGATCGGCAACGCCTGGCTCAATCAGGGCGGCGTCTACGTGCTGGCGAACATCCGCGGCGGCGGCGAATTCGGTCCGCGCTGGCACCAGGCGGCGCTGAAGGAACACCGCCAGAAGGCCTACGACGACTTCATCGCCGTGGCCCAGGACCTCATTACCCGCAAGGTCACCAGCCCGCGCCACCTCGGCATCATGGGCGGCAGCAATGGCGGCCTGCTGGTCGGCGCCACGCTGGTGCAGCGTCCGGACTTGTTCAACGCCGTGGTGTGCCAGGTACCGCTGCTCGACATGCAGCGCTACCACAAGCTGCTCGCCGGCGCTTCGTGGATGGGCGAGTATGGCGACCCGGACGATCCGAAGCAGTGGGAATATATTTCGAAGTACTCGCCTTACCAGAACGTGTTCAAGGACAAGCACTACCCGCGCGTGCTGTTCACCACCTCCACGCGCGACGACCGCGTGCACCCGGGCCACGCGCGCAAGATGGCGGCGCTGATGCAGGAGCAGGGGCATGACATCCTGTACTGGGAAAACACCGAGGGCGGGCATGGCGGCGCGGCCAACAACGAGCAGGCCGCGCGCATGTGGGCGTTGACGTACACATTCCTGCTCAAGCAGTTGAAGTAAGCGAACGTACCCACCCTGCGTTGGCCGTTGATATCGTACGGTGGGCACTCCGTGCCCACCGTACGTCAAAGCCAACAATTATGCGGGCGCCGACACGTACTTGGCGCCGGCAATTCCTCAACTCGCCAGCCGCCGATCGAACAACACCCGGCAAGTCGGCTCGATATCCACATACAGCGCCACCGCCGTCTCGACCCCGATCACCAGCGGCGGCCCCAGACGCTCGGTCACCACGCCCGCGCGCCGCAGCAGGCGTTCGATGGCGGTGGTGGTCACGGTCACGTAGCGCTCGATGCCCTCATCGTGGCCGTAGCGGATGATCGCCGCGATCGACTCCATCGTGATTTCCGAGAACCCGAAGTGGCTGCAGCCCTCGGTTTCGATGGCGAAGCGCGACAGCTCCCAGATGTGCTCGTCACAGGGTGCGGGCTGGCCGTGCAGCAGCTGGGCAAAGGAATCCTTCAGCATGTACGGACCTTCGGTCGGCAGGATGCGCCAGCAGCCGCGCAGCACGCCGCCGCCCGGTTCGCGCATCATCATGTAGTGCGGTTCGAGCGCATCGTAGCCGTCGATTTCCATCCCCGAAAGGACCGGCACTTCCCAGCCGAGACGACCCTGGAATACTTTTGCGCGAAGGGTATGCATCTCCCACAAATCGCGGGACTTGAATTCGCGCCGTGCTGCGATATTGATCTGCAGTGCCATTTCGTTCTCCCTATGTCGTGAATGAAAAAGTATGCGAAGCGCATAAAGCGTCATGCATATCGGGCAAGAGGGGAACTAGCAGCTCTGCTAGGTGGGCTGCGCCAAACGGCGGTGGAATACTAGGGTTTTGCTACCGAACAACCAGGAGACCGCACCATGCCAAACGATTTCGTAAGCGAAACCATGCTGGCCCGTCCGCACCTGCAGGCGGCCTTGCACCAGCCGCCGCGTGCGGCGCACGTCGACCTGCGCCAGTTCCGCATCAGCAAGCGCGAAAGCCAGGAAAAGTTCTGGGGCCGCTTCGGCGTGACCCAGTCCAGCGGCAGCCGCTTCGAGACCGGGCTGGCGATCCCGGCCCCGGTGGCCATCCTGCTGAAGCTCTACGTCAACGGCAAGCTCAACGATGGCGATCTTCAGGGCTGATCAGCCCGAGCGAAATCGCCTTCACCACCGCCTGCTGGCGGGTGTTGACATTGAATTTCTGGCGCACGTTGGCCAGGTGGAAATTAACGGTCGCCTCGGAGCAATTGGTGATCTTTGAAATTTCCCACGACGACTTGCCCGCCATGACCCAGTTGAGCACTTCCAGCTCGCGCCGGGTCAGGCGCGGCACCGGCTCGTGCCCGGCCCCATCATTCATGAAGCGGCTGGCCGATTCGAATGCGTAGTCGCGCACCAGGGTCAGGGTCGGCATCACATCGATGATGCTGCGCTTGAACTCCGCCCCGGCCGGCGCGTCGGATGCGAAACTCAGCACGCCGAACTCCCCGTTCGGTCCATGCACCGGCAAGGTCACGCCGGTGCGGATGCCGTAGGCGCAGGCTTCCTCGTACAGCTCGCGCCCTTCCTTGCCACCGAAGGTATCCGGCTCCCACACGATCGGCAGCGTGCTGCTCAGGCAATGCCCGACCGTGGGATCGACATACGCCAGGCGCTCGGCGTCGTAGCGTTCGCGCCACGTGGACGAATAATTACTGCGCAAAAAAGCGCGCTCAAATTGGGCATGGCGCGAGCCGACCATGCCATACAGCACCTGATCGAAGCCGAGTTGGCGTGCCAACCCGAACAGGAACTGGCTCCAGGCGCCAGGATCCTGCATCTCCATCAGCTGCACCAGTTGTGCAGTCTCCACCATGTGTGCTCGCTTCTATCGAAATTGTGACATCGCCATGTTAATCCAATCCTCCACAAAAAAATGCAGAATGGCAATTTTAACAAGCTTCAACTATGCGATGTGAGAATATGTGGTCGTGATTGCACCACAAACATTGTTAAATTGAACGACTGGCACAGGCATCGACATTTTTACTTCAAGTAATATGCACATGTCCAATAGTTATTTCAATCGTGCAAGATATTGAATGGCGATGCAGCGGCTGCAACGCCCTATTTAAAAAATAAATATTTCCAATCAGTATGTACATTGCTCAATCGTCAATAGAATACGTTTTCATTCTAATGAGGAGACTGAAGCAATGCGGATACCTTTCGGCCCAATCGCAGGCCTGGTCGTGGCGGCGCTGTTGAGCGGCTGCGCCACACCGACGATCGACCGTACCCAGTACGCACGACCCAAGACCGTGGCAATCGCGGACTTCCCCGATGCCAAGCCGGCAGCCATCATCGGCTTCCTCAACTCGCGCTGGCCCCAGATTTTCTTCATGGGATCGGCCGACCCCTATTTCATTCCGGCGGGTGGCCAGTTCGGCCTGCCTGCCGTCGAGGGACAGGCGGTCATGGCGACGGCGGTCGGCGCGCTGGCAGGCCGCCAGGCGGCGAGTGCCGCCGGCAGCAGCAAGGCACACGGCACGGCTGGTGGGGCAGCGGCCGGGCTGCTGGTCGGCGCACTGATCGACTCCGGGGCCGAGGCGACCCAGAAAAAGGCGGAACGCTATCCCGAGGTCGTGCAAACGGCGATGCCCGGCCTGGATATCCGCGCGGACGTCCTGGCCGCCCTGCGCAGCTCGCTGGAAGCCAAAGGCATCGCGGTCAGCATGCTGGCAGATTCGCGCAACCTCCCGCCGCGCCTGCGCTGGCGTGCGGCGTCGGCGGACGGCAAGCCGATCGAGGCCGGCCCGCTGGCGGACACCCCGCCGGTCGATGTCGACATCGTGGCGCAGATCGTGCCGATGGAAGTCTACGTATCCCCTGGCCCGCTGAACAACTACAACAGCGTGGTCGGAATCGGCGTGGCGCTGTACGAGGGACGCACCCGCAAGTTCCTGGGATGGCAGGCCTTCCAGTCCGAGCAGAACCAGCTCTGGTATAGCCGCTACGATTCGCTGGTCGATGACATCAAGAACGCGGCGCCCGCCCAACATGCTGCACTGATGTCCCTCATCCCCCAGGTGTCCGACGCCATCGGCGGCGGAAAATAGGGTAGCCCGCCCTGCCTGGCCTTGTTGTCGCCCCGACGCCAGGCCGGGCCTGGCTGTACCGCTTTCCCTTCCCGCCCAGCCAAAAAACCAGGCGCTGGCACCGGACTCTCAACCGTGCGCCCGATAAATTTTTTTTGCGCTAACCTGCGCGCGCCCGTCGAATAATTATTTCAATTTTGCAAGACTTCGAGCCGCGGACTTGACTTGATTTGGCACAAGAGTATTGTTAAATACTTTCTATTTAACAGTTTTCCTTCGCTCATCGAAGCCGCGCGCATGGCTGCGCGCAATGCTGCTCCGCCCGCTCAGCCTTATTCCCCCCTCTTCCCACAACAAGGATTTACCGTCGATGAACACGATGACCGACATGGCCGAACAGCTCGACGTCAAGCTGCTGCTGACGACGCTGATGGCCCTGAAAAAAGGCGACTTTTCGGTACGCATGCCGTCCGACTGGACCGGCGTGTCGGGCAAGATCGCCGATACGCTGAACGACATCATCGAAACCAAGCAGAAGATGGTCGAAACCGTGACCGAGGTGTCGCGCGTGGTCGGCCACGAAGGCCACCTGACCCAGCGCGCCGAGGTTCCGGGCGTGGTCGGTGGCTGGAGCACCATCATCAGCTCGGTCAATACTCTGATCGACGACCTGGTGCGCCCGACCACGGAAATGGCGCGCGTCATCGGTGCGGTGGCAAAGGGCGATCTGTCGCAGACCATGGCGCTGGAAGTGGACGGGCACCCGCTGAAAGGCCAGTATCTGCGCGCGGCGCAAACCGCCAACACCATGGTCGAGCAGTTGTCCTCGTTCTCTTCGGAAGTCACGCGCGTGGCGCGCGAAGTGGGTACCGAAGGTAAACTCGGCGGCCAGGCGCAGGTAAAAGGCGTGGCCGGCACCTGGAAAGACCTCACCGACTCGGTCAACTCGATGGCAGGCAACCTGACCTCGCAGGTGCGCAACATCGCCGAAGTGACGACCGCCGTGGCCAACGGCGACCTTTCGAAAAAGATCACGGTCGACGTGCGCGGCGAGATCCTGCAACTGAAGGACACCATCAACGTCATGGTGGACCAGCTGCGCTCCTTCGCATCCGAAGTCACGCGCGTGGCGCGCGAGGTCGGCACCGAAGGCAAACTCGGTGGCCAGGCCTATGTGCCGGGCGTGGGCGGCACCTGGAAAGACTTGACCGACAACGTCAACTTCATGGCCTCGAACCTCACCGGCCAGGTACGCAATATCGCCACCGTGACCACCGCCGTGGCGAACGGCGATTTGTCCAAGAAAATCACGGTCGACGTCAAGGGCGAGATCCTGGAGCTGAAAAACACGATCAACGTGATGGTCGACCAGCTATCTTCGTTCTCGTCCGAAGTCACGCGCGTGGCGCGCGAAGTCGGTACCGAAGGTAAACTCGGCGGCCAGGCGCAGGTGAAAGGCGTGGCCGGCACCTGGAAGGATTTGACCGACTCGGTGAACTCGATGGCGGGCAACCTGACCGGCCAGGTGCGGAATATCGCCGACGTGACTACCGCCGTGGCCAACGGCGACTTGTCGAAAAAGATCACGGTCGACGTGAAGGGCGAGATTCTGGAGCTGAAGAACACCATCAACGTGATGGTCGACCAGCTGAACTCCTTCGCCTCAGAAGTGACACGGGTGGCGCGCGAAGTCGGTACCGAAGGCCGTCTCGGCGGCCAGGCGAACGTGCCGGGCGTGGCGGGCACCTGGAAAGACTTGACCGACGGCGTGAACTCGATGGCCGGTAACCTGACCGGCCAGGTGCGTAACATCGCGGAAGTGACCACCGCGGTAGCGAACGGCGACCTCTCCAAGAAAATCACGGTCGACGTCAAGGGCGAGATCCTGGAGCTGAAAAACACCATCAACGTGATGGTCGACCAGCTGTCTTCCTTCGCTTCGGAAGTGACCCGCGTGGCGCGCGAGGTCGGTACCGAGGGCAAGCTCGGCGGCCAGGCCTATGTGCCGGGCGTCGGCGGCACCTGGAAAGACTTGACCGATAACGTCAACTTCATGGCATCGAACCTGACCGGTCAGGTGCGAAATATCGCGGCCGTGACCACCGCCGTGGCGCGTGGCGACTTGTCCAAGAAAATTACCGTGGACGTGAAGGGCGAGATTCTCGAACTGAAGGACACCATCAACGTCATGGTCGACCAGTTGTCTTCCTTTGCATCCGAAGTGACGCGGGTGGCGCGCGAGGTCGGTACCGAGGGCAAACTCGGCGGCCAGGCCAACGTGTCCGGCGTGGCCGGCACCTGGAAGGACTTGACCGAGAACGTCAACCAGCTGGCGGCGAATCTGACCAACCAGATGCGCGCGATCGGTGAAGTGGCAACGGCGGTGACGCGCGGCGACTTGTCCCGTTCCATTCAAGTGGAAGCGCGCGGCGAGGTGTCCTACCTGAAGGACAACATCAACGAGATGATCCGCAACCTGAAGGAAACCACGCAGAAGAACGCG
>Ga0308160_10004180_pt1 | contig 15593 bp, 15 predicted proteins | sample PhyFR1_FD_201036 | JGI IMG/M metagenome (GOLD analysis project Ga0308160, IMG submission 201036) | Phyllosphere microbial communities from UC Gill Tract Community Farm, Albany, California, United States - DLSLF.R1 | ecosystem: Host-associated > Plants > Phyllosphere > Unclassified | place: USA...
CGACCCCACGCACGAACGACCCCGCCCACCATGCCCCCCCTCCCGCACCTCAAACCCCAAGCCAAACAGACCCTGGACGACCTCCTCCACTCCACCGTCTCGTCCCACCAAACCCCGGCAGTGTTTTTAGGCGCGACGAACGAGAGGGAAGAGGTTTATTGGGGGTGTGAGGGGGAGAAGGAGTTTGGGGAGGGGGGGGAGGAGGTTACGGAGGATACGGGTGAGTCGTGGAGGGTTGAGGGGTCGTCCTTTTTCCTTTTTGGCAGACCGAAGCTGATTGTGATTTGCGCGTGGGTGGACGGGGTGATCTGGGGGTAGTGTTACAGTTGTTCTCGATGACCAAGTTTATCACTACGGTGAGTGCAGAGAGGGGGGGGGTTTGTTATCGGGGGTTTCTGGATTCGGTTTTCGGTTTTCGGGTTTCTTCGTTTCGGTTTCTGCGTATCCTTCGTTTCCTGGCTCATACTCCGTTTTCTTGGATTCGTTTTCTGCGGTTCGATTTCGACTCGTTTTCTTCGCTTCTTTCTGTTTCGTTTCGTCTCGTCTCGTCTCGGTTTCTTTCGGTTTCGGTTTCTCTCTGTTTCGTTTCAGGTTGGTTCGTTTCGCTACGTTTCTCTCCTACTCGTCTTCTCCTATTCGTCTTCTTCGTTTCCGTCATCTCCTTACCCATCTCTCCCACCCATCTCTTCTATTCGTTTTTGTTTTGTTCGGTTTCTCCTGTTCGGTCTCTCTTATTCGGTCTCTCCTATTCGGTTTCTCCTATTCGGGTCTCTTCCATCTCGGTCTTTCCTTCTATCTCGCCGTCGTTGTCGTCTTCACCGGTCGCCTTCGTAACGCCATCGCTCAAAAATAACGCCATCGCTCAAAAAATTCCCCTGACTCGGTCAAACCACCACTCGCCAATCCGGTACTCGTCAATCGGTCGATCCGATATTCGCCAATCCAATATTCGTCGACTCGGTCGATCTGGGACTCATCGCTCAGCCAGGTGGGCGATCGGTTGGCTGGGCGACTGGGCACGTGTTTCAACCGCACGGGACCTCGAGAGAATGCTCTTCTTGCGTTTCTCTTGAGTGTAGGTGCGGGTTTGGGTGCGGGTGCGGAGTACACGTCGGGATCATCCTCTCGGTTCCTCAGTTTCCTTCGTTCTACATACGCCTGTCCGCCTGCCCGCCCGTCTGGTGGAAGAACTCGTCGACGCCTGAAGCTGCCTGCGCTGGATCCTTAGGAATCCGTCTGTTATGTGCGCCTTTAGTCTGAACTTCAGACAAGCGGATGGACGATGGACGAGGGGGTGTGCGTCTTTTGTCTGATCTCAGACGATAGAGCCGGCGATGGACGAGGAGGCTCGATGAGGGTTTGCTTCAACTAGAAGGTCGACTGCTCCTAGCCCCATCCCCTGGCTCGAAGGTGAATGACGATTTCAAGAGGCGGGTTTGATATGGAAGGATCGAATGGAGATCCTCTACGAGCTGCACAACGATGTCAAGAGGGAGGCCGACGTAGTATCGCGGAGAAGCGTTCGAATGGACCGGACAAGGTCTGGGCCAAAAGGTCTGCTGTGAAATCATGCGGAAGCGACGGATTGACAAGACGGACCCAGGCCAGCGCTGAGCCTCACCGGGACTACGAATATCGGAGAGGGAGGTGGGATGGGTTGGGATGGTTCGACCCGAGCCCTTGAAGGCCAAGGCTGGATCCGGCCTCGTGTTGGAGGACTGCATCTGGCTTGAAGCGGAAGAGAGCTTACGGGCTTGACAACGAAATTCGACGAAAGGGGCTCTTGGGTCAATCTCCTATGTCTCCAGGGCGTCGGAAACGATTGATTCTAAGCGCAATCGGCCTGAATTAAAGCGGTCGATCCGGATAGTCAGCCACCAGAAAGCGTCTCCTCTAAACACCTTTCTCGATGTGGCTCGCAAGTCCTTTTTCTGGGGGATTCTTGGGTGGGAGCATGGGACGGAGTGTGTTCCAGAAGAGCTGGATGGATGGGGGCACGAGCAAGGTACATGCGGAAATGTCCTTCGCAGAGGAAATACGCTGGACGGGGTCGTCCAGGCACGGTGTCAGGTGGATCGGACGGGTTGAGAGGACAGGTCGTTGGGACAGGCGCGGGCGACGAGGCATGGTGTAGCTCGTCGTCTCAGGGAATGTTCGCTTGGCTTTGATACGGTGTGACTTTCTCGAGACTTGGTTCTTTGTATCTCACGGCAATACCATCGATTCGGCGTACTGATCCCTCCGCACCTTTGCACTTCCCAGCTCTCATGCCTACAACTCATTGACCAAGGCAAGATGGATTTGGACGACGCGGCGCTCGTCAAGAAACATCTCCCCGAACTGGACGCCATCAAGGTCCTGACGGCGTATGATGAGAAGACGGGGGAGCCAGTTTGGGAGGATAGGGAGGACGGGCTGACGTTGAGGATGTTGTTGAGTCATACGTCGGGTGAGTCGGTGGGGTCGACCGAAGAGCAGCAATCGCACGGCCTGATCGTCCACGTTGGCTGCAGGAATGGGATACCCTTTCAACTCGCCCCTCATCATGAAATGGCGGGAGAAAACCGACCATCCTAGCTTCCTCGGCCCTGATGCCGATGTCCGCCATTATAGTTACCCGTTCATGACCCAACCCGCTGCCGCATGGAGATACTCGATCGGAATCGATTGGGCGGGAATCTTGCTGATCCGTGTGTCGGGAGATGACAACCTGGAGACTTACTTCAAGAGGGAGATTTTTGATGTCGTTGGGGTTCGATCGTTGACTTTCTACCCGACAGACGAGGTCAAATCCAAGTCGATGGCCATGGCGTATGCCGTGCCGGGGACTGGAGGCAAGGAGATCAAGAAGTTTCCCAACAACTATGAAGCGACGCCTCATACGAGGGTGTCGAGCGCGGACAAGGTGGGACCTGTATTGGCAGGCGGGGCGGGGTTGTTCGGACGAGCCAGGGACTACCTGACTATCCTTCGAGCAGTGTTGCAATGTGCGCCCGGCGCCTCTGCTCCCCAGGGACAGCAACGTCTCATCTCCACCAAAGCCTTCCAGGAACTCTTCAACGACTCGATCCCGGCACACACACCCAAAACGGGATTGACGACCATGATGAAGGCTATGGCTTACCATGACCCGGCGTTGATGGAAGATGAGAGCCGAGTCGGTCACAGTATCGGGTTGTGCTTGAACAAGGTTGACTCAAAGCACGGGAGGCGAGGCGGGAGTGGGTGTTGGGATGGCGCAGCCAAGACGCAGTTCTGGATCGATCCGGTCACTCGAATCGCTGTGAGTGGTCGAGATGGTCAAGGGCGACTCTGAATGCCATTCTGACATATGACTCATCTTTGCAGGCCGTTTGCTGTACCAACATCTTTACCGAGAACCCCAGTCCGTTCACCGCATTGTACAATCAGTACGAGCGCGCGTTGTACGACAATCTCGTCGTGGAGGAGTAGAGAGCGAGAGGTCGTGTAATCGTAGACATGGATCGCAGTCAAGTTGTAATGTCACTCGAAATGAATGAGGGAAGATGTCATCAACAAGGCACAGAGAGGGCGTTTCTTTGTTCTCCCTGTGCATGATTCTTGGTTTACGGACACAATTTAATGCAAAGCTATCCACAGTGACTCTCACAGAACAACTCGGCCACCGAGAATACGGCTATTGCCGGTCGGAAGCGTTGGACACAGCGCATGACGAGGAGGATCCCAGCGTCAAGTTGGAGTTTGGGTGGAGGAGGAATACAGCACCCTGAACCAGATGATCACAGCGTGAAGAGGGTCATACAGACGTCTTTAACAAGGGTTACCATCCGGCAGTCGCATGCTCTCCTTGCTTCGCGGCGTCGAATGTGTCGTCTCAAGGTCAGTCATAGTTGAGGGCGCAGCATCTTTCTCCTTCAATAGGGTCAGCACAACATCTCTCGCTTTAGTACGAATCGGTGGATCTTTCGACAGACTGAACCTCACTCACTTCTAAGTGTGGTCACCGAGGTTTCACATGCCTGTCGATACGCTGCTGCCTTGATGTCAGGACCAGCATACTCAAGCATCCTAGATGGAGCCGAGGTGTATAGACTGCAAGTACCCTCGGCAGCATTATTTTCCTTATGGAAATTTACGCCGAAACACTCTACTCGAGGGTCCAACGGTAAGACCGGTGACTGACGCTTGAGGCGAAAAACTCACTTTGACTGATGACCACTTTCTCACAGGCGTCCGTGCATTTTCTCAAAGTGGGTTGTGTCTCATTGCGCAGAAACTACATAATCGGGTCATGATTTTTCAGCCTCTGTGTGGGAACCCTGAACTCGACCTCTCAACTCACCGATGATGGCAACCATTCCGCGTCAGCGAAGCGCCAAGCGCCCCGATTGAGGGAACCTGGAACTTGACGTGCCGAGGGACAATAGGCCGCATTGACTTGTACCGCCGCTGCTTGGATGGCTTGGGCGATAATTGGAAGCGAAGCGACGAGGATTATGGGAAAGTGCATGATCGGTGAAGTGAGTGTGGATCATGGTGAGTGGGAGATGCGCCGTGCACCCACGGTTACAAGCTCGCACAAACTTCGCTAGTGATTATTGATCCTTCACAATGGCCTTATACCTATCCGTTGTTTCGCGGTAGAGTTTCGTGATACACGTCTCCTTGAGGGTCCACAAAGGTAGGCGTGTTGACCTGGAGCGCGTCTCAAGCTTGAGACGCGTCGGACGTAGTGTGGTGAGTTTTGGAGCTGCTACAAGATGAGCTGTGCCATCGAACCAGAGTTTTGGTGGAGACTCAAGTGTGAGTTGATGATACTCGACAGCAAGTGTCAACCTAAGCACATGGCCTGACGTTTACGCCTCGCTAGCTGGAATAGTGGTCAATCTCATCGAGCTCGTAGAGGGGCAAAAGCTATGCGGTCTGCAGATCCTAGTGGTGCTTCCGAAAGTACAAGCAGACGGCAGATGAGTAGTCGTACCCAGGAGTCAGTCGTATTTTTACGATTGACTCCAGAGAGCATCCGCCCAGCTAGTGACGCCCAGGAAACGAAATTGATGGAAACATAGCCCTAAACGAGCGGTTCTTCTGGTACTGTATGCGGAATGCCGCTGCGCAGACCGCTACTAGCCGCAATTCATTCCTTCCCTTCACGATCCTGACCTGACTGTTCAATGCGATGCTCATGTACAGAAGACCGTGAACGATGACAAACAAGACTGTCAAGTCGCATGCCCATCAGATATGACACACTGTCAGATGGTCGACGTCACAAGTCTGACCCCCTATCAGGATGTATCACCTCATTCGCCCTTGTAAGCTTCGACCTCGATCTCAATCTTCATCGTGGGGAGAGCCAATGCAGTGACACCGAGCGCGGTCCAAATCGGTCTGTGCCCTGGAAGACGTTCTTGAAGCTGCTTGATCACGAGGGGAAACGATTCGGCGATATCCAGATGATATGAACGGACCGAATAGACATCGTCCCAACCTCGTAGTCCGACAGCTTTCAAGACCCGATCGACATTGTCGAAAGCGTTCTTGGCTTGAAGATCGATGTTGTCGACATCGCAGAATCCGTCGGTGTCCCAACCACCTTGGCCGGAGCACTTGATGATGTTTCCGATGGCGACGGCTTGAGAGTAATGACATGCGTCACTGTGCTTTTGGCCGACGCCGGCTTCGTTTGTGTAAGTCAGGCTAGACATCTGTGAGAGAATCCATCGACAGTGGGTTGGCGTGTGTTCAGCATCTAAGGAGGATACTCTCACTTGTTGTTTCTTGTGTGCGGAGCCAGACAGGGTGACGAAGAAGAGTTTGATTGTTGTGATATGTGACACTGGTAGACTCACCTAGCCAGGCGGAGGTCGCTCGACTGAGCCTTTAAGTAGGTCAAACAATTCGAATCCCACCCTCCGAAGAGTAATAACCATCAGCTGATGGGGCCAGGCCAAAAGGAGCCAAACATCCATCATGGCGGAATCAAACTGCGATGGTCACGGGTTGAGCATATTCGAATCGCTCCAACCGGGAAACGCCGAACTCCGTATGAACCTCGTTCTCACGGGCGAGTCCTCTCAGCATTTGGCTAGGACCTGCTGCGTGTTCTCGTACTCTTGCACGACAACATGGTGGTCGACTCTGAGCTGGTCAAGCTACAGTCAGTTCCAATGGGGACTCTTGAATCTCTCCTTGCATCTCCCCCGGTTTCCAAGGTGTACTCAGCAGCGTTGTCTCCCCTAGATCTTGCGATATGACCGCTGTCCAACGCCGCTCCCCGGTCGGAGGGTTTTCGGCGAATTCGCGCGTCCACTTTGTGCCGAACGAGCGTTGGGCTATGATCCAGGATCGATGAGTTTAAAGGAACATCGATGAACCTTTCGCTGTTGAACTGTTATCCCCCCTATATCGAGGGATGTTTCCTACAACATCATTTTCTCTAGTGGTCAGCTCGAGTACAACTCGCCATGACCCCTCGAATCGAAAAGCTCGCCAATGGCAATCACCAATTCGTCGTGCGCGGGAAACCGTTCATGGCGTTGGCCGCCGAGCTCAACAACTCGTCACTTTCCTCATCGCAGTACATGAAGGACGTGTTCCCCCGGATGAAAGCACAGGGGTTCAATACTCTGCTTGGAGCCGTACAGTGGGAACAGATCGAGCTGGAAGAAGGCAAGTTCGACTTTGATGAACTGGACAAGGTGTTGGAGGATGCTAGGGCGAACGAGATTCATCTCGTCCTGCTGTGGTTCGGATCTTACAAGAACGGCCAATCGAGTTATATCCCGCCATGGGTCAAGATCGACAACAAGAGGTTCCCTAGAGCCGAAATTAAAAAGGACGATGGGTCGCAGGAGATTGTCGAGGTCTTGTCCCCGTTCCATAGGGAATCCATGGAGGCGGACGCGAAGGCGTTCGGGAAATTGATGGCGCATATCAAGGAGGTCGACGAGGAGCACGAGACGGTCATCATGGTTCAGGTGGAGAACGAAGTAGGGTTGCTAGGCGACTCGAGGGATCGAAGTGCAGGTGCTCAAAAGGTGTTCGACGCTGGCGTCAATTCAGACTTTGTCGAGCGGGTGTGCGGGGATTGGGATAATCTCAACGAGACGATCAAGGGGAACTTGAGCCGGCTCGTCGAGCAAAAGGGGAAAGCGAGTGATTTAAGCTGGTCTAAGCTCCTAGGCGACTCGTTGCAGACCGACGAAATCTTCATGGCCTATCATTACGCGCTTTATATCCAGCACGTCGCCAGTCGTGGAAAGGCCGAATATGATATTCCCTACTATGCCAACGCTTGGCTTCGAAACGATACAGGGGAAGAAGGCTCGAATACAACTGTATCTGATGGGAAGAACCCTGGAAATTATCCCTCGGGAGGACCGATCGAGACGGTACTGGATATCTGGTACCTCTTCGCTCCGGCGCTTTCACTCCTGGCTCCCGATATCTACATGCCCGACTATGCTACGACTTGTCGTAACTTTAGTCATCGAGGTCAGCCGTTGTTCATCCCTGAGCAGCGAGGAGACACGTTCGGTGCAGTGAGAATATGGGAAGCTATCGGGAACTATGGCGCTATCGCAACGGCGCCGTTTGGAATCGACTCTCTGCCAGCCAACATGAATGCGTTTGAACCGCACAATCGACTGTTAAGCCAGGTCTCTGGCCTGATCCTCAAAGCTCGTCAGGATGGATCCAAGATGGTTGGGTTCTACTTTGACGAATTTGACGTCGGTGCGGAAGATCCTTCTCCTACTGGGACCGTCCAGTTCGGAGACTGGAAGCTTGAAATCGCTCGGGCTCATGTGTTTGGTCACCCTTCGGCTGGATACGGCTTGGTCATTCAAATCGAGTCGGATCGATTCTTATTGATTGGAGCCGGGTTCCAGATTTCGTTCAAGTCGTCCGGTAACGACTCCAGCTATACTGGAATCATGTCGTTCGTGGAAAAGGAAGTCATCGATTCGCAAGGGACGAAGACGCGAACTGTCAGGTATTTGAATGGGGATGAGACGAGATCGGGAAGGTTCGCTGTCATGCCCAGCAGCGATCCGGACTATGCCAAGGTCCCTGTGGCCATTCTGATTCCGGCCAGGACGAGGATCGCCGAAGTGAGGCCGTATTGCTTGAAGCAGAGCTGATGACGACCGTGTCGAATCACTTTCCCCATGGGAATTGTATATGCGTTCCGCTTGTAGACGCCGCGTAACATGTGTACCACAGGTTCTACCGGGACCACGAGCCTTGAGATTTCAAAGATATAATTGATGATTCTAATTCACAGCGCTATTCTCTCCTGAACCGTTCTGGGGCTCATCAAGCTGCAGGAGGTGGCTCTGGATCAGCATAGAGGGGGAGGACGTACCGCTCAGCTAGAGCCTTTCCGCGTTCGTCGAGGCTGTCACATGAATGGTCAGACTCATTGATTGTGCGGAGTTCTGCGCCTCACGGTCGGAACTTCCAACAGAGCAGACCGGACTGCCCGGATATGAGGATGCAGGATCGACACGAACCTGCGTCATGACGGGTCGCGCTAGTCCGAGGGTACGAATATACGAGTATACGAGCAACACGTGCAAGCGCGAAAGCGCGAGGAACAAGGGGTCAATTAAAGGGTCGCAAAACTTTGTTTTGTACTGCACAGCACTGTCGACGGTCTTTAGCGATGTAATCATGTTATAAGTGAGCATCGATGTCTGCAAGTATCTGCTAGATAACTTCGGAACGATTATCGCGGCTGTCCTCTCTTTCCAGACGAATGAATCGATTCTAGTACGGCTGCCAAATGACCCGAGTACACAAAGCAGGACCCTACTACAGAATGGAGTCTCTGTCTTCGCCGAGGGCAACCGAGTCCAGATCCTCAAAACTGGCATTGATTGGCCGATCAACTTCTGTCAGTGCAATGTTCAGCGCATGCGTGTGGGTGCGACCCTGACTGGAGTTACATGTATTGGAGCAACCGCAGTCCCTCCTTTCGCATAGTCCCGCGGATTGGAATGTTGTCACCTCGCCTGCACACCCAGAGCCTGACGACTGGCTCCATAATCCTGATCCCAAACGCGATCGGAACATCGACCGGGGAGGCACAATCTTCACGATGAGGGGACTCGTCAACAACGGCTGTCTCCTGATCCTCGCAGTAGGACTGATCGGCTTATTCGCCGGATGGCCGATCGCTAAAGAGTTGCGCAAGCGTGAGAGAAGTGGCAATACTAGCGGAGCGTACAACCTTGGTGGCATCAATGCAACTGGCCAAGTAGGGTCTCTGCCGCGCGGCTTCAACTTGATTGACGCAGATACGCCTGAGAGCGCTTTCTTCCATACTAGTCTTGAAGATGGAGAAGCATGGGAGCTGGTATTCAGTGATGAATTTGAGCGCGATGGGAGGACGTTCTGGCCAGGAGATGATCCATTTTGGGAAGCGGAGAACTATCACTACTGGGTTACAAATAACCTCGAATGGCGAGTTTCACAACTTCGAGCTGATAGTGATATAGTACCTGTAGCTAAAACGATTTGTGCACCATAATAGGTATGATCCTCGAGCAATTGTGACAGAGGGGGGAGCTATGAAGATCACACTCAGTCGGGATCAAAACCATGATCTCAACTACACGGGTGGTCTAGTCAATACTTGGAATAAGTTTTGCTTTACGGAAGGCTATGTGGAAGGTAAGCCGGGCTATCAAGTTGAGGCCAGCGCAGCTATGTCTAATAGCGTTATAACGGGATCGACAGTCAGTCTATCGCTACCGGGTACTAGCGATGTGTATGGGTAGGTCAAGTGTTCTGCTTGTTTAGTCGATGGACAAAGCTTATCAAACCATGACTCAAAGACTCTGGCCTGCCGTGTGGTTGATGGGCAATCTCGCACGTGCAGGGTATGGCGGGACCTCGGAAGGGGTGTGGCCATATTCTTACGACAGTTGCGATATCGGAGCACTACCGAATCAGACTCTCAATGGCGAGTCAATTTTGGGCATTTACCAACGGTGGTCAGCCGAGCTTACTGGTTTCAAACGTTAACTTTTCAGGTAAACCGGAAATTGCGCTCACGTCCGGTGCACAATGGGCTCCCTTTAATGGAAGCTTGTCGTACCTCATGGGTCAGCGCCTCTCTGCATGTACCTGTCCAGACGATCCGTCGCATCCTGGCCCTCGAAAACCGGACGGCAGTTGGACAGGTCGCGCTGCGCCAGAAATTGACATTATCGAGGCCCAGGCAAGTTATCCGACTCCGCTCCAGCCCGTTGAACTCGCTCGTTGACCAACGTTCCGCTGGCGAATTCAGGTCGATCACGCGACAAGACGAGGTCATGTCTCGCAGTCGGGCCAGTGGGCTCCCTTCAACGCTGCGTACCTCCCGCGCAACAGATCGGGTATCGACTACGGCTTGATCGATGAGGAGGTCACCCAAATCAATTCTTTCGTTGGAAATTCACTACAAATGTCTACGTCGGGCTTGGCCCTTACAAATCAAGATTGCTAGTGAGCCGTATTCCTCAGCGGCGTACTTACAACGCATCTTACTCTTGTCCATGTGATCGGCAGTACGGGTCCTCGGGGTACCAGTTGCATGTCCAAGTATGGCGTGGAGTACCGATCGGGAGAGTGAGTGAATCCAGAGCCCAAAAAAGCCAAGCCGCCAGACACGCTGATCCTCCCTTTGACCCTTTTAGCAACGGTTATCTTCGTTGGGTCAACGACGGCGAGCAGTCTTGGTGGATGCGGGATAGCGCGGTCGGCCCCGATCAGGCGACTGGAGTCGGGCAGCGACTGGTTCCCAAGGAAGCGATGTATCTGATCCTCAATCTCGGTATCAGTCCTAATTTTGGTGACATCGATTTTGATGGGCTGGAGGAAATGTGGCCAGTCCATATGTTGGTTGACTATGTCAGGGTATACCAGCATCCCGATCGTAAGAATATTGGCTGCGATCCTGTCGACATGCCTACGGCAAGGTATATTCAAGATAACTTGGTGGCATACACGTGAGTGCCCTCGAATCCTCATTCTAGACGCCCGTGGACACGGGTTGACCTTGTGATTCTGCTTCCCCCGCTCAGCAATCCAAATATCTCCACCTGGGATCAGATCCCCGACAAACTTTATGGATGGCCGAAAAACCGTTTGATCGTGAGCGTTCTATCTCGACGAGTAAACAGCAGCTGTACTCATGCTGACATGTTCCTCCTCAGGACGAATGCTGAGGGCTGTTAGGACTCTGCGGGTCCGCACGACAGTCATCCGCTGGACCGTATTGAGATCCAGATGCTCTCAGCTACGCGCTTGCCTTGGCTGATTACGAACTGTATCATACTGCTGGGTAGTCTAGAAGACCGGCACATAACATAGATGCGTTTTCAGGAAGAGAGGAAAGTCTGGGCAATCGTCCACTCCGTTCCCCGAGTCCAAAGCTTCCCAGATTCGCAGGCTTGTCCTCCTGGCGATCTCCGTCTCCTGTCGGTAACCCCGTCCAAGTGAGGTGAGTAGATCGAGAATGGTGTTTCGCGCTCCTGGATCTGTAGCTACTTCGGCGGCTGCTCTGGTCGCGAATAGCAGGCTGTTGGACCAATGAGCTCGTTGACCTCGGATCGTCAGACCAACAGGATATAGGGCTCACCCTCGCAACCATCCTGCCTCTACGGCCATTCCTATTTCATTGATCATATGAGCGGATAGACGCGCTATCCAGTCAGCTGACGGATGCTCTGAAAGCATTTGTGAGATCCAAATGTCAATCGACGATTTGAACATCCTGTTACCAAGAACTAGTCTGATCTTTTGGAGGTCGAGCTGGGCAAGAGAATACAATATCCAGCCGATAGTCTCGATGATCGTACAGTCTTGCTCACCTGGGTTCCATCTTCAATGGAAGCAGTCTGGCAGCTCAGAGCAAAGACCTTCTCGCGATGCTGTAACTTCATGTTGACATATCGCTGCTCGACTGCTGCGTATCGACTGAGGGTTTTGAGCTGTTGCTGTAGATCTTGTAAGCGTATGAAATCGCCCCACAGACCGGCAGCCTTGCCGCAGGAGAAAGGCGAAGTCAGATCCGGAATGGTGTGCTTTACATAACAAGGAAGACTCACCACTACTCCGAGTTGCAGCGTTTGTCTGGGAAGAACAACGTCAAATCCTAAACTGAGCTTCAGCACTGCTGTGAGCGCTTGAACATACCTGTCCAGTCCGTATACGAGTTCGACGTGGTCAGGCGTTCCTGCAGGCGGGCCCGGGAGGAACCAGTCCTCCAGCCTGTGAAGCAACTCGGAAGGCCGGAGAACCGAAGCCAAAGCTGTTCGAGAGAGTCGTCCACGTCAGCGGTGAAGCAGGCCAAATGATTCGGTATGCTACTGACCCAAGATCTCCAAGCAGACCAATTGCTCGACTAGGAATCTTCGTGTTGGAGTGTCCCTGAGGTCGAGAAATGGCACTGGTCCACCAGACCTCTTGATCACAGAGTCACCGCACGTGAGCGATATTTCCCAGCTCTCGTCACCATCGAATTTCTGAAGGCAAAAGGCGATATTAGGGTTGAATTGGCTCCGACGACAAGGCAGCACTTCCAGACTCACGTCTCGTATAAACAGAGCTATGCTGGCCGCTACCGCAATATCTGCTTCGATCGTGGCCGAATCTATCAGATCGGCGTCTGTAGCGACCTGCATTAATTTCAGCGCTTGGGTCTTGAAGCTTTTGCTGAGCCCGACTGTCTCAGACTTCGCGTGTTCCTTGTCGATCGATGCCAGCGACAAGAGAGCGTATCGGAATCCATCGTGTATGACAGAGGTACTGTGTGGCTGGATAGTTGCAAGAGCAGCGAAATTGAGGATCCAGGGGTTTTCGGCGGGTGGAACGTAGATCGCATTCATTGTGCTAGCTGTATGGGCAGTGAAATGACGGAACTGACGTGAGGTCGTGGAAGAGGGAACATGTCAGCGTTTCAGGAGTCTGACGGTAATAGAGAAGACGTACCAGGCTCATCTCCTCGAAACTACGGAAAAAAGGTTCGAGCTGCGAGTCTTGGTAGTCGAGGACAGCTGGAGCCGACTCGATAGGCAGAGAGCTTGATTCGGTCTCGGCGGTAGCAGTTTGCAGGGCCGACATGCTCTGATAGCGAGCATCCAGCCAACGACGGTGTTCCAAGGTCGATTCGTTCAACATGACACTCTCCAGGTTTGTGATTGTATTCGGTACCGATTCACTGACATAGTTGACGTTGTCCGAGATTGGCGGTGTGGGCATTTGCGCAGGGTGTGTTACGAAAGTGGGGACAGCTGATTGGCGGGAATCGGAACGATCCAGATCCGAGTCCACATGGCTCAGCGACCCCAAGTTACGCTCTGACAAGGATGATAGTCTCCTTGTAATCGTGTCAGTCGAAGCGTTCGAGCTCTCGAGCGGCGATGCTTCGGATGATTTGTTATAGATACACTAGGTCGCGATGAATACCGTTCGTCAGATGCGAAGGCCTAATGAAGCGATCATCCCGTTGAGACTTACGTCGACTTCTCGAAGTACACAGCTGTCACAAGCTGGCCTTTGCTCCTTGCACTTGACCCGCCTATTCTTGCATTGCATGCATCCATTCCGGCTTTTTCTAGAGAATTTGCGTACTCTAGCTTGACTTTGTAAGCGAGTGGTAGCATTGACCTCTCGCTCGGAACGAATGTTGGAGTCCGAGGCGTGTAGCTCTAAAGATGCCGATCGTCTCTGAGGAGTATGTCTGGGCATTTCTGAAAGATGTGGGTGGACCAGGGGACAGCAGTCCTACGCAATCCAAAGCGATGTTCAAGATGCTGGGTTTGATGGAGACTAGATATCCGCTAACGCCCGCGCAATAGCCACTAGAGAGTTGAATGCATTTCCGATAGTCCATAAAAAGAAATATGGCTTTGCCATTGTAGAGAATCCATGCTCTGAGACAGCTTTCGACGTAACGCTGTAACCGTACTGTATATCCAGTTGCCCTTATTGCTGTTTTTGCAGCGGTGGGTTGCCCCGGAGGAGCACAATTTGACGGTCTGCTCAATCCGTGAATCGAGCCACGACCCGCTTCGTCGAGGACGTTGCGCGACGAAGACGGGTCGTATGCTGATGGACGAACCGCAGTAGTTGGCTTTGCTCGTGACTCGCTAGACCTAGTCCGATGGGGAGATGAACGACAGTCATAGGACTGCTGTAATAAAGCGCCACCGTTGAGGCAAGACAGCGTGGATATGCAATCGCTTGTATCGCCCGGCAACTACCTGCATACATATATGTATACAACATTTCGAACGCCACGATCAGAACAGCCATCTACCAATACTATGATACCACTTGTTCCCAATCTCCTTGTCTTCTCTCAGCATCGCTAACTCTTCCTCGTGCTGCTCAATCTCTTCGAGCCCGGCGAAAAGCTGAGCGTCCATCGAGTCGACCCAGCGTTTGCGATGCATGGCTTTCCAGCCGACGAACGCGATGACGAAGATGATGGGAGCGGCGTAGGCAAAGATACTGCAAGTCATGACAGAGACAGCACGAATCAGCCATTTGCGCAGAGGTTGAACGCCTACGTCAGGCATAACTCACAAGTCAGGCGTTGACCAACCACCTTTGAGGAAGACCGGGTATCCGTTGATGAGGAGAACGACTGAAGACAACGAAAGCGCATACCAAGCTGCGTAGGGCTGAAGTTTCGATCGATACGGCATATCCTCCATCGAAACACCTTGAGCTTTGCAAGCCTTGTGGAATCGGATGAACGTCACGGACATGGCCATCCAGGTGACGATCTGACTCGATGTGGAGATGTTGATGAACCAGTCGAGGACGACGGTAGATCCCGCCGAGACTTGAAGGAAAGACAGGCACATGACGGCCAGGACGACGAAGACGGTTCGGTGAGGGACACCGTTTTTGTTGGTCTTGCGCAGGAACGCCGGAGCATAGCCGTCGAGGGAGAGCCCGCTGCAGGAGGAAACACGATCAGGGAATTTTCCTCGGGAGTGTGTTTGACCTCATCGACATACTGCAGGGTTCTCGAAGCTCCGAACAGGAATGCCGATCCGCTGCATGAACGACTCGATCAGCAGGATGCTCCTGAATGCTACTTTTTGTTGGCTAACTCACGCAGAGAAGATCGAGCTCGCTACACCAGCATTGACCACATGAGGTAGACCCTTGATCTTGAGCCTAGTCATGGCAGCGACGTACGGCGATCGACCTGCTCCAGGTGCGCCGGTAGCGATGGCTTCGGTCAAGATCTCGTCCTTGTATCCAACGACAATACCAACAGCCAAGGCGGACAACAAGAAGCTGTGTAGGCATAACGATCAGGAATGCGTATGGCGGCAACGATGTCGGGAAGGAGCTCACAAGATGATCAATCGGATGTAAACGCTCCTGAATGCACCAGGTAGGACTTTGCGCGGGTTGATGGCTTCAGCAGACTGTAGGACAACGACGTCGGCCGATGAGCTGCTGCTCTCAATAACTGCAGACGTCTTTGCAAGCTCACGATTAGACTCAGCATGTCAGGTCCGGCGACGGCGAATGCTGCTCCCAAGATGGCGGCGAGGAATGCTCGAAGCTCGCCAGACTTGGAGTCCCCGTAATAGTTT
>Ga0308160_10004181_pt1 | contig 15593 bp, 13 predicted proteins | sample PhyFR1_FD_201036 | JGI IMG/M metagenome (GOLD analysis project Ga0308160, IMG submission 201036) | Phyllosphere microbial communities from UC Gill Tract Community Farm, Albany, California, United States - DLSLF.R1 | ecosystem: Host-associated > Plants > Phyllosphere > Unclassified | place: USA...
GGAGGGTATCCAGCGGGTGCTCTGCGGTGAGGTGTTGTGTGAAACCAACTGCTTTTCACTTGATACTGCGGCTGCCGAGATGAACATGACAGCGATGCAAAACCCGCGATGCAAGGATGCGGTGTATCATTTCATCCTGTCCTGGCAGCAGGATGAGGACCCGACTCCAGACGCCATCTTTGCCTCCGTGCGTTACAGCCTGCAGAGTCTGGGCATGAAAGAGCATCAGTACGTTGCCGCTATCCACCGTGATACCGACAATGTGCATTGCCATATATCGGCCAACCGTGTGCATCCCACAACCTTCCGGGCGCAGAACATGTGGAATGATGCCGATACATTGCAGAAATGCTGCCGTGTGCTGGAGCGCGATCTGGGCTTCAAGGTCGACAATGGCAGTTGGCATATGGATGAGTATGGTGATCTCCATCGCACTCACCATGATATGCCGTCTGCGCCGCGCGGAGCGGCCAGGCGCGAGAGCTTTTCTGACCGCGAGAGCCTGTATGGCTACGCCGTCCGGGAAGTCCGTCAAGGTATCGGTCTGGCTTGTGAGCAGAGCCGTCTTGACTGGCCATGGCTACATAAACTGCTCTACACACGCGGTCTCGGTCTGCGTGAACAGCACGGCGGCCTTGCCGTTTATGATTTGTTTAATCCCGACGGGGTAAGCGTAAAGGCTTCTGACGTTCATCCCGCTATCAGCCTGCCCGCCATGACGCATTGCTGCGGAGGTTTTCAGGCGGCTCCGCCCGTTTGCAATCCTGACCGTCTTGAGGATGGCATGCTTGGCATGTACAACAATTACCTTCCGCAACTGCATGTACGCGATCAGGACATCAGGCGTGAGCGTAGAGAGGCAAGGGCGATCGCCCGCGAGATACTGCGCGCCCGTTTTGAGGCTTATCGTGCCGGGTGGGAAAAACCAGATCTGCGTGTCCGCGCCCGATTCCAGCAAATCTCGTCTCACTGCATCGTGATGAAGGCTCACGTACGCGATACCGTCCGTGATCCGCTGCTGCGCAAGCTGATGTACCGCGTGGCGGAGTTTGAAAAGATGAAGGCGATGGCCGAGTTGCGTCTGCAACTGCGTGAGGAGCGCAGTGCGCTCAGCGATGCAGGCCTGAGCCGTCCCCTCAGCTGGAAGCGCTGGGTGGAGAAGGAAGCGCTGCGGGGGGATGTGGCGGCCCTCAGTCAGCTGCGCGGTTGGGCCTACCGGGAGAAACGCAGGGCGCGCCAGCAGAAAAACGACTGGCCTGAGCCTAATGCCGTTATTCACTATGGGCCGGGTGAGGATGCGCCCACATTCATCACCCGCGAACACGAAACCCGTCTGCTGCATGATGGCACCGTCAGCTACCTGCTTGACGGGAAGCCTGCTGTCACAGATTTCGGTGACAGGGTTGAGGTGTATGCCGCGCCAGACAGTCAGGCAGACCGCTTCAACAACGATTTGGCTGCCGAGTTAACCGCGTGGCGAAGTGGCGACAATGCGGTGGTGAAGGGTGAGCGGACGGCCGCTAATCGGGTGCTTTATTCCGGTGTCATTCGCAACCTCACCAAACACGACGGGCATGTTTTTACCGTTAGCGATCGCCAGCAGATGGCCATCGTACGAGCGACACAAGATAACCTGCGGAATGGTGAGGTGAAAACCGACCCGCGTCAGGCTGAGTCCGCCCAGCGCGATGACCTGAATGTGCGCTCTAAACGAGATTTTCCACGGCCCTGATGTCCCGAATCTTTTGTGCATACAAAAATCAGGCTTTAACGACAGGAATATCCTGCAGACGCGTGGTGTAGGCTGGTGACAGCCATTTTCGTTGCATCTTCCAGATCTCTGGTCGTTCGGGCATGCCCTGACCCCCAAACCAGATTGTCCGGCCTCGCTGATTAAGGCTGTCGAGCAGTTGCATCAGGCGTTCGCTGTGCGGCCGTGGCGGGGTATCGTCGAACAGACCATACTGGGTCATCCCCGAGCAGGTGAACTCCCCGAGCATGACGCCGCACCGGTGGTAACGATGCCCTGGCCTGAAAATGCGCGCCAGTGCCTGACGGGCAGCGCGGATGATGTCCCTGCTGTCCTGGGTGGGTGTCGTCAGCCGGGTCGTGGCCTGGTTGCTGTAGCCGGTTTCACCCACCGTGAATGGGCTGGTTGCCACGGATACCGATACATGTCGGCAATACTGACGTTCACCGCGCAGCTTTTCCGCTGCCCGTTCGGCGTGGGCGCAGATTGCCTGACTGACGCTATCAAGGTCAGTTGTTTTTTCACCGAACGAGCGCGAACAGACTATCTGCTCTTTCGGTGTGGCAAATTCCTCGAGGGACAGGCAGGCGATGCCGTTTAACTCACGCACCGTGCGCTCCAGTACCACCGAGAATCGGCGACGGGCGATGGCCGGGGGTAAGTCCGCCAGTTGTAGTGCCGTGGTTATCCCCATCATCGACAGATGCCTGGCGATGCGATGCCCGACTCCCCACACTTCCGAGACCGGCACGTGTGCCATCAGGCGACGCTGTCTTGCGGTGGCACTCAGGTCAACAACACCCCCGGTCTTTCGCCCGGTCTTGGCGGCATGGTTGGCCAGTTTGGCCAACGTTTTGGTTGGAGCGATGCCCACGCCAACGGTCAGATGCGTGCAGCGGCGTACCGTTTCACGGAGCTGTTTTCCCAGGGGTTCCAGTGTGGTGAGTGGCAGGCCGGTCAGGTCACAAAATGCCTCGTCAATGGAATAGACCTCAACGCGCGGCGTCAGCTGGGCCAATAGGGTCATTACCCGGTGGCTCATGTCGGCGTAGTAGGCGTAATTACTGGAGAAGGCAATACAGTGTTTCTTTTCAGCCTCCGCTCTTACCTTGAACCAGGGTACGCCCATTTTTATGCCAAGGGCTTTGGCTTCCTGACTCCGTGCCACCACGCATCCGTCGTTGTTCGACAGTACCACCACGGGTTTACCGCGCAGGTCAGGTCGAAACACCGTCTCACAAGAGGCATAAAAGCTGTTGACGTCAACCAGGGCAAACATGGCTTAACAGGCGTTGGCAAGGGTCAAAGCGTGTGGATAGCGTAGCGAACCACGCCAAAGATGACCGTCTCCATGTCCTCATTATCTACTTCGATGGGCGCAAAGGCTGGGTTGGCCGGCAGCAGTAACGGGCGGGGATGCAATTGCAGGCGTTTGCAGGTGAATGCGCCATCGACCGTCGCAATGACGATGTCGCCGTGCCGTGCCGGGTAACAGCACTCAACGACCAGCAGGTCGCTGTCGAGAATACCGGCGTCCCGCATTGAATGGCCGTCGGCTCGCACCAGGTAGGTACTTTCCGGGAAACGGATGCAGATATCATCCAGTGACAGACGTTGTTCCAGGTAGTCCTGAGCGGGCGAGGGGAAGCCACAGGCGATACCGGTATCATGGAGTCTGACCCCTGTCTGGCGCTGAGGGGAAGGGGCTGTTTTACCTGGATGAACTTTGAGTCGCTGAACTGCTGGCGCGGTGAGTGTGGCCATCGACTTGATGGTCTGGGAGGTGTTGCTCACAATGTGTACTTTCCTGGTCAGAATTTTACTTAAGCATTAATATTGTACTGGACGTATAAACAGTATAATATTGCGCAACCGGGCGTAAGCTGCACTTAAGTCCAGGGTGTATACTGGCGAGATTATCCACAGATATGTTGCAAAACCCGTGTATAACTGGATGGAGAAAGTGGGCATGCCCAGGAGGCCGTTGTCCTTCAGTGATGCGCAGGTGTTGCGCAATGATGGTCACTCACAGGTGCTCAATGGCACGGACTATGCGATACTTTGGTCACATTACCCCGCCAGCTGAAAAATTGATGACTGACCACCCTGTCCAGCCAGAGAGTGCTGAAGACGAGATTATCGATATCGACACCGAGGCGTTTGCTCATACCGTCGCCATGATGGTGCTGCTCAAGCCCGGCATGTCCCATACCCACTCGGAGCCACTCTCCCCCGACTGTGCCGCCGGACAACTTGTCCAGGACGTCAACAGTCTGAAAAAACGCGCCCGCCGCCTGCTGGTACCCGCCATGCACGAAGCCACCAAACGTACCGGCCAGGTCTATAATATCGAGAGCAGCCTGGTGCTTTACCCGTCAGGCCGCCTGTTCGCCCAGGCCATCGTCACCCGAAGCAGGTAACTGATGAGCAAAACGACCCCCATTCCCCATGACGCCGTGTTCAAGCAGTTTCTGACCCATCCGGAAACAGCGCGTGACTTCCTGCAATTGCATTTGCCGCCGGCAGTGCTCACACACTGTGACTTGAGTACGTTAAAGCTGGAATCGGGCAGCTTTGTTGAAGAAGATTTGCGTGCCTATTATTCCGATGTGCTTTATTCACTCAAGGCGGGGAAAGGCATCGGCTTTGTTTATTGCCTTATCGAGCACCAAAGTTCCCCTGATAAGAATATGGCCTTTAGGTTGATGCGATACAGTATCGCGGCGATGCAACGCCATCTTGATGCGGGTAACGAGCAGCTGCCTCTGGTGGTTCCACTGTTATTCTACCACGGTCAGGTGACGCCTTATCCGTACTCGATGCGCTGGCTGGATGAGTTTGGTGACCCCGAACTGGCCACACAGCTTTATGCGGGAGCGTTTCCCCTGGTCGATGTCACAGTCATCCCGGATGAGCAAATCATGCAGCATCGCCGTATGGCCATCCTGGAGCTTTTACAGAAACACATCCGTCAGCGCGACCTGGCTGACCTGCTGGAACAACTGGTCACGTTGCTGCTGTCCGGATATACTACGCAGGAGCAACTGACATCATTGATGAATTACATGCTACAGGTTGGTGACACGGCAGCCCCGGAGACGTTTATCCGCGAACTGGCGCGTCGTGTGCCACAACATGAGGAGGTGCTTATGACCGTTGCACAAAAACTGGAAGATAAAGGACGTCAGGAAGGTATCCAGCTCGGCGAAGCTAGAGGCCGCCAAGAAGGCCGCCAAGAAGGCCGTCAAGAAGGCAAGCTTGCCGTTGCCCGCACAATGCTGACCAACGGTCTCGATCGTAATCTGGTCATGAAGATGACAGGGTTGACCGCCGATGACCTGGCCAAAATCCAGCATTAATAAGTATTGGCGCAGTTCCGTAACAGGATGCGCCTTTCTTCGCAACACGTCACTTAAGCAAAAGCCCGCTAGCTCTAGACGGCATCTCTACGCCATTCAGCAAGCTGAAATCTTTGAGAGCAGGATTATATTTATCAGACATTCTAAACTCATAGTCGATCTTTACTATGAACAATTAGTACAGGTATCTTTACGAAAAAAATTGTTCCTTCCCCAATAGTAGAACGAGCTTTGAATGACCCTTTTAGCAAATCGATATGACTCTTAATTATTGTGAGACCAAGACCTAGTCCTTGTTTTGTATCTCTTTCTGCGCCTTGATTAAATGGCTGGATAAATTTACCAATCTTATTTATGTCGAATCCATTACCAAAATCTTTAACTTTTATATACAAATAACCACTGAATATCCTCAGGTGAAGGTGTATTATGTTGTTTTGACTGTTTTTATTTGAGTTATCCAACAAATTATTGATGATAGATTGTACTTTTTTCTTGTCTGTACGGATGAGTGTATTTTTTGGAGAGATACGTACCTTTAACGAGTTATCATTTCTCTTTACAAAAGAATGGATGGCGTCAGTTGTTATTTGGTTTAGAACGAAAGGCTCGGTTTGAATGACAGAATTTCCCATTTCTATTTTAGAATATTCTAAAACATCAAGTGTCTGAGAAGTAATCTTATTTGCGTGGAAGTTTATTATATCTAAATACTTTTGGATGTCTTTTTTACTTGCTTCATCGTTAATTACATCAGTAGCAAATTGTATCTTTTGAATAGAAGATGCTAGTTCGTGGTATATAGATGAAATAAATATATTTTTGTTTTTTAGCGTTTTCTTTAATCGGGCACTGTGTCGCCATAGAAGAATAAATAAGGTGCATATTAGAAAAATAGTAAGTAATGATGATATTTCTGCATCTAATGAGTTGTCATAAATTATTTCTTTTATCTGATTAAAGTTCTTAATTTGTATTCTGTAAATGCTCTCCTGTAAATCCAAAAGAGTTGGCCTCATGGTATCCATATACATCAAGGCTGATTGCCTTTTTTCATCTATACTTCCCTTAGAATTAAAGATTTTATCAAGTTCAGTGCTTTGTTTAATTAATTTATTTATTGAAGTAGAAAAATCTTCATCTTTGAAAAAAGATTTCGTATTCAATGAGTTACTCTTAAGAATTTCTATCTTTGAATCAAATATTGATTTTTTCGATAAAACATTGCTGCCATCACTTAGGTCTAATATTGAAGTTTTTAGTCTTTCAAAAGAAAGAAAAATAATCTCTGCAATTGAATAATTATCTAGATTAGGATCAAGGTTTTGGTACTGTTCTTTGATATTGTTGAATTTTATTACTGTTAATGTAATTACTATCATGAAAGCCATGATGATAATACATGCGACAGAAATTACTCTTCTCATTACTTAACCTCAATTCTACTTATTTGCCAAACTGTTTTTGCATCAACGTCAAATTTCTTAAGTTCTGGATGGTCATCGCGAGGAAAAATAGAGACGAATGGGCCGAGTTCTGAGGTTTTTATTTTCTCGCCATCCTTTAGGTATGCCAAGATGGCATTGTACTTGTAAAGTTCATCTATAGATATGCTATAGCTATAATCATCGAGTGCATAAATCCTTATTTTATTTCCCTTAATGTCGTACAACTTAAATAAGTCGCTAAATCTTACGCCTGAGAATATTGCTGTAGATGTGTAGTTAGTAGAGGTTTTAATTTTATGTATAGGTAGTTTTCTAAGCGTTTCAGTACTAATGGATATATTTTTATTGTTAGTGTTTAGTGTAAGTGATTCAGCATAAGTTGAAGCTGATAGTAAAACAAAAAGAAAAAAAAGTGCTTTGTAATACATTTCTTATACCTCGCGGCGCATAATAAGTTGTCCATATTCATCCATGCCATCAGCATACCATCCATTTTTTTTATAAAAAAATTCTGCATTAGAACCTTTATCTGTGGTCAGCATTATAGAGTGTATATCTTTTTCAGTAAACCAATTGGTAATTTTTTCGATCAAATTTCTACCTATACCATTCCTTTGAAATTCGGGCTTAACAAACAATCCCCCAATTAATGGTTCAGGAGCAAAAATCCCGAATCCGTATCCTAAATATTCATTTCCTGACTTACAGATCCATCCACCTCCTTGTCTAATGTCTTCAACTGCCTGTTTTCTTTGTAAGTATTTTATTTGGTGTGCATGCAGAAGGTTTTCTGTTACCGAAAATCTAATCTCGTAGAGATCTTTGAGATGATGAGGTTCAAGTCTTAAGTATGTAATTTTCATTTTATCTTCTCAGTAAAATAAATTCGATATCAGTATTGAAGAAATGATATAAGTTCTTGTCGGTTTTTCTATAAGTTCTACACCATATTTTATTATTGCATCTCCTACTTCATGCTCTCTTTGGTTCAATTGTCCTGTCAGCAATATTACAGGTATGTTATTATTGGATTCTCGTATTTCTTTAATAATACTTTCAGATGTTTGATTATAGTCAAGAAGCCAGTCAATTATATAACAGTCATAATTGTTTTCTTTAAATGAATCTAGCAACTTATCCTTGGTTGTGAAAGTATGCGCATCGACACCTAAACGGTTAGATAAATCATTTAATAATTCAAGTATCTCATTATCGTTATCCAGGATGGCTAATCTAGGGGCGGGTAGGAAATCAATTTTTATGACTTTATATTTTTGTTCATCACTATCATTGTTTCTTTGGTCAACTATATAGAGATTGTTTTTTTTGATTGCATAGTTATTATTTGGTAGGGTGAATTCAACTGCATAAGGGTCAACTTCAACATTACATCTAACATGCATATCATGCATGATGAAAATGCCGTTATGACTTTTTATATTGTCAAACGACATATTGAAATAGCAATACATTTTCTTCATTTCTGCAAATGTAATGCCTCTTTTCTCGTCTAGTTTTTGCTTGGCGCTCTGGTATTTTATGCCAAGAATTTCGGCCATGGTTGATGCATGTTTTCTTCTTTCAATACCTTTTTTCTGAAGAAGCTCCCGGATCATTTCTGTGTGTTTCTTATTCAATTTTAGCATCCTGAGTAGGTTATGGGGTTCATTTTGAACATCCAATGAGCTTATGTTTGAGATATATGATTAAAGGATACACTATTCCGTATAAAACCAAGAGATTTTTGTCGATAAGGTATTGATATTTAATTGTAAGCTGATTGTAATCAAAAAATAATCATAAAAAACTCAAAAACAACTCTAAAAATAATCACATGGGTCTAGACTCTACAAAGTCTAAGTACGTTGCTTTGACGCCCGCTCTTTAACAACGTGCCCGTTGAACCCTGATCTCAAGGTCCTCTCTTGCCGGTATGCAATGCTGATGCGCGGAAGATGGCCGGAGGCTACGTCATGGCCTGACATACATCAGGGGAACCTGCCGGGAGGTGGGGCGGTATTAAGAGCCTGGACCTTGTCCACTCTTATACTGGCCGGGACACTGGAAAGTCGGAACTGTGGCGCGTTGCCGTTATACCCCTACGTACAAATTCGATGTATCTGCAGCAGGCTCTCGGGGCGATCCGTCGGGACCCCTGTCTGTGGAGAAGATTAGCCCTGCATTTTCATGCGGTCGTGAACGGGCATCCCTGACGGTAGCAAACCACTTAGCGCCAAATGACATAAAGCAGTCTGTGCAGGCCCACTCGCTGGAGTGGGTCTGCCCGGAACCGCTTGGACAGTTATTGTTGATTTGCCTAACTGGCAAAACTGGAGGTGGCACATGAAGCTAACGAAATCAAAACGTGACATGTTGCGCAGGAAGTTTGGTGGATGCTGCGCCTATTGTGGCAGTGAGTTGCCGGCATGAGGCTGGCATGCGGAACGGTGTGAAGCGGATTTTGCCTTGTTGCCCGGTGAATGCCGCAGACTCATGCCCGTGTGCACAGAGTGCCGAACGTCAAAAGGGAATGCCTCGGCAGAAGCGTTCCGCGTACTGCTGTCTCAGCAGGTCTACCGGGCGCAGCGGCACAGTGTGAATTTCCGCACCGCGATGCGTTTTGGGCTGGTCAGAGAGACGGCCGCGCCAGTGGAGTTCTGGTTTGAGAAATATGCGGCTGTGCCGGCTTCTGCTCAACGCATATCAACCGAGTCTTCCCAGTATCAGGATTCAGCCGCCTAACGCCCAATCTGGTGGCGGGCAGCCTGTGTCTGCCCTGATTTTCCGGAGTGTCCTTTATGTCATTGAGTAAACAGGCAGGGCTGCTTCCGGCCCTGCTGCTAACCGGCTGTGCATCGCCATCGGTTGTTGTTGCCGGATCGTCTTCGGGCAACGTCGTGGACAATGACCTGACACGCAGTGCTACCCAAATCAGTGCAATGCAATTTCGTCTCCATCAGAGTGGGCTGTTTGCACAACGTCCCGCCGCGCCGGCAGGCACCGACGCCTCTTCCCTGCTGCTGACTCATCCTGTCATTGCGGGTACGGCAGCGGGTAAATCTTCCCCACCGCGTGCGGCGGCAACGGCGGATACCACTCATACGTATCAAGGCGTGATCCGGCAGAGCGGGGGAGTCACCCCCGTTTCTTTACCCACAACCCGCCCTAATTCTTTCCACGGCGACAAGACGCAAGGCAGAGCCGCCCCCACAGGCGCACCGTCACCGGTGATGAAAGTCTGGAAAATTGATAAAGGCATGACGCTCAGGCAGGGCTACAGCCTGTGGATGTCAAAAGAACGCTGCTCGCTGGACAAGGGAAAATGGACAGTTCGCTGGGATACGGGGACGGACTACCCCATCGATTACGCGCTTTCCTTCTCCGCAGCAAATCTTGAAGCGGCAACGGCACAGTTGTTTACCCTCTGGCATCACGCGCAGGTGCCGCTTTTTGTCAGCGGCTATCGCCAGCAATGTCTGATTGTTGTCAGTGAAGGGCGCTGAACCCCTATTTTTCCGGGAGGAAACCGATTTGAAGTAACAAGGCGGACAGACCACATGCGTCCTGATTGATTTCAGGACACGCGACGACGGCGATACAGGTCGGGTTCCCATGGCGACGCAGTGAGGGAAAGGAGGCATAGGGCATCACTCAGTGCCGGTTTGCGCCCAGTTAACGCATCAGTAAGCACAAAACGACGAGACTAACACTGCCGCCTGAGGTGGAGAAGTAAACCAGGCACTAAACCAACGCAGATTAACCAGTCTGCTCTGTTTTAACTGCTCTTTCACAACAAGCCTTGCGCTCTACGGAAGCCCCCGACAACGTGGCGAACCATTTCCAAGCTGTTTTTGGGGTGTGGTGGGCTGGATATAAGATACAGCCAACACCAGGGGCAATGCCTGCTCACCACATCACCAAAACCCGTTTGATTTAAATCGAGGTAGCCATGAAATTAAGTGATCTCCCAGAAGGCGTGCAAGTGGTTGCAGCGGAAACGCTTAGCCAGATCATCGCGATGAATGTATACGACGAAGACAACACGCTTGAACGTGCTGATTTTATCACCAAGGCATTCCTGGCGTTGTATCAGCGTGAGCACAAGGATTGTTAACAACAAAATCAACCCGGGTTACAGTCGAGCATCACCCGGCCCACACCACCAAAATCGCGGTTTCCTCACCCTAATGTTCACGTCGTCAGACTATGTCAGCCGCGTTTTGCCGTGGTATCTGACCTGACAGACCGTAACAGGAAAGAGCCATGTTAAAAAAACACGCCCTGGCAGTGCTGACAGGTTCACTGCTGCTGCCGGGCTGCGCTTTTGAGCGCATCAACGATGTTAACCGGTCTGCGGAAGCAACCGCTGACGCGACCTCTTCCATGATCCGCCAGGCCAGCGAGAACCGCCCGGTCGTCCAGTTTCAGAACAGCCAGTTTGTCAGCCCGGTGCCATTGCCTGCCGCGAAGTATGATGCGCCCCGGGAGGTGGTCAACTGCACCCTGCCTTACCTGACAAAAAAACCGGTAGACATCATGCAGTTCAGTCAGGATATTGCGACCTTCTGCCCTATTCGTACCCGTGTAACACCTGACGCGGTGGCCGTACTGGCGGGCCGGGGCAGTGTGGGGGGATCTCCCACGCAGCGGCTGGACAGTGCGCCCTCGCCAGTCCTGTCAGCCAGCGGCGATATGCGGCCGCTGGGGTCATTCGGGAGCGGCAGCGTTACCGCTGGCACATCAGCGAACGACGGCGGCGCGGCGAGAACGTTCTCCGGCATCCGCTACAACGGTAACCTCGGGGGGCTGCTCGACATCGTTACCGCGCGTCTGGGGATTTCCTGGAAGTATGAGGACGGCAGGGTGACCTTCTTTTATCTGCAGACCGCGCGATTTGATATTGAACCTTCTGACGCAAGATATGCGCTCACCGGCTCGGTAGTCAGCGGCGTCTCCAACAGCAGCAGCTCAGACGGGGCGTCCAGTTCCGGCAGCGGCGGTTCAGGGGGCGTGTCGGAGGAGAGTGGCACCAACCTCAAGTCGGACGTGGTGATGGGGAACAATCTTTATGATGACCTGAAATTGACCGCGCAGAGCATGCTGACCCCAGGCGTGGGACGGCTTGACATGAACAGAACCACCGGCACCGTCGTCGTCACTGATGTGCCGGACGTAGTAAGGCGGATCGGTGAGTATCTCACCGCCGAGAACAGGGCGCTCAGCCGTCAGGTCAATCTGAAAGTGGTCATTTACACCGTGAACAGCGATACCCGTGATGCAGTGGGTATCAACTGGAACGTCCTGTACAGGACGCTGGCCGGTAAATATGGCATTAACCTTGCTGATCCCGCCGGAACGATCGCTGACGCCGGATCGTTGAGTTTCTCTGTGCTGGACACGGCAACGGGGAGGGCGCAGCAGTTGGCCGGATCTTCTTTCCTGTTTGATGCACTGTCCAGTCAGGCGAAGGTGGCGGACGTGAGAACCATCCCGCTGATGACCACCAACATGGCTGCTGCCTCGGTGGTGGTCGGGCGGCAGATTGCCTATCTCAAGAGTACAACCAGCACGCCGTTTGTCAGCGGCAGTAGCAGCGTTGCCTCAGAAACGCTGACGCCAGGGACGGTCACTACCGGCACCAACATCACCCTCTTCCCTAAAATTCTCGATGGGGGTGAACGGATGATGCTCAACATGTTCCTGAATATTTCCAGCCTCGTCACATTGCGTGAAAGCGGCAAGGGCGCGAACAGAATCGAGACGCCAGAGGTGGATTCCCGTTCAGTGCCACAGCGCGTCTGGCTGAAGCCTGGACAGACCGTCATCATCAGCGGACTGGAGCAGAATGTGGATAACGCCAGTAAACAGGGTATCGGATCACCGGATAACCTCCTCACCGGCGGACACCGTTCCGGTACAACCACCCGCCAGTCCTTCGTCATCACCGTCACACCCTATATCGGGTAACACTCATGAAAAAAAAGAGTCCAAAGCCGGTACCGGGACAGGGTGCCGGTCAGATCCGCGTCTTGACCTTTCATCAACGGCGTTTTGTGGTCGGGCTAGTCTGGCAGACCATCCGCGCGCAGCGTAACCCCATGAAAGAGATCCGGCGTATCGGGAAAGCGCAGGGGCTGGATCTGGTGGCGGTGCGGCAGAGTGACAGCATTCAGGCAGGCTTTGCCCCCAAGACGCGTCAGCGGCTGCGGGGGGCCTATTCGCTGATTGTTGCACTGGCCTCGCTGCTGGAAGGCTGCTGTATCGCCGTGGTGCCGCTGGGTGACAGCCCTGAGGGTATTGCGCAGTACACGCTGGTTGGCAAGACCGAGCGCGGGGGTATCCACCCGTGGTCTGATAAAATCTACACAGCCGATGAGCTGCGTCAGCGGATCATCGACCTGCGTAATGAACTGCGTGGCAGTCAGGGAAGTCTGGATGTCCCTGTCCAGGGTGACCTGTCACTGCCATGGGTAACGGCGGCCCTAGATCTGTCGACGCTGCTTGTCCCGCAGGCGCTCAGTAAGCAGTTCAGGCTGCGTCCCCTGACGTGGGGGATGACCCGCGCACAGCTTGTGGCAACAGGGATAGCCCTCATCCTTGCGCTGGCCGGGCTGATGGTATACCTGCACGCAGCGGGGGAGCGGGAAGCCGCTGCACGGCTGGCCATCGAGCGCGCCCGGATCCGGCAGGCCGAGCTTAACCGGCAGGCCCGTTACCAGACAGCCCTGGCCGGGCTTCGACACCCCTGGATCGATAAACCGTCGGTCTCCACGTTTATCCGCCATTGTCGGGAGGGGCTGGATCGTATTCCTGTCTCGATCAAGGGCTGGATATCTACCACGGTGGTGTGTACAGACACCCATATCAGCGTTCAGTCTGTGCGCAGAACACACTCGGCGGTGACAACACGCGACTTTGGCCGTGCTGTGCAGGCACGGTTTGGTGTGTCGGCAGATTTTAACTTTCAGCAAAGCGGTCTGACCTCATTTTCATTGCCGCAGCAGCTTCCCCCGGAAGGGGACGACCCGATGGGGTCGGCCGAAGAACGCCTGATGGATCTCATGTCGCTGTTTCAGGCGCTGAATATCGATCTCGCCATCATGGCCGTGCCGATTAAGGCGGTGAAGACGAACAGCGAGGGTGAAGCGCTGCCATTGCAGGACTGGCTGGCCTACACGTTCTCGGCAGAGACAGACATTTCACCGCAGCAAATCTTTGCCGGTGACCGCTACACAGGGCTCCGCCTTTCCGACATCACCGTCGCCCTCAACAGTTCAGATGGCTCACTCAGATACAAAATCTCAGGAGTGCTTTATGGCAAACGTTAAGTACGCCTTGTTGTTTCTGCTGTCGTGCGGCGGCGTGCAGGCCGAGGAGGACGTCAGAACGCTGGGTGATCTAGATCGCCTGCAGAGTGGCCGCGTGTATTACGACGCGCAGGCCGCATTCAACAAGGCAAAAATGGCCGCCGGTCTGGCCGACACGGCCATGACCCCGGTGGTCAGTCCGTCTCCGGCCGGACAGGGGGGCGCATTCGTGACCGCCCCTTCTGTCAGCGCCCTGCCCGCCTTGGCAAAAATTACGGGCGCGGTGGCCACGCTTGACCTTGCAGATGGCACCAGTACGCAGGTGCGTGCAGGCGACAGCGTGGCCGGGGGCTATAGCGTGGTGTCCGTTTCTCTGCGGGGCGTGGTGATCAGGCGTACCCGTGACGGTCATCTCTTCACACTGAACTGAGGCGACCTCCCATGATGACTATCAGCGACCAGACCCACAGCCTGCTTCCGCTGCCTCCACCGGCGGGGGGACGGGGCTATTCGGCGGCCATCCGGGATAATGTCCGGCTGATCCGCGACAATCAGACGCAGTTTGTTTGCCTGTATGTCTTGAGCGAACTCGATCAGAACACGGAGTTCTTTGAGCTACGCCAGCAACTGCGAGGACAGGGGCTAGATACAGGCGTCACCTGGTGCGATCGCCAACAGCTGGAGAAAATCAGTCATCAGTTCAGCGCAGTCGGTGACACCGTGGCCAGTACCAGCGATTTTCAGACCTTGATGCTCAGCCTCTTCAGCGAGGCGGTGAGTCTGCGCGCGTCAGATATACATATCCGGATCAAGACAAACTTTACGCGGGTCTATTACCGGGTAGATGGCAACCTGCGCCGCGTGCGTACCGAGTCGGTAAAATGGGGCACGCGGCTGGTGAATGCCCTGTACAACTCCATGTGTGATGAGCACAGCATTCCGGTACTGAGCTATACCGAACCCGCTGACGCACGGGTACGTGAGGAATTTGTCAACGGCTTTGGCCTCAGTACCTGCCGTTTTGCGAGCCGTCCAGGAGGGCAGGGAAGGCTCGCGGTGGCGCTGCGCCTCGTGAGCCGGCGCAAACAGAGTCTGCGCTTTGATCAACTGGGGTTGACTCCGGAAGAAGAAATCACGCTGCGTCGGCTGCTGAACAGCTCTGGCGGGACGCTGTACAGTGGGCCTACCGGGCATGGCAAATCCACTGTCTGCCAGTGTTCAGCAGAATTTCTGGCGGCCGAAGATGAAGGGGAAAATATTCTGTCGGTGGAAGATCCGATTGAGTCACCCATTGAAGGCATATTCCAGACCCCACTGGGGAGCCAGACGTTTGCCGAGGCGATTACCAACCTGTTGCGCATGGATCCTGATCGGCTCTACATCGGAGAAATCCGCGATGCCGGTTCGGCACACGGGTGCGTGGAGGCGATTCATACCGGCATCCCGGTACTGACTACTATTCACACCCACTCGCCTGCCGACATTCTTCAGCGGCTGAGACGATTTGGTGTGGATGAAGATCTGCTGTTTGACCCGACAATCATCTCCGGTCTTGTCGGCCTCCGGCTGGTCCCCCTGTTGTGTGAAGCCTGCAAGGTACCCTGGCAACGTGGACGGGAAAAAATCAGCCCGGTGATGCAGGATCTGGTGGAGACGTATGCCGACCCTGCCCATGTTTACCTGCGTAAAACCGGCGGCTGCAGCGGCTGTGGCGACACCGGCATCAGCG